>ONZZ01002126.1_pt1 | contig 11109 bp, 7 predicted proteins | sample 1671101 | NCBI WGS metagenome assembly ONZZ01 (sample SAMN06348122, study PRJEB24527) | human gut metagenome | biome: human gut; feature: ankylosing spondylitis patient; material: feces | host: Homo sapiens | place: China | collected 2015-10
TGGAAGCGGCCGCCCGTAAGGCGGTGGCCGACCATCTGGCCGCCACCGGCCGCCACGGCACTGTGGAGCCGGGCAAATTCCCCGGCACCTGCCATGTGGTGTGGGACCTGCCAGACCCGGAGCCGCTGGTTTCGATCTTGATTCCCAACAAGGACCACACCGATGATTTGGAGAAGTGCCTGCACAGCATCTACGCCAAAACGACCTACGAGAATTTCGAGGTCATCGTCATTGAGAACAATTCCACCGACCCGGCCACAGCGGCCTACTACAAAAAACTGCCGGAGCGGTATGACCGCGCGCGGGTCGTGACTTACAAGGGCGGCTTCAACTTCAGCCGCATCAACAATTTTGGCCGCAGGTACGCGGCGGGCAAGTACCTGCTGCTGCTCAACAATGACGTCGAGGTCATCAACGGCGACTGGCTCACCCAGATGGTGGGCGAGTGCAGCCAGCCCGGCGTCGGCCTCTGCGGGGCAATGCTCTACTATCCCGACGACACGATCCAGCACGCCGGCATCATCACGGGGCTGGGCGGCTACGCCGGGCACAGCCACAAGTACCACAAGCGCGGCGGCAGCGGGTATATGTTCCGGCTGGCCACGGTGCAGGATTTCTCCGCCGTGACAGCGGCCTGCCTGCTGGTGCGCACCGCCGTTTACGACGAGCTGCACGGCCTGGATGAGGAGTTCACGGTTGCCTACAACGATGTGGACTTCTGCCTGCGTGTGCGCGACGCTGGCTGGCGCATTGTCTGGACGCCCTACGCCGAGCTCTACCACTACGAAAGCAAGTCTCGCGGCTCCGATGAGAACGATCCAGCCAAAAAAGCACGCTTTGACGCCGAGCATGAACGTCTCTACGCCGTGCACGGGCGGGAGAATATTCTGCACGACCCCTATTACAGCCCGTCGCTGTCGCTGGATTATGAGGATTTCCGCGAGAGCGGGGATTTGCGGAATCTGAAATGAGTTGATTGCCTTCCCCCGTGGGGGAAGGTGCCCGAGGCCCCGACCGAGGACGGATGAGGGGCGGGTTTGCCCTATTGCCCGTCAGTGGGAAATTCCCGGTAAGTTTGCCCCTCAGCAGTCAGCGGGCGGGGCCGCTGACTGCTTCCCCCTCTGGGGAAGCCATACTGACAAAAAATGCACGCCGTAAATTTCACGGCGTGCGTTTTTATTATTCTTTTTTGTCCGGCGGGAACTCACCCTGCTTTTCGGCTTCCAGGCGGCTCAGGCGGGCTTCGAGCTCGGAGATGCGCTGGTTGACAATATCCGGCAGATCCTGCTGATCCAGATCGTCCGCCGGGCAGCACTTGATATTGCCGACGCGGACGATTTCCGCGGGTACACCGACGGCAGTGGCGTTGGCGGGCAGGTTCTTCAGCACAACGCTGCCCGCGCCGACGCGGACGTTATCACCGATGTAGACCGGGCCCAGCACCTTCGCGCCCGCGCCGATCAGCACATTGTCGCCCAGCGTCGGATGGCGCTTGCCGGTGTCCTTGCCGGTACCGCCCAGGGTGACGCCGTGGTAGATCGTGCAGTTGTCGCCGATCTCCGTCGTCTCACCAAAGACGATGCCCATACCGTGGTCGATAAAGAGCTTGCGCCCGATCTTGGCGCCGGGGTGGATCTCGATGCCGGTCAGGTGGCGCGCCAGCTGGCTGACAAAACGGGCCAGGAAGAAACACCGGTGGTTGTACAGAAAATGTGCGATCTTGTGCGTGACCAGCACATGAAAGCCGGGGTACAGGATGATGACCTCCGCCACATTGCGCGCGGCGGGGTCCTTATCGCGGATATTTTTTGCATCTTCCCAAAGGCCCATAGTTCGTTCCTCTTCCTATTTACCATACTTATTATAAATATACCACAAAGCCGGACAAAGTGCAATGCTGTACGCGCCGCGCACGGATTTTTGCGGATTTTGTCAAATCCTCCAAAAGTCAGCGCAAAAATCTATAAAATCCTTACTTTTGCAAAAAGCCCGTTTGCATTGACACCGCCGTCCCTGCATGGTACAATAAGTAAAACGTAGGTAAAGTCATAGGAAGGAGTGTGCCGGGATGATGCGTTTTATTTCTGTCTTTAAAAATCACGGCACAGTGTTCTTTCCCGTCGCCGCTTTGTGTATGACTTTTTGACTTTTCCCTTTTTGGGAAAAGTTTTTTTTTGCAAAAATATCCCTGCGGGATGTTTTTGCATGGGGCTTTGTAGGGGCGAGCATTGCTCGCCCGCAGGCCGTTTGCCTCATGCGCGGCTTTCCCGCAGAAGCTCAACCACGCAAAGTTGACGGGCGAACAATGTTCGCCCCTACACTCTCAGCTATGACAAAGTTTCCTATTTTTAAGGAGGTTCCCACCATGCTGATCCGCAACGCAAAGGACAGCGCGGGCAAGGCCATTGAGGTCTGGCTGCGCGACGGAAAAATTGCCGCTGTCGGTCTGGGGCTGCTTGTCCCGGAAGGGGAGGAGGTGCTCGACGCGAAGGGCCGCACGGTCCTGCCCGCCTTCATCGACACCCACTGCCACTGGCGCACCCCCGGCTTTGAGTACAAGGAGGACATCTCCACCGGCTCCGCCGCGGCTGCCGCGGGCGGGTACACCTTCGTCAACCTGATGCCCAACACGAAGCCGGTCTGCTTCAGTGCCGAGATCGCCCACGCCGTCGAGGCCGAGGCCGCCCGCGTCGGCCTGTGCGACGCAAACCAGACCGTCTCCATCACGAAGGATTTCGACGGCAAAACGCTGGATCATCTGCTGACCCTGCCCGAGGACATCAAGTTCATCACTGAGGACGGCAACGGCGTCATGAACAACGCCGTCATGGCCCGCGCGTTCGCGATTGCCACCGAGCGCGGCCTGACCATCATGTCCCACGCCGAGGATCGCGAGATCAGCCCCTGGGACTACCGCCTGGCCGAGAACATCGAGACTGTGCGCAACTGCCATCTGGCTGAGTACTACGGCACCCGGCTGCACATGTGCCACGTCTCCACCAGGGAATCCGTCGATGCCGTCCGCATGAGCCGGATGCGCGGTGCGCGGGTCAGCTGCGAGGTCACGCCGCACCACCTGTGGTTTGACGACAGCCGCCTGACCTACCGCGTCAACCCGCCCATCCGCAAGGCGGACGACGTGACCGCGCTGATCGACGCCATCAAGGACGGCACCGTGACCTGCATCGGCACCGATCACGCCCCCCACACCGCCGAGGAGAAGGAGAAGGGCGCTGCCGGTATGGTGGGTCTGGAAACGGCCTTCGGCGTCTGCTACACCAAGCTCTGCCGTGAGCAGCGTCTGCCGCTGGAAATGCTCAGCTTCCTGATGAGCGCCGGTCCCGCCGCCGTGCTGGGCCTGGCCGACCGCAAGGGCATGCTGGAGCCGGGCTACGACGCCGACATCGTGCTGGTGGACCTTGACCACATGTACGAGGTCCACGCCGACGAGCTGCACAGCAAGAGCAAGAACTGCCCCTACGACGGCGCACTGCTGTACGGAAAAGTAGTAACCACGATCAAAGGTGGGAAGGTTACGTTCCAGATTGAAGAATAACACCCCTTCACGCACAAAACACCCGTAGGGGCGCATTCTATATGCGCCCGTGCAGGCTGCCGCTGGCACAGTCCCGCGGGCGGATATGGAATCCGCCCCTACGATTCCCAGCATTATATAATAGAGCCGCAATTTATATACATCAAACGGAGGAATCAGCATGCTTACCAACATGGACAAGCTCTACGAGAGCGTCGCAGCAAACGGCCCGGTCTGCGTGGGCCTGGACACCGAGATCAGCTACCTGCCCACCACCGACACCGCCAAGACGGCGGGGGAGAACGTCGTCGCGTTCAACCGTGCGCTGATCGACGCCACAAAGGGCGTCGCGGGCTGCTACAAGGTGCAGATCGCCTATTATGAGTCCCTGGGCCTGGACGGCATGCGCGCCTACGCCGAAACGCTGAAGCTGGCCCGCGCCACCGGCCTGCCCGTCATTGCCGACATCAAGCGCGGCGACATTGCCAAGACCGCCGAAATGTACGCCAAGGCGCACTTTACCGGCGATTTCGAGGCCGACATCATCACGCTGGCCCCCTACATGGGCCTTGACTCCATCAGCCCGTATCTGCCGTACTGCGCCGAGCAGGGCAAGGGCGTGTTCGTGCTCTGCCGCACCTCCAACCCCGGCGCGAAGGACTTTGAGTACAAAAAGCTCGACGATGGCCGCCATGTGTACGACCTCGTCGGTGACAGCCTGACCGCCCTTGGCAAGGACTACATGGGCGAGCACGGCTATTCCAGCATCGGCCTGGTCATCGGCGGCACCCACACCGAGGAGGCCACCGCCATCCGCGCGGCCTACAAGGACACCTTCTTCCTGATCCCCGGCTACGGCGCACAGGGCGGCAAGGCGGCGGACATCGCGCAGTACCTGACCAAGGGCAACGGCGGTGTTGTCAACTCCAGCCGCGGCATCCTGCTGGCTTACAAGAAGCAGCCCGGCGTTGCCTTTGACGAGGCTGCCTACAACGAGTGCGTGCGTATGCGGGAGGATATTCAGGGTGAATGCAACAAGCTGTAATCTGACGGTCCTGCGTCAGGAAACCGTCGCAGAGGATATTATGCGCCTTACGGTCCAGTGGCAGGACCGCAGCCGCGAGCCCCACGCCGGGCAGTTTTACATGCTGCGCGCCTGGGCCGCGGACGCCACGCCGATTCTTTCCCGCCCCATCAGCGTTGACGACTTTGACAACCAGACCGGCGCACTGACCTTCCTGTATCAGGTCAAGGGCGAGGGCACCCACAAGCTGGCCGCGCTGAAAAAGGACGACACGCTGACCGTGACCGGTCCCTGCGGCAACGGCTTTGACACTGCCGCACTGGCCGGGCAGTACAAGCGCATTGCCGTGGTCGGCGGCGGCATCGGCATCGCGCCGCTGCTGCTGCTCTGCAAGGAGCTCTGCCGCGCGGGCGTGCGCCCCGACCTGTTCGTGGGCTTCCGCGACACGACCTACGGCATGGACCGCTTTGTGCCCTGGTGCCGCGACATCTACGCCGCAACCGACTCCGGTAAGGAGGGACACCACGGCCTGGTCACCGACCTGCTGGACGTGAGCAAGTACGACATTGTGCTGACCTGCGGCCCCATGGTCATGATGCGCGGCGTGGCTAAGCTCTGCGCCGCCGCAGGCGTGCCCTGCCTGGCCAGCCTTGAAAAGAAGATGGCCTGCGGTCTGGGCGCGTGCCTGGGCTGCACCTGCCATACGAAAATCGGCCCGGTCACCGTCTGCAAGGACGGCCCGGTCTTTAACGCGCAGGAGGTGTTTGACTGATGGCAGACCTGCATGTTGATTTTCTCGGCAAGCGGCTGGCCGGGCCGGTCATCGCGGCCAGCGGCACCTTCGGCTTCGGCCCCGAGTACGCGGGCATTGAGGATCTGCGCGTGCTGGGCGGCATCTCCGGCAAGGGGCTGACCCTGAACGGCCAGCCCGGCAACGAGGGTGAGCGCCTCTACGAGACGCCGTCGGGCCTGATGAACTCCATCGGCCTGCAGAACCCCGGTGTGCAGCACTTTATCGACCACGAGCTGCCTGCCATGCGCCGGTGCGGCACCACCGTCTGGGCGAACCTCGGCGGCCACACGATTGAAGAAAACGTCGAGGGCGTGCAGATGCTCTGCGCCGCGGGCGTGGATTTTATTGAGCTGAACATCAGCTGCCCCAACGTCAAGCAGGGCGGTCTCGCGTTCGGCATCCGCGCGGCAGACGCCGGCGAGGTCGTCAGCGCGGTGCGCAAGGTCTGCACCGTGCCGCTCATCGTTAAATTGAGCCCGCAGGCCGAAAGCATCCCCGAGATGTGCAAGGCCGTTGAGGCTGCCGGCGCGGACGCCATCAGCCTGTGCAACACCTTCCAGGCGTGCGCGATCGATCTGGAAAAGCGCCGTCCCGTGTTCAACAACACGTTTGCGGGTCTGTCCGGCCCGGCGGTGCGTCCCATCGCCCTGCGCATGGTCTGGCAGGCCGTAGGGGCCGTCAGCATCCCCGTCGTGGGACTGGGCGGCATTCTGACGGGTAAGGACGCCTTGGAGTTCATCATGGCCGGTGCAGCGGCGGTACAGGTCGGCACCGCGAACTTCCTGGACCCGAAGGCCTGCACCCGCATCACGAACGAGATCGGCCAGTGGATGGACGCCCACGGCGTCAAGACGCTGGATGAGATCAGAGGGTGCGCACGGTAAATCGCCGGCTGCCTTCCCCTCAGGGGGAAGGTGCCCGAGGCCCCGCCCGAGGGCGGATGAGGGGAGAGTCCCCGCAACCGCCCTCCGACAGCTTCCCCCGCGGGGGAAGCCGCCCCACCATATACATTTTGCTTGCATTTTTATACAAAATATGCTACTATAAGTTGAATAACATACAGGAGGAACAAATTATGGCACGCGAAGCACTTGAAGTTTTAAAGGAATGTGAAGCATTTTTAGAGGGGCACTTCCTGCTTTCCTCCGGGCGCCACTCCGGCGCTTACTGCCAGATGGCATTTCTGCAGCAGTACCCCGACAAGGCCGCCGAGGTCATGGCCCCGGTTGCCGAGAAGCTCAAGGAGCTGAACATTGACGTCGTGGTCGGCCCCGCCATGGGCGGCATCGTCTACGCCTACGAGCTGGGCCGCCAGATGGGCAAGCGCGCCATCTTCACCGAGCGCGTCGACAACGTCATGACCCTCAAGCGCTTCAGGATCAACCCGGGTGAGCGCTGCATCATCGCCGAGGACGTCGTCACCACCGGTGTTTCCAGCCTCGAGACCAAGCGCGTCATCGAGGAAAACGGCGGCATCTGCGTGGGCATTGCCTGCGTCGTGGACCGCACCCGCGCCGAGGCCCCGTCCCCGATCCCCATCGTCGCCAGCGCCCTCAAGCTCGACCTGCCCAACTACGCCCCCGAGGAATGCCCCATCTGCAAGGAGGGCAAGCTCCCGCTGGTGCACCTGGGCAGCCGCAAAATGAAGGAAGCTGCGAAGCAAACCCTGTAAAAGATAGGAGATAGGAGATGGGTACAATTTGCCTTTTCTCCTCTCTCCTCACTCCATATCTTAAATGTAAAGTGAGAGGCTACCAACTATGCAGGCATATCTGATATTGGCCAATGGCCGGGTGTTCCGCGGCGTCAGCGTAGGCTGCCCCGGTACCACCATCGGTGAGGTCGTCTTTGCAACCGGTATGGTCGGCTTTGAGGAAACCCTGACCGACCCCAGCTACTACGGCCAGATCATCACCCAGACCTATCCGCTCATCGGCAACTACGGCATGAACAGTGAGGATGTCGAGAGCACGAAGATTTGGGCCAGGGGCTACATTGTGCGCGAGGCGTGCAAGACCCCGTCCAACTTCCGCAGTGAGGAAACGCTGGATGCCTTCCTGAAAAAGAACGGCATCATCGGCATTGAGGGCATCGACACCCGCAGCCTGACCCGCACCCTGCGGGAGAGCGGCGTTATGAACGGCGCGATCACCACCGAGTTCGACCCCGACGCCGAGTCCGAGAAGAAGGCCGCGCTGCTGCCCGAGATCGCCGCCTACGCCGTTGTCGACGCCGTCAAGGCCGTCACCTGCCGCGAGGCCGTGACCTATGAGCCGACGGCTGCCGGTGCATGGGGTGACACGCCGCTGCACGTGGCGCTGCTCGACCTGGGCTGCAAGAACAACATTGTGCGCTGCCTGCAGAAGCGCGGCTGCCGGGTGACCGTGCTGCCCGGCACGACCACCGCCGCCGAGCTGGCCGCCCTCAACCCCGACGGCCTCATGCTCTCCAACGGCCCCGGCGACCCGGCAGAGAACGTGGAAATCATCGCGAACATCCGTGAAATGCTGAGCACCGGCATCCCGACCTTCGGCATCTGCCTGGGCCACCAGCTGACCGCCCTGGCCGCCGGTGCCAAGACCTGCAAGCTGAAATACGGTCACCGCGGCGCCAACCAGCCCGTCACCAGCCCGGCCAAGCAGCGCACCTTTATCACCAGCCAGAACCACGGCTACGCCGTTATGGCGGACACCCTGCCCGAATCCGTCGGCCAGATGAGCTACTTCAACGCCAACGACGGCACCTGTGAGGGCGTCGACTACTTGAAATGGAACTGCTTCACCGTGCAGTTCCACCCCGAGGCCAACGGCGGCCCCAAGGACACCGAATTTCTGTTTGACCAGTTCGTCAGCCGTATGCTGGCCGCGAAAGGAGTAATCAACAATGCCTAAAGACCCGCGTATCAAAAAGGTACTGGTCATCGGCTCCGGCCCCATCATCATCGGTCAGGCGGCAGAGTTTGACTACTCCGGCACGCAGGCCTGCCGTGCGCTGAAATCCGAGGGCGTCGAGACCGTCCTCGTCAACTCCAACCCCGCCACCATCATGACCGACCCCGACATTGCCGATCATGTTTACATTGAGCCGCTGACCGCCGAGGTCATCGAGCGCATCATCGAGAAGGAGAAGCCCGACGCCATCCTGCCGAACCTGGGCGGCCAGATGGGCCTGAACCTGTCGATGGAGCTGGCCCGCAGCGGATTTTTGGACCGCAGCGGCGTCCGCCTGCTGGCCTGCAAGCCCGACACGATTGACCGCGCCGAGGACCGCCAGCTGTTCAAGGACACGATGGAGAAGCTGCACCAGCCCATCATCCCTTCTAAAGTTGTGGAAGATCTGGACGACGCGCTGGACTTTGCCGAGGTCATCGGCTACCCCGTCATCGTCCGCCCCGCCTTCACGATGGGCGGCACCGGCGGCGGCATCTGCGAGGACCGCGAGAAGCTGCACGAAATTGCCACGAACGGTCTGCGCCTGTCCCCGATCCATCAGATCCTCGTTGAGAAGTGCATTTCCGGCTGGAAGGAAATCGAGTACGAGGTCATGCGTGACTCCAAGGGCAACGTTATCACGGTCTGCAACATGGAGAACCTTGACCCCGTCGGCATCCACACCGGCGACTCCATCGTCGTCGCGCCCAGCCAGACCCTGTCCGATAAAGAGTACCAGATGCTCCGTGACTCTGCACTGAAGATCATTCGGGAACTGAAAATCGAGGGCGGGTGCAATGTGCAGTTTGCGCTGGATCCCCATTCATTCCAGTATTATCTTATTGAGGTAAACCCCCGCGTCAGCCGTTCCTCTGCCTTGGCCTCCAAGGCCAGCGGCTACCCCATTGCCCGGGTCAGCGCCAAGATTGCCGTGGGTATGCATCTGGACGAGATCCCTATTGCCAACACCCCCGCTTCCTTTGAGCCCACCCTGGACTATGTGGTCACCAAGATTGCTCGGTTCCCCTTTGACAAATTTGCCGACGCCAACAATACGCTGAACACCCAGATGAAGGCTACCGGCGAGGTGATGAGCGTAGGTCGCACCATGGAGGAGAGCCTGCTTAAGGCGGTGCGCTCCCTGGAGATTGGTGTTTGCCATCTGTATATGAAGAAGTTTGACACGTACAGTCAAGAGGAGCTGCTGGACTATATCCACACCGGCACCGATGATCGGCTGTACGCCATTGCCCAGTTGATCCGGCTGCGCTGCGATTTGAACCGCATTTATAATGCCACGAAGATTGATATGTGGTTTTTGGAAAAGTTCAAGAACATTGTGGACTTTGAGGCGGTATTGCGAGCCAATCCCCGGGATGAACAGACCTTACGGGACGCCAAAAAAATGGGCGTGTCCGACAAATATATCGGCCAGCTGTGGGGTATGACGGAGGCGGAAGCAAGTCGATCAAGCTGTTCCCGGTGTATAAGATGATCGACACCTGTGCCTCTGAGTTTGACTCCTATGTGCCGTACTTCTACTCCACCTATGAGGAGGAGAATGAGTCCGTTGTATCAGACAAAAAGAAGATCGTAGTGCTTGGCTCCGGCCCCATTCGCATCGGTCAAGGCGTGGAATTTGACTACTCCACCGTGCACGCTATTTGGTCCATTCGGGACGCCGGGTACGAGGCGATTATCATTAATAACAACCCGGAGACCGTTTCTACCGACTACACCACCTCGGACAAGCTGTATTTTGAGCCGCTGACGGTGGAAGATGTGATGAATGTGATCGAGCTGGAGCAGCCGATGGGCATTGTGGTGTCCCTTGGCGGTCAAACCGCCATTAACTTGGCGCCTCCGCTGCACGCGCTGGGCGTGCCCATCATCGGCACCGATGTGGCTGCCATTGACCGGGCAGAGAACCGGGACAGCTTTGAAAAGGTAATGGAAAAGCTGGGCATTCCCCAGCCTAAGGGCCTGGCGGTTACGGATATTGAAGAGGGCGTGCGCGTTGCTGCCTCCATCGGTTATCCTGTGCTGGTGCGCCCCTCCTTTGTATTGGGTGGTCGTGCCATGCAGATCGTTGCCAATGAGGAGAGCCTGCGCCACTACCTGCAAACGGCTGTGGAGATCAACACCGATCAGCCGGTGCTGGTGGATAAATACATTATGGGTAAAGAACTGGAGGTGGACGCCATCTGTGACGGCACAGATGTGTTCATTCCCGGTATTATGGAGCATGTGGAGCGCACCGGCGTACATTCCGGCGACTCTATCAGCATCTACCCCACCTTCTCCGTCAGCCAGGCGGTCAAGGACAAGATTATTGATTATACCGTGAAACTGGGTACGGCCATCGGCATCGTGGGCCTTTACAATATCCAGTTTATTGCGGACAGCAACGACGATGTGTATGTGATCGAGGTGAATCCCCGTTCTTCCCGCACGGTGCCGTTCCTGTCCAAGGCCACTTCCGTGCCTATGGCGCACATTGCCACCCAGGTGATCCTGGGCCACAGCTTAAAAGAGCAGGGTATTACGGAGGTGTATCCCACGGAGAAAAAGCGCTGGTATGTGAAGGCGCCTGCGTTTTCCTTTAGCAAGCTGAAAGGGATGGACACTTATCTGTCCCCGGAGATGAAGTCCACCGGCGAGGCGATCGGTTACGACAAGAGCCTGACCCGCGCTCTGTATAAAGCGTTACAATCCAGCGGGCTGCATGTGTCCAACTACGGCACGGTGCTGGTGACCATTGCGGACCAGGACAAGCCTACTGCGCTGCCGTTGATTCGTCGGTTCTACGACCTGGGCTTTAATATCG
>ONZZ01002132.1_pt1 | contig 11083 bp, 5 predicted proteins | sample 1671101 | NCBI WGS metagenome assembly ONZZ01 (sample SAMN06348122, study PRJEB24527) | human gut metagenome | biome: human gut; feature: ankylosing spondylitis patient; material: feces | host: Homo sapiens | place: China | collected 2015-10
TCTGAACCGCTGGGTGACTATTTTGCGGGACCAAACCACGTTCTTCCGACCAACGGAACGGCAAAATTCTTCTCTGCATTAAGTGTAGATGACTTTATTAAGAAATGTCTTTCTATTGATGATTAGTTTACATTCTTTTCGAAATGATGGAGGTGACTTTATGATTTATTAATGTTGAATTATACTGACATAGACTCAAGAATGGCACGTTTCTTCAAAACAACGTCCCTTTGATTTTAAAGAAATGTGCCATTTTTTGAGTAAACGTCAAAATATTGTATAGGAAGAGAGTTGATTTGTACAGTCGTTCTGCTTTAATAAAAAATTGAGAAATGACATAGGGATACAAGTTACAGACCCGTCCCCTGTTCTAGTGGAAGGGACTTTAGGTATCATAAAAACCTGATAACGAGCTTCGAACCTGACGTTTCGATATATGGCTTTGAGGACAAATTATACAAGAGAATGATTTACCTACTCTATATTGAATTATGCCGATGTAATGTGGTACATAGTTGTGGATTACAATTATTAGCTAGAAGGAGATAATAGAGAGATTAGATTCAATTAATCTTATATTTTTTATATAGACAACTGATAGCATGGGAACAAAAGAAAAAATAGAACTAAAAGAAGGATAGGTGCTTATTGGTGATAGCCTTATTCATCAATACCGTTTTGAAAAGAACTATTATTTTGTATCGGGGGATAATATGGCTAATTCGCAGGATTCCAGATATTGGGGCATGTTGCCAGAAGAATATATTGTAGGTAAAGCTACCCGTATTTGGAACTCAAAAGAAAAATATACCGATCAGATACGTTGGGAACGGATTTTAATGAAGATCAAATAAAGATGGGAGATGATAGAAGATGTTATTACAGAATAAATATATCGTTCATTTATTAATGCTGTTTGGAGTCATTGTGCTTTTAAGTGTTGTGACTGTTTCATCTTATACTATTGCGGTTGGAGATATGGCATATCAGAAGCTATATTTGGGGCGTGTGACTATTGTATTTGTAATATGTAGTCTTATTTCTTTATGTTTAGATAAAAAGGGAAATACTTTTTATTTATCAGTCGTTTGGTCTCTTATTATATTAGGTGGGGTTGAAGCTGTTTGGGGATTAAGGCAGATATACGGTTTAGCTGTTTCTAATCATTCATTATATGCGCTAACAGGTTCTTTCTACAATCCGGGGCCTTATTCCGGATACTTAGCAATGGTATTTCCTATTTGTTTGAGTGAATGGTTGAATCTAAAAAAGGTGAAGAAACGTACTTGGATCGAGCAAAGTAAATATTGTGTGGCTTTAGGAGTCTTGCTGTTAATTCTTTGTGTTTTACCGGCAGGTATGAGCCGTTCGGCATGGATGGCTGTTGCAATTTCTGGGATATGGGTATATGCTACATACCGTTCATGGGGAACTAGTTTAAGGAAGATAGGCCGAAAATATAAGAAAAGAGTATTTCCGGCTATTATTGCCGGGGGAATGGTATTGATAATAGTTGGTTATGCTCTTTTTCAATTAAAAGTAGATTCGGCTAATGGACGTCTGTTAATTTGGAAAGTGAGTGTTATGGCTATTGTGGAAAAACCTTTCCTTGGACATGGTACTGGAAACTTTGCATCGGCTTATGGAATGGCTCAGGAAAAATATTTCTCCCAAAAAGAGTTTACATCTACAGAAGAATTAGTAGCTGGAAGTCCTGAATACGCTTTTAATGAATATCTGCAAATAGCTGTAGAATATGGAGCCTTATTTTTATTGGTTGTGTTATTGATTATTGTTTTTTGCCTTTGGATAGGAATAACAGAGAAAAGACTAAGTGCATGCGCTGGTTTGATTTCTGTTTTAGTATTTGCATTTTCATCTTATCCAATGCAAATACCCGGATTTGCTATAGCATTCTATTTTTTATTGGCTGCTTGTGTAGTGGGTTCTTCACGGTTACAAATATTGTTCTTTATTATAATGATTGCTTTATTGGGAAGTTACTATTGGAAATATAATCAGTATAATGCTTGTGAAGAATGGTTTAGGTATAAAATGCACTATAATATAGGCGCATTTCGTTTAGCCAAAGAAGGGTATGAGAAAATTTATCCGGAATTGAATGATAGGGGAGCATTTTTGTTTGAATATGGACATTCTTTACATAAGTTGAAAGAATATAATAGTTCTACAGCAATTTTGAAAGAGGCAATGGCACATAGTTGTGATCCTATGATTTTGAACATAATAGGAAAGAATTATCAGGCTATAGGAAAATATGAAAAGGCTGAAGAGTATTTCATACGATCTACTCATCGGCTTCCGGGAAGAATTTATCCATATTACTTGTTGGCAAAGCTTTATGCGGAACCGGAATATCGGCACCCGGAGAAATTAAAACAGGTGGTTCAGATTGTATTGACGAAGGAACCGAAGGTACAATCGACTGCAATAAGGGAGATGAGAGAAGAAGTGAAACTGCTAAAATAAATGGGTGAAGAAAAAAAATGACTGTACAAACTTGATTAATAGATATTTTTGTCTAAATTTGGCAAACATGATACAAACTTACATACAATATATAAGAAATTATATGTGAGATAATTTAGAATAAACAAACCAATAAATACGATGAAAAATAATTCTACATGGATTTTACTGTGCCTTGCATGTATGATGACGCTCTCTTGTTCCGACAAGAAGAATACTGCAGATGAATCGGAGAAAGGCGTCTCTACAGTCCTTCCGGATGCGAAGAATGAAGTAGCTGTTCAGATATTGAAGAAGCGTGATTTTAATCACGAACTGGTGAGTAACGGCAAAATCAGTGCCCGTGGTAAAGCCGATCTGCGTTTTGAAACCGGTGAAGTCATCGCTCATATCTATGTGAAGAATGGCGACCGTGTACAGAAAGGGCAGAAACTGGCTGATCTGGATAAATTCCGTCTGGAACAGAAATTATCCCAGTCGGAAGATGCTTTACTGAAAGCCGAACTGGAATTGAAAGACGTACTGATCGGGCAGGGATATTCTCCTGACGACTTTAGTAAAGTCCCTGCCGAAACAATGAAAATCGCCAAAGTAAAAAGCGGGTATGAACAGTCGAAATCCCAGTATGAACTGGCGAAAAGAGAGATGGAGCATGCTACGTTGATTGCTCCTTTTGATGGCGTGGTAGCCAATTTATTTTCGAAGCCTTATAATCCGGCAAATACTTCTGAAGCGTTCTGTACTATTATCGATTCCAAAGGAATGGAAGCTGATTTCACGGTACTGGAAAATGAGCTTGCTTTTATCAGGATGGGAGATAAAGTGGTAATTACTCCTTATGCCGGAGGAGATGCGTTTGAAGGCAGTGTATCAGAGATAAATCCATTGGTGGATGCCAACGGCATGGTGAAAGTGAAAGCATTGGTAAATGCGGGAGGAAAACTGTTCAGCGGAATGAATGTAAGGGTAAGTGTCCGCCGTTCGCTGGGAGAGCGGCTGGTTATTCCGAAGAGTGCCGTTGTATTGCGTTCCGGCAAACAAGTGGTATTTACCCTGAAAGACGGCAAGGCAATGTGGAATTATGTGAATACGGGACTGGAGAATGCGACAGAATGTGTCGTCTCCGACAAGTCGCAGAAAGGTATCGAGGATGGTCTGCTGGAAGGAGATACGGTCATCGTCACCGGAAATCTGAATCTGGCGCATGAGGCGGAAGTCTATGTTAAATGAAGAATTAAGAATTAAATAATGAATCTATGATAAAATTCTTAATTCAGCGCCCTATTGCCGTATTGATGGCCTTTACCGCCTGTTTCATCATCGGGCTGGTGACATACTCTACGCTGCCTATATCGCTGCTTCCCAATATCGCTATTCCTGAGATTACGATACAGGTGGCGTCTGCCAATACCTCTGCCCGTGAATTGGAAAACACGATTGTCAAACCTTTGCGGGGGCAGCTGATTCAGGTTTCTACCCTGAAGGATATCCATAGTGAATCGAGAGACGGGGCGGGCATTATCCGCTTGTCATTTGAATATGGAACGAATACCGACCTTGCCTTTATCGAGGTAAATGAGAAGATAGATGCCGCCATGAACTATCTTCCGAAAGAGGCGGAACGTCCGAAGGTAATCAAAGCGAGTGCAACGGATATTCCCGTATTCTATCTGAATCTGACACTGAAGAATGACAGTGCTTACGGAGCTACGGAACAACAATCCTTCCTTGAATTGTGTGAGTTTGCCGAGTCTGTCATTAAGCGCAGGATAGAGCAGCTTGAAGAAGTTGCCATGGTGGACGTGACCGGAATTTTGGAACGACAGGTACAAATTGTGCCCGACAAGGACAAGCTCGCCATGATGGGACTCTCCATTGGAGATATCGAATCGGCTTTATCCTCTAATAATGTGGAACCGGGCAGTATGACAGTGCGTGACGGGTATTATGAATACAATATTAAATTCTCGACATTGCTGCGTACGGCGGAGGATGTGGAAAATATCTATCTGCGTAAGGGCGACCGCATCGTACAGTTAAAAGACTTCTGCAAAGTAAGCGTCGTACCCGTAAAGGAAAAAGGAGTATCCTTGTCCAATGGAAAACGGGCGGTGAGCCTTGCCGTCATCAAACAGGCGGATGAGAACATGGATAAGATGAAGCAGGCGCTGGTAGGCACGATGACCTATTTTCAGTTAGTATACCCGGAGATCGATTTCAGCATCAGCCGTAATCAGACGGAACTGCTGGACTACACCATCTCTAATCTGCAACAGAATCTCTCCCTTGGTTTTCTCTTTATTTGTCTGGTAGCGGTTCTGTTTCTGGGAGATGTAAAGTCTCCTCTGGTTATCGGACTCAGTATGGTGGTGTCCATCGTGATCAGTTTTGTCTTTTTCTACCTTTGCAATATGTCTCTCAATATCATTTCACTTGCCGGATTGATCCTGGCATTGGGAATGATGATTGACAGTTCGATTATTGTGACCGAGAATATATCGCAATACCGTGAACGGGGATACTCCTTGCGTCGTGCCTGTGTGACGGGAACCAGTGAAGTGGTCACACCCATGCTGAGTTCTTCTCTGACGACTATTGCCGTCTTTGCCCCGCTGATTTTTATGAGCGGTATTGCAGGCGCTATCTTCTTTGATCAGGCTTTTTCCGTCACTGTAGGACTGATGGTGTCTTATCTCACCGGTATCATGCTGCTTCCCGTGCTTTATCTGCTGGTTTACCGGACAGGTGTCCGCACCCGGAAATGGAAGTGGCTTTCTTTCAAATTTAATAACCCGATCAAGGATCACACGCTGGACCGCTTCTATGATGCGGGTGTCGACTGGGTATTCCGTCATAAAACGTTCAGTGTACTGTTCTGTGTGATTTCCATTCCGCTTTGCGTATTCTTCTTTTTCTTTATAGACAAAGAACGGATGCCCGATATCGAGGAGAATGAACTGATCGCCCGGATAGAATGGAATGAGAATATCCATGTGGATGAAAACAAACGACGGGTGGATGAACTTTTCAAGGAACTGAAGGATGAAGTACTGGAGCAAACAGCCTCTATCGGCAGACAGGACTTCATTCTCAATCGGGAAAGGGAACTGTCTTCTTCCGAAGCGGAACTTTATTTCCGTACGGAGACTTCCGACGCTATTGCCCCTTTGGAACAGGTGGTATACCGGAAACTGAAGGAACGTTATCCGCTCTCTGTCATTTCTTTCTCTCCGCCGGAAACGGTCTTTGAGAAACTCTTTGTGACGGGTGAACCGGATGTGGTGGCGGAATTTTACACCCGTAATAAAGCGGAAGCCCCCAAAGCGGAAGCAATCCGTAGCGTTGAACAGGAGCTGGGACGAAAAACCGGAATCAATCCGACAGGTATCGCCTTCGAAAACCAGTTGAATCTGAGCATCAGCAAAGAGAAACTCTTGCTTTACCGTGTTTCCTACAACGAACTGTATCGGGTACTGAAAACGGCTTTCCGGGAAAACAGTGTGACGATGCTGCACTCTTATCAGCAATATTTGCCGATCAACATTGCCGGGGATGAAAAGACTGTGAACGAGGTGTTGCAGGAAACACTGGTGCAGACGCAACCGGACAACCGTGGGAATGTCGATTTTATTCCGCTTCGGGAATTGATCAACGTAGCTCCCGCCGAAGACTTGAAAAGTATTACTTCCGGACGTAACGGCGAGTATGTCCCATTCGACTTTTACGGAGTGCAGGATGCGAACCGGCTGATGCGTGAAGTGAAACAGGTGGCGGAGGAAACAGGGGACTGGGATACGGGCTTCTCCGGCAGTATCTTCTCCAACAAGGAGATGCTGGATGAACTGGTCGTGATTCTGTTGATCTCACTGCTGCTGATGTATTTCATTCTTGCCGCACAGTTCGAGAGTTTTCTGCAGCCGTTGCTGGTACTGGCGGAAATCCCGATTGATGTGGCATTTGCTTTGCTCTTGCTCTGGATATGCGGGCATACGCTGAATCTGATGTCTGCCATCGGTCTGATTGTGACCTGTGGTATTGTAATCAATGACTCTATCTTGAAACTGGATGCGATCAATGAACTGCGCAAGGCAGGCGTTCCTTTGCTGGAAGCTATTCACGAAGCAGGCCGCAGGCGTCTGCGTCCGATTATCATGACTTCGCTGACGACCATCTTTGCCATGGTGCCGTTGCTGTTCTCCTCGGATATGGGATCGGAACTGCAAAAGCCGTTGTCTATCGCCATGATAGGCACGATGTCCATCGGTACGGCGGTCAGCCTCTTTATCATACCGTTGCTTTACTGGTTTATCTATCGGGGAAAAAGCGGGAATCACAAACCAAATGAAAAACATGTTGAATTATGAAGAAATCATCCGTTCTTTTTGTATTGATGACAGCATCGGGGATATGTTTCTCTTCAGTATATGCCCAGAAACGTCTGGTGTTGGACTTGAACCAGACCATCGCTTTAGCTAACGACAGCTCGCTGGAGTCATTCCGCACACAAAATATGTACCTGTCCGGTTATTGGGAATACCGGACGTACCGGGCAAACCGTTTGCCGAGTTTGACAATGGATCTTACCCCGGCACAATATAACCGGGATATCACGAAACGTTATGATTCGGGACAGGACCTGGATGTCTACCGTACCCAACAGTCATACTATGCCTATGGAGGATTAAGTGTCCGTCAGAATCTGGACCTGACCGGAGGTACGTTCTATCTGGAGTCGAACCTTGCCTATATGCGTAATTTCGGGGATAATAGTGCGACGCAGTTTACCAGCGTCCCGATACGGCTTGGTTATTCGCAGAGCCTGGTCGGGTATAACCCTTTCAAATGGGACCGGAAGATCGAACCGCTGAAATACGAGCGTGTGAAAAAGGAATTTCTTTATAATGTGGAAAAGGTTTCGGAAACGGCGACGAATTATTTCTTTTCGCTGGCGATGGCGCAGGCGGAATACAAACTGGCAAAGGAGAATCTCGCATCTACGGATACTTTGTACCGCATCGGACAGCAACGGCATCGGATCGCCGCTATCTCACAGGCGGACCTGCTGACTTTAAAGCTAGATAAAGTGAATGCACAGAATACATTGCAGAATAAGGCAAGTGCCTTGAAACGGGCAATGTTCTCATTGGCATCTTTTCTGAATCTGGACAAGAATACACAGATCGAACTGGAACTTCCTTCACGCCCAAGTATGATGGAGATTCCGGTGGATGAGGCTTTGAGATGGGGAAGGAGTAATAATCCGCAGTTGCTGGAACTGAAGCAGAATGTACTGGAAGCGGAACGGAGTGTGGACAGAACAAAGAAGGAATCCCGTTTCAATGCCAGCGTGAATGCCAGTATCGGTTTCAACCAGGTGGCGGAAAACTTCGGAGATGTGTATCATAAACCGATGCAGCAGGATTTGGTAGCGGTCAGCGTATCGATTCCGCTGGTGGACTGGGGTGTTCGTAAGGGCAAATACAACATGGCACGGAATAATCTGAATGTAGTGAAGATTTCGGCACGTCAGGATGAGATCAGTATTGAGGAGGAAGTCATCATGACGGTGAGTGATTTTAATATCCAGCAGCAGTTGATTGCCAGTGCGGAAGAAGCGCTGGACCTGGCGATACTGGCTTATAATGAGACAAGGCAACGTTTTATTATCGGTAAAGCGGATATTAATAGTCTCGCGCTTTCGCTCAACAGGCAGCAGGAGGCGCAGCGCAACTACATTTCTGCCTTGCAGAACTACTGGCTGAATTATTATAAAATACGTCGTCTGACTTTATTCGATTTTGCTACGAAGCTTTCTCTTTCGGATCGTTTCGACTTTAATGGAGGGAGACTGATCAGATAGTAATTTCTTTTGGGATATAGACAAATGAATCATGCAAGATATAGGTTCTGAAATTAAAAAGTCATCAAAAGCTTCCGCTTTTACGCTCATTGTCGCTTTTATCAGTGTGGCGTTGGTCGGGCTGGCACTTGTTCCGTTGCTGCCGGTGAAGCTGAATCCGTCACGGACCTTACCCGGATTTTCTGTATGGTTCGGCATGGGAGGGACTTCGGCGCGTGTCGTGGAGATGACGGCTACCAGCAAACTGGAGGCGATGCTTGCCCGTGTCAAGGGAATACAAAGTATATCTTCGACTTCCGGCAATGGCTGGGGAAGTATAAATGTGAGTCTGGATAAGCATGCAGATGCGGCTGTCGCACGTTTTGAGGCTTCGACCATCATTCGTCAGACATGGCCGGAATTGCCGGCGGGAGTTAGTTACCCGTACATTCAGATGGCAAGTCCGGAGCAGAAAAGTAAGGGACCTTTTATCGCATTCACGATTAATGCTCCTGCCACTCCCAGTTTGATTCAGAAGTATGCGGAGGAGCATATAAAGACACGCCTTGCGCAGCTTCCGGGTATCTATAAGATAAACGTCAGCGGAGCCACACCGATGGAATGGCGGCTGGAGTATGATTATGAGCAGTTGCGTGCGTTGGGAGTGAGTACGGACGAAATTAGTCAGGCAGTCGGTCTGCATTATCAGAAAGAATTTTTGGGTACTTATGATATGGAACAGGCGGCTTCGGGCAAGGAATGGATTCGCTTGGTACTGATGCCCGAGCATGATAACCGGGAGTTTGACGCAGGGCAGATACAGGTGAAAGTGAAGGATGGGAGAATCATCCGCCTGGACGAACTGGTGAAGGTTGTCCGTATGGAAGAGCAGCCTCAGAGCTATTACCGGATCAATGGGCTGAATTCGATTTATCTGTCTGTTGTCGCTGAAGAGGCGGCTAACCAGCTGGAGTTGAGTAAAAAGGTACAGGCGTGTATGGATGACATCAGACTGTCGCTTCCGGCAGGATACGAGATTCATACCAGTTATGATACTACAGAGTTTATACATGACGAGCTGAACAAGATTTATTTGCGCACGGGAGTGACGGTGGCTATCTTGCTCTTGTTTGTACTGCTGATTACTTTCAGCCCCAAATATCTGTTTTTGATTGTCACCAGTCTGACCGTGAATATGGCAATAGCCGTCATCTTTTATTATGTCTTTGGGCTGGAAATGCAGTTATATTCTTTGGCGGGCATCACGGTTTCACTGAATCTGGTGATTGATAATACGATTGTGATGAGTGATCATTATCTTCGATGTAAAAACCGGAAGGCGTTCATGTCTGTATTGGCGGCTACACTGACAACAATGGGAGCGTTGGTCATCATCTTCTTTCTGGACGAGAGGATTCGTCTGAATCTGCAGGATTTTGCCGCAGTGGTGATGATTAATCTGGGAGTTTCATTATTGGTTGCTCTGTTCTTTGTGCCTTCTTTGATTGATAAAATCGGGTTGAAACGACGCAGGAAGTCTTCTCTGACCGGAGTGAAGAGAAAATGGAAAATGGGGAATACCCGTTTCTTAGGATGGCTGCGTTCGAAGATGCGAAGGGGGCCGGTCTATTTCAGTCATTTCTACAGGTGGCTGATACAGAGGCTTTGCCGCTGGAGAGTAGCGGTTTGCCTGCTACTGTTGCTGGCATTTGGATTACCGGTTTTTCTGTTGCCGGAAAAGATGGATGGGGATGGTAAATGGGCAGAGATTTATAATAAGACACTGGGGACTCCTGTCTATAAAGAAAAGGTGAAACCGATAGTGGATAAAGCGTTGGGAGGAAGTCTGAGGCTGTTTGTGCAAAAGGTGTATGAAGGGAGCTACTTTACCCGGAATGAGGAGGTAGTACTTTATGCCAACGCCAATTTGCCGAACGGTAGTACACTTGAACAGATGAATACGCTGATCAAGCGAATGGAAACTTATCTGAGCGAGTTCAAGGAGATCAAGCAGTTTCAGACATCGGTAGAAAGCGCCCGCAGGGCATCTATCAGCATTCGTTTCACAAAGGAAAATCAGAAAAGCGGGTTCCCATATACGCTGAAAGCTAACATGATCAGTAAAGCTCTCCAGTTAGGGGGAGGAGATTGGAGTATCTATGGATTGCAGGATCAGGGATTCAGTAATAGTGTACGCGAGAATGCGGGATCATTCCGGGTGAAAATGTACGGATATAATTATGATGAACTTTATAGCTGGGCTACAAAACTGAAAGAGGTCTTATTGTCTCATCGTCGTATCAGGGAAGTTACGGTCGGTTCCAATTTCTCGTGGTGGAAGGATGATTATCAGGAGTTTTATTTTGAGCTGGATAAACAACGGATGATCGGAGCGGGGATCGGAGCCGGAGAACTGTTTGCTGCTATTCGTCCCATATATGGGCGGAATCAGGAAATCGGTTCCGTTGTTACCGAGGATGGAACGGAAAAAATCAAACTCTCTTCCCGCCAGTCGGATCAGCGGGATATATGGGCCATGCAGTATTATCCTTTCCGTGTAGGCGATAAAGAATATAAACTGGCGGAACTGGCTAAGGTAGAGAAGGGACAGATGCCGCAGGAAGTGGCGAAGGAGAATCAACAATACCGCTTATGCCTGCAATATGAGTATATCGGTGCGTCGGAACAGGGAAATAAGTTGCTGAAAAAAGACCTGGAAGAGTTTAATGAACTTCTCCCGATGGGATATAAGGC
>ONZZ01002145.1_pt1 | contig 11025 bp, 7 predicted proteins | sample 1671101 | NCBI WGS metagenome assembly ONZZ01 (sample SAMN06348122, study PRJEB24527) | human gut metagenome | biome: human gut; feature: ankylosing spondylitis patient; material: feces | host: Homo sapiens | place: China | collected 2015-10
AAAAAAGAATCATAGCGGTAACAGTGATGTTGATAAACTTCTGGCAGGAAGTCTTGTTCTGGTGTCCGGAAAACTGGAAGAGGTGCAAAGCCCCACGAATCCGGGAGAGTTTGACAGTAAAGCATACTATGGCTGCCAGAGGATCTATTATGTGATGAAGAAAGGAAAGATAAAGAAGCAGTCGCAGAGTCATTCTGTATATGGGCAGTTCCTGATCGATATGCAGCAGAAATTTGCAGGTATTCTGGAGAAGACCTGTGGAATGGAAGCTGGAGCGTTTGAAGCAATCGTGCTGGGAGATAAAACAAATCTGGATCCGGAGTTGAAAATGCGTTATCAGATGGCAGGAATTATACATATCCTGGCGATTTCGGGGCTCCATATCAGTCTTCTTGGAATGGGACTGTATAATCTGCTGAAAAAAATCGGTCTGGGTATCTGGCCGGCAGGCCTGCTGGCGCTGGTGATCATGCTTCAGTATGGGATGATGACCGGAGGGACTGTTTCAACCATGCGGGCAGTATGTATGTTTTTACTTTCTGTAGGTGCAAAGATCGCAGGACGGATTTATGATATGCCTACAGGAATGGCGGCTGCGGCGATCCTGATCCTTATGGAAAATCCGGCGTATCTGCTTGATGGAGGTTTTCTGCTGTCTTTTGGATCGGTGATTGGGATTGGCTGTGTCTGGCCATTAGTGCAGGAGGGGATGGATGTATTAAACCGGAAAAAACGAAGTAAGGTTAATGAGAAGGGAAAAATCAGAAATAAACTTCTGATGTCATTTCTGGCATCCGGAGTTGTGCAGCTTACCACACTTCCCATAGTGCTGTGGTTTTACGGAGAAGTGTCGGTGATGGGGATTTTTCTGAATCTGCTGGTGCTTCCTACTGTGGGGATTGTACTGGGAAGCGGAACTGCCGGTGCATTACTTGGATTAGTCACTGTCAGAGGAGCGTTTCTGGCTGTTGTTCCGGGCAGGATTATTCTGAGAGGATATGAGTTCCTGACAGTGCTGTTGGGGCGACTTTCGTTTTGTACATGGATCGGCGGAAAGCCGGAAGTGTGGCAGATCGTTGGATATTATCTGGTTCTGGCAACAGCGGTGTGGATGTACAGAGCGGGTGTGAAGAAAAGTGAAAATGGTAAGATCTTTGCGTGGAAAATCCGGGCTGTATATGCAGGTATGGTATGCTTTGCAATTCTGCTGATCAGTTACAGACCGTATGAAGATTTCCGTATCGCCTGTCTGGATGTGGGACAGGGAGACGGAATTGTGGTGGAAATAGAAAACAGATGGAATATCCTGATCGACGGGGGCAGTACGAATAAGAATGAACTGGGAAAATATCAGCTGCTCCCATACTTGAAGAGCAGAGGGATTTCCAGACTGGACGGAATTTATGTTTCTCACACAGATGAAGATCATATCAGCGGGGTGCGGGAACTTCTGGAATTTGTTGAGAAAGATCTGACTTCTCTGCGCATAGAGAATCTGATCCTGCCCAAATGGAGCGATATTCAGGAGAATAAAAATTATCGGGAGCTGACAGAGCTGGCAGAGTCAGCGGGAGTCCGGGTGCTTACTATGAAAGCAGGAGATGAGATCAGATATGGAACTGTCAGACTGAAGGTTCTGTGGCCGGAGTCCACAGCATCAGGGAAGGAAGTAAATGAAGATGCGATGGTTCTGGAAATGATAAGCAAAGATTTCAAAGGGCTTTTTACCGGAGATATCGGAATGGTGACAGAAGAAAAACTGATACAGAATGGGTGTCTTGAAGATGTGGACTTCCTGAAAACTGCTCATCACGGTTCCAGATATTCTACAGGAGCAGAGTTTCTGGAAATCGTCAGACCGGAACTGGCTGTTGTTTCCTGTTCTGCAACAAACACATACGGGCATCCGTCGCCGGATACGCTGGAACGGCTGAAGAAGAGTGGAAGCAGAGTGCTGATCACCAGAGACTGTGGGGCGGTTACAATAGTCAATGGAAAATCTGTTTCTGCCTTTAACCGAATCAAGTAAGCCCCCTGTGGAGATGTGAAAAGCAATAAGCAGTAGGATTTTCAAAGTGGTTACGTTCACAGTAACTCAAAGCAAACAATGTTGTCATAATTATATACAGGTGTCTTGACACCTATATATCCGGGGAGTATAATTGCACAGACAAACGAAAATCAGGCATGATGTGAGGAAAGAAAGATGAAAGAACATTATGATGTCATTATTGTAGGAACCGGAGCGGCAGGTCTGTACTGTGCGCTGAATCTCCCGGAAAAAATGAAAATTCTTCTGATCACCAAACAGGAAGCTGATCAGTCAGATTCTTTTCTGGCGCAGGGCGGAATCTGCATGCTGCGTGGAGAAGATGATTATGAAAATTATTTTGAAGATACCATGCGTGCCGGGCACTATGAAAATGATAAAAGAGCGGTTGATCTGATGATTCGCAGTTCCAATGATATTATCAGAGATCTTCTGCGTTATCATGTGGATTTTGCAAGGGATGGTCTGGGAAATCTGGCATTTACCAGAGAGGGAGCACATTCGGACAAGCGTATCCTTTTTCATGAGGATATTACAGGAGAAGAAATTACAAGCAAACTGCTTGCAGCTGCCCGCAAGTGTCCGAATATTACCATATTGGAAAATACCAGGATGGTAGATATTGTGACGAAGGATAACTGCTGTTACGGAGCCGTAATCCGCAGGGAGGACGGTACAATTGAAACGGTGGAAGCGGAGCATACCGTCTGGGCATGTGGAGGAATCGGAGGATTATATCGTCATTCGACCAATTTCCGTCATCTGACCGGAGATGCCCTTGCACTTTCCATCAAACATGGAATCCGTTTGAAAGATGTGAATTATGTACAGATTCATCCGACCACATTCTATTCGCCGGACGAAGAGGAACGCAGTTTTCTGATTTCGGAATCTGTCCGCGGAGAAGGGGCAAAGCTTTATGACAAGAATAAGAAACGGTTTGTCAATGAGCTGCTGCCGCGTGATCTGCTGGCAGAAGAAATTTATAAGCAGATGGCAAAAGATGGAACAGATCATGTATGGGAAGATCTGCGTACCATTCCAAGAGAAGAATTGATGGAACATTTCCCGAATATTGTGGAACATTGCCGTGAAATGGGGTATGATGTAACCAAAGAATGCATTCCTGTGGTACCGGCACAGCATTATTTCATGGGTGGGGTATGGGTAGATCACGAAAGCCATACGTCCATGGAACGTCTGTATGCTGTGGGAGAGACGGCATGTAACGGAGTACACGGAAAAAACCGTCTGGCAAGTAATTCCCTGCTGGAAAGCCTTGTATTTGCAAAACGGGCGGCAAAGCAGATGAGTGAGCAGAAGGAAAAGATTTCCACAGCACCGGAACTGTTTGCGGCAATTGACCGGAGTATCTATGCGGATGCTGCAGCACTGGCGAGCCGGTATCATGAATATGTACGGGAAGCGATTATCGCGGCAGATGCAAAGATGCAGCAGGTACAGGATGCAAGGACAAAAGCAACGGTTGCATTTCGCAAGCAGTGTGCACAGGTCGGATAAAATAAAATAAGAAAATCAGGAGAGAGAGATGTACGATCAGGTAACTTTAAAATTAAATGTAGATCCATGGATTCTCAGTGCTTTAAAAGAAGATATCACAAGTGAGGATGTCTCCACAAACAGTGTCATGCCTCATCCACAGGCCGGAGAAGTGGATCTTATCTGCAAAGAAGATGGCATTATATGCGGGTTGCAGGTATTCGAGAGAGTGTTTACACTTCTCGATGAAAATACAACCGTTGAATTTTTGGTGCAGGATGGAGCAGAAGTTCATAAGGGACAGCTTATGGCAAAAGTGCATGGCGATATCCGGACCCTTTTATGCGGAGAGCGTACCGCACTGAATTATCTGCAGCGTATGAGCGGAATTGCAACCTACACACATTCCGTGGCAGAATTATTAAAAGGAACTGGAATCAAACTTCTGGATACCAGAAAGACAACACCAAACAATCGTATTTTTGAAAAATATGCAGTAAGAATCGGTGGTGGAAATAACCACAGATATAATCTTTCCGACGGGGTATTGCTGAAAGATAATCATATCGGAGCTGCAGGCGGAGTAAAAGAAGCGATTGCTGCTGCAAAGGAGTATGCACCGTTTGTCCGTAAGATTGAGGTAGAAGTAGAAAATCTGGATATGGTAAAGGAAGCTGTGGAGGCAGGTGCGGATATTATCATGCTGGATAATATGGACACCGATGCGCTGAAAGAAGCCATCGCCTATATTGACGGACGGGCAGAGATTGAAGTTTCCGGAAATGTGACGAAAGAAAATATTGCAAGACTGACCGGGCTTGGCGTAGATTATGTTTCCAGCGGAGCACTGACACATTCGGCTCCAATTCTGGATATTTCTTTGAAAAATCTGCATCCGGTAGAAAATTAAAGAAGGTGGGATTCCAGAAATGAGCGGGGAAGAAAGGCGTGGAAAAATTATACAGGCACTAAAAAACAGTGACAAAGCAGTTTCTGCCACGACACTGGCAAAAGAATTTGACGTGAGCAGACAGGTCATTGTGCAGGATGTTGCACTTCTTCGGGCAAATGGAAAAAATATATTTTCGACCAACCGGGGGTATCTGATACAGGAAGATGAGGAGACAACCCGTGTATTTAAGGTACAGCATGAAGATGATGAGGTTGAAAAAGAGCTGACAACGATTGTGGATCTCGGAGGAACCGTTGAGGATGTATTTGTATATCATAAGGTATACGGAGTGCTTCGGGCAGAGATGAATATCAAATCCCGTATGGATATCCGCAATTATATGGAGGAGATCCGTTCCGGGAAATCCAGTCTGCTGAAAAATGTTACTTCCGGATATCATTATCATACGGTCCGGGCGGAACGCGTGGAAATTCTGGATATGATTCAGGAGGAATTGCAGAAGAAGGGGCTCCTTGCAAAACTACAGGACTATGAACCTGTTGATTTTTGGGGACAGAATAATTATAATGAGTAAATGACTACTATTGTGATTATTGATAAGAAGTCAGAGAAAGAATAAAAAGGAGAAGGATGGAATGAGCGACGAGTTTACAACAAACGAAAACGGTTCAAAAACACCGGAGGAAACAAACTTTCAGGATTATACGGCACCGGAAAATGAGATCGTACAGAATGAAACATCACAGATGACGCAGGAACAGCCGGAGACTTCTTATGGAGCAACATCGGCAGAGGAAAATCCGCAGCCGGACAATACGGCATATGCGTATGGACAGACTGCGTACCAGCAGGCATATCAGAGTGAACAGTCACAGCCGAATGCATATCAGCAGGCATATTACGGACAGACACAGGCAAAGGGAACAGGAACCGGATTTGGAATTGCCTCACTGGTTCTTGGAATTTTATCTGTTTTTACATTTGCATGCTGCATTAATTATATTCTGGCAGTGCTTGCGATTATTTTCGGTATTGTGCAGATGGTAAAGAACGAGAAAAAGGGGCTGGCGATCGGTGGAATTATTACAGCAGTGATTTCAATTGTTCTTGGGATTGCCGTTTCGCTTTATGCTGTGAATATTGCGGAAAAAATGCAGGACCCGGACAGTCCGTTTTATCAGTATTTTGAAGAGTATGAGCAGAAACTGGAAGAAGGAAAGAGTTCTTTCTAGCCGGGAGTTATAAAAAAGGAGAACCTGTTTTACAGGTTCTCCTTTATTCGTATATCGATGTCTGTGTAGTGGAATTCTTCGCAGGAGATGCCCTCAATCAGATAACGGGAGAGCAATTCTACCGGAAGGTATCCCTGCTTGTATGGCTGCTGGCAGATGGTAGCAGTGATAATGCCATCATCGAGCAGTTTTTTTGTGGAAGGAACACAGTCGTAAGTAAAGATACGCATGGCATCGATCCGGCCGCTTTCGACTGCGGCACGGCATCCGCCTGCTACACCGCCGGCTGCAAAATACAGCACATTGATTTCGGGGTGTGAAGCCAGCATTTCTTTGACTTTTTCATAACTTTCATTATCATCATCATGATTTTCTATTGTTTCCACGATATGAATACGTTCGCCCTTTTCGGAAAGCGTTGAAGTGAAACCCTCGATACGATCGGAGTGACAGAGTACATGTGACGAACCGGTTACAATACCAATATGAATTTCCCCGAATGTCATCAGAGAAACCAGTCCGGCAGCAGTCTGTCCGGACAGGCGGTAATTACTTCCGACATATGCGATTCTGCGGGACAGAATATCGGTGTTTACGGTAATGATCGGAATGTTCATTTCTGTGAGGCGGTCGATTTCCGCGGCAATATATAAAGAATTGAATGGTGCGATAACTAATCCGTTGATGCCTTCCGCAAGCAGTGCTTCCATGGTATTAAACTGTTCGGTCTCATCAAATGGAACCTGACGGATAAGAACGGTGAAATTATAGGCAGATAATTCTTTTGCCTTGGCATTTACGCCTTCAAGGACTTCACTGAAAAAAGGATTGGAATCGGGAAATAAAATAACACCGATTTTCAGATTCTTTTTCTGTGCAGCAAGCATCAGTCCTGCTTTGTTGGGTTTATAGTTTAATTTTTCTGCAATTTCACGTACACGGGCTGCAGTATTGGCATTGACGGAACCGCGGTTGTTCAGTACACGGTCAACCGTACCGCGTGAAACACCTGCCATTTCAGCAATCTGTTTTATAGTGGCCATGTCGTTCCCCCTTGTTGAATTTTTCCTGAATAACTCTTACAAGGGTAGCATTGATAAGGTAAAATGTCAATTGAAATACAGAAAATGTGTGCGTGCACGACAGGAGCGGGGAAAGTTACTGTACGCTTTTCACAAAATAAGCGCAACCGGTTTGGAAGAAATCACGAAAAAGAGAAAAAATTTCGGAAAACAGTTGAAAATATCAGCGCATCGTTGTAGGATATGAGTAGAAACGTGCACGAGCACAAAATTAACATTTCAGAATTGAGGGTTATCATGAATTACATAGGAATTGATCTGGGAACTTCTGCTGTTAAACTTCTTTTGATGGAGGGCAGTGGAAAAATTTTAAAGATCGTCAGTCGTGAATATCCAATCTGTTTTCCAAAACCGGGATGGTCGGAGCAGAATCCGTATGACTGGTTTACACAGTCAATGGATGGACTGAAGGAATTGCTGGATGGTACAGACAGGAGTCTGGTTGCCGGCATCAGCTTTGGCGGACAGATGCATGGACTTGTAGCACTGGACGATAAGGATGAAGTGATTCGTCCGGCAATTCTCTGGAACGACGGAAGGACGACAAAAGAGTGCGATTATTTAAATCAGGTAATTGGGAAGGAACGTCTTTCTGCATACACAGCCAATATTTCATTTACCGGATTTACTGCACCGAAAGTACTCTGGATGAAAAACAATGAACCGGAGAATTTTGCAAAGATTCATAAAATTATGCTGCCAAAGGATTATCTGGCATTTCGCCTGAGCGGCAATTACAGTACGGATGTATCGGATGCGTCCGGAACACTGTTCTTTGATGTAAAGAATCGCTGCTGGTCAGAAGAAATGTGTGAGATCTGCAGTATTAAAACAAGCTGGCTTCCAAAAGTATACGAAAGTTATGAGGAAGTTGGAACGCTGCTTCCGGAACTGGCGAAGGAACTCGGCGTATCGGATCAGGTAAAAATTGTAGCCGGAGCCGGAGACAATGCGGCAGCAGCTGTGGGAACCGGAACCGTTGGAGATGGTGCATGTAACATTTCTTTGGGAACGAGCGGAACCGTATTTATTTCTTCCGATAAATTCGGAGTGGACGAAAATAATGCACTGCATTCGTTCGACCATGCGGATGGAAGTTATCATCTGATGGGCTGCATGCTTTCCGCAGCATCCTGTAATAAATGGTGGATGGATGATATTATCGGCACAAAGGATTATGGCGCAGAACAGGAAAATATTACGAAGCTTGGAGAAAACCATGTATTTTTCCTCCCATATCTGATGGGGGAGCGGTCTCCGCACAATGATCCGAATGCAAGAGGTACTTTTATCGGTCTGACCATGGATACTACCAGAGCGGATATGACACAGGCGGTACTCGAAGGTGTGGCATTTGCCTTAAGAGATTCTTTTGAGGTGGCACGTTCACTCGGCATTCATATTGCCCGTACCCGTATTTGCGGTGGAGGAGCAAAGAGTCCGCTGTGGAAAAAGATTGTGGCAAATGTGCTCAATATTCCGGTAGATATTCCGGAAAATGAACAGGGACCGTCAATGGGTGGCGCAATGCTTGCAGCAGTAGCTTGTGGAGAATACCCGACCGTCCGCGATGCAGCAGAGGCAATTGTAAAACTGACCGATACGGTAGAACCGGAACCGGAGCTTGCAGCAAAATATGAAGAGCGTTATCAGAAGTTCCGTAAGATTTATCCGGCATGCAGGGATCTGTTTTTGGAACTTGCAAAATAAAATCATATCATCGTATCTAACAAAAAATTAAAATGATTACATACAACAAGGAGGCAAAATCATGATTAATATTCCAGAAGTAAAAGTAGGTATCGTTGCAGTCAGCCGTGACTGTTTCCCGGAGTCTCTTTCCGTAAACCGCAGAAAGGCGCTGATCAAAGCATATACAGACAAGTATGATGCAAAGGATATTTATGAGTGTCCGGTCTGCATCGTAGAGAGTGAAATTCATATGGAGCAGGCGCTGGCAGATATTAAAGCAGCAGGATGCAATGCGCTGTGTGTATACCTTGGAAACTTCGGACCGGAAATTTCCGAGACCATGCTTGCAAAATATTTTGATGGACCAAAGATGTTTGTTGCAGCAGCAGAGGAGTCCCAGAACAATCTGGTTCAGGGACGTGGAGATGCATACTGCGGTATGTTAAATGCAAGTTACAACTTAAAACTTCGCAATGTCGGTGCTTACATTCCGGAATATCCGGTTGGAGATGCAGAGGATTGCGCAGATATGATTCACGACTTTTTACCGATTGCAAGAGCAGTAGAAGGACTTGCAAACTTAAAAATCATTTCCTTTGGACCAAGACCAACGAATTTCCTTGCATGCAATGCTCCAATCCAGCAGCTTTATAATCTGGGCGTGGAAATTGAGGAAAATTCAGAGCTGGATCTGTTTGAGGCATTCAACAACCACGCAGGAGATCAGCGTATTCCGGAGGTTGTTGCAGATATGAAAGCAGAACTCGGTGAGGGAAACAAAAAGCCGGAGATTTTAGAGAAACTTGCACAGTATGAACTGACACTGCTTGACTGGATTGAGGCGCACAAAGGTTCCCGCAAATATGTTGCAATTGCAGGAAAATGCTGGCCGGCATTCCAGACACAGTTTGGATTTGTTCCGTGCTATGTCAACAGCCGTCTGACCGGAAGAGGCATTCCGGTATCCTGCGAGGTAGATATTTACGGCGCACTGAGTGAGTTTATCGGTACCTGCGTGAGCGAGGATGCTGTCACACTGCTCGACATCAATAACTCCGTTCCGAAGGATATGTACAAAGAGTCGATCGAGGGCAAGTTTGACTATACACATAAAGATACATTTATGGGATTCCATTGTGGCAATACCTGCTCAAAGAAGCTGGCATCCTGTGAGATGAAAAACCAGATGATCATGGCAAGAAGCCTTCCTGTCGAAGTAACAAACGGTACCCTTGAGGGAGATATTGCACCGGGCGATATCACATTCTACCGCCTGCAGTCCACTTCCGACAATAAGCTGCGCGCGTATGTGGCACAGGGAGAAGTCCTTCCGGTTGCAACCCGTTCGTTCGGAAGCATTGGCGTATTTGCCATTCATGAGATGGGACGTTTCTACCGTCACGTTCTGATCGAGAAGAATTATCCGCATCACGGAGCGGTTGCATTCGGACATTACGGAAAGGCTCTGTTTGAGGTATTTAAGTATATTGGGGTTCCGATGGAGGACATCAATTACAACCAGCCGGCATCTCTGCCTTATCCGACGGAGAATCCGTTCGCATAAAGAAAAATAATATGGGAATAAGCACCAGCTTGGGCCTGTAGATGTCTGCAGGTTAAGCTGGTGCTTTTTAAATGGGAGTTTCATCCCAAAGATACCCAGTGAAACAGGAAAACTAAAATCATTTGGCAGGTAATTCATCCGGCAGCAATACAGAAAATGACAACAGTACAAAGTAAAAATTCAGATTTTCAAAAAAAGAAAAAGTATGGTATTATAAAACCGGCATCACGGATGCCGGTTCTATAATAAAAATCTGAGGTGATTGTACAATGAAACAGGAAAATTATATACGTGGCATGATAATGATCATTTTGTCGGCATTCTTTTTTGCGTGTATGAATGTGAGTGTGCGGCTGGCGGGAGATCTGTCGTCCGTACAGAAAAGTTTTTTTCGGAATCTGGTAGCTGCATTTTTTGCGGCAATTATTCTTATCAAAAATCATATAGCACCTAAGGTGGAAAAAACACAGTGGGGTTCACTGTTTTTACGCTGTGCATTTGGGACACTTGGAATTCTTTGTAATTTCTACGCGATTGATCACCTGCTGGTGGCAGATGCTTCTATTTTAAATAAATTATCTCCCTTTTTTGCAATTATTTTTTCCTTCCTGTTATTAAAAGAAAAGATAAAACCAGCTCAGGCAATGTGCGTTATACTGGCATTTGTCGGCTGTTTGTTTGTGGTAAAACCGGGGTTTGAAAATGTACATCTGATCCCTGCGCTTATTGGCGTATGCGGAGGACTGGGTGCAGGAATCGCATATACAATGGTGCGGAAGATGGGTACACACGGAGTAAAGGGACCGGTCATTGTGTTTTATTTTTCCTGCTTTTCCTGTATTATTGTGATACCGTGGATCGTATTTCATTATCAGCCGATGTCACTGCGGCAGTTGTTGACGCTGCTTCTTGCGGGACTTTTTGCAGCGGGAGGACAGTTTACGATCACCGCAGCATATACCTATGCACCCGCCGGAAAAATTTCTATTTTT
>ONZZ01002149.1_pt1 | contig 11011 bp, 7 predicted proteins | sample 1671101 | NCBI WGS metagenome assembly ONZZ01 (sample SAMN06348122, study PRJEB24527) | human gut metagenome | biome: human gut; feature: ankylosing spondylitis patient; material: feces | host: Homo sapiens | place: China | collected 2015-10
AGCTTAAAAAATACATAAATATAAAATATATTTTAGAAACATATATTAAATACACATAACTATTCCCCAGCCCCTTCATCGACCTGATAGAGTGGGATAGTAGCAGCAATTCTTCTGTGTTCTTCTTCCATAGCCGCATAATGCTTCGCAGTTGTGTTAATATCTTTATGCCCAAGTACATCACTTACAAGTCTTATGTCGCCTGTGTCTTTATAAAGTGCTGTACCATATGTGCTTCGCATTTTATGTGGAGAGATTTTTTTATCAGGTGTTGCATTTTTTGCATATTTTTTTACCATACGTTCAATTGCACTTACACTCATACGGCTTTTTTTCATTGAGATAAATACTGCCTGTTCCTCTGACTCTGGATTACCAAGAAGCAACGGACGTTCATTATCAATATAGTCTTTTAATGCATTTTCTGTAATCTCATTGAAATACAGATGTGCATCAGAACCACCCTTTCTTACAATATTGATTGTTCTGTAATTAAAATTAATATCATCAATATCAAGACCTGCACATTCAGATACTCGTATTCCTGTGTTAAGAAGCAATGTGATAAGAGCTGTATCCCTGAGTTGTGTCTTCTGACACTTCTGTATCTGAAGCTTATTGCCTTTAATATTCGTATTGGACACAACATTTAAGAGGTCATTAACTTCTTCATCATTAAGCCTGATTATGTCTTTCTGAGGCATTTTAATTCGCTTGGCAGCCCCGACTGTTGGATTATTCTTCATATACTGATGTGTGCAGGCAAATTCAAAAAATCCCCTTAAAGCCGCCATTCTGCGGGCTATTCCTTTATCCTGATTTTGATGTGTGCTTCCATCATCATTATTAAATCTTAAATATCTCTGATACTCATTAATATCTTCAAATGTAAGATTTTCAAGAAAATCTATTGTTATATCCTTAATTACGGTATTTTTTAACATAGTGTTTTTCTCTGTAAGAAATCTGAAAAATGTCTGCAAATCATACGCATACGCAATTACCGTATTAACCTGTGATGACAACTCCTTATCATCAAGATAAGAAGTCACATATGGCGGAAGCTTAGCTTCAAGCATACGAAGCTTTGTAAGCTGTTTTTTATTCTTTTCCTTATAATAATCTGAATCAATTCCCATACTTTATATTTCCTTACCTTTGTGGTCATAATTAATTTATTCAACATAATACATTTAATATAGTATAACGCCGATAAAGCAGGATTTATCGGCGTTATGTTATCATATCTTTATACTACCACTTTTTCTGCAGCTTAGCAACCTGATTATTTGCCAAAATGCTGTGCAACCTCTTTAAGATTATTAATAATTGGCAAATGCTGTGGACAGACTCCTTCGCACTGGCCACACTCAATACAATCACTTGCTTTACCGAAATTATTAGTAAGTCTGTCATAATATTCACCCTGAGGTGTCCAGCCCTTATCCTCAATTTCCTGTTTATCAGCATTATATAATGAAAAATATTTAGGAATTGCTATGTGCATCGGACATCCATCTGTACAATATGAACATCCTGTACAAGGTATTGCAATACTTTCATTTATCATATCCGCCGCATTATGTACAAGCCTGATTTCTTCATCATTAAGAGGTACAAAATCCTGCATATAACTTGTATTGTCAAGAAGCTGTTCCATATTACTCATACCGCTAAGAACCATTCTTACATTTGGCAGACTCGCAACAAATCTGATAGCCCAGGATGGTACTGACATATCTTTATTATATCCTTTGAATTCATTTTCAACCTTTTCTGGTACTTTGGCAAGTGTGCCACCTTTAACTGGCTCCATAACTATTACTGGTTTATTATGCTTTGTTGCAACCTCATAGCATTTTCTTGACTGAATAGCCTCACTTTCCCAGTCAAGATAATTAATCTGTAACTGTACGAATTCCATCTCTGGATGCTCTGTAAGTACCTTATCAAGCAAATCTGCATTATCATGGAAAGAAAATCCAATATGCTTAACTAAACCTTTTTCCTTCTTATCAACAAGCCAGTTAAAACAGTCAAGCTTTTTATACACTTCATAATGGTCAACTCCAACATCGTGCAGTAAATAATAATCAAAATATGTAACACCTGTTTTACTCAGCTGTTCGTTAAACACTTTATCTCTATCTTCAAATGTCTTTATAAAACCTGCGTGCAGCTTAGTTGCAAGTGTATATTCATCTCTGTTATGTCTGTCTACAAGTGCCTCTTTAGCTGCATTTTCACTCTTAAAGCCACAATACATCCACGCTGTATCAAAATAGGTAAAACCTTTTTCAATAAATGTATCAACCATTTTCTTAGTTAATTCAATGTCAATGCTAGAAGCTTCATTCTGATTAAGAAGTGGAAGTCTCATAAGACCAAATCCTAACTTCTTGCTTCCATTAAATATGTCTTCCATAACTTTTACCTCCTGTTTATTACATATTATATATAATATTGCCTTGCTGGAACCATAATATTATATATGAAATAACTAATCTAAATTCACAATGTTATAATTCTTACAAAATTCACCTTACAATATTCTCCCGAACTTCTTCCGTAATTATTATACCACCTTGTGCGTTCCATTCGCTAACAAATGTATCAAAATAATCAATGTCTGCTTCCCCACTTATAATCTTAAGGTATGCTTCTTTTTCAAGACTTTTAAGCTTCCACCATCTATTCTTCATAGTGTCTGTCGTCTTAAAATATAACGACTGCTTAATCACTATATTGCCTTCGTCTAAAAGCCGGCAGGCTTTAATTCGCGACATATACGCCGCCCACTGCGTGCTTGTTGCACCTTTTCTTCCTGACTGTGAATATTCCTTATATGAATCATCTGTATTATATTCATAAGATGTATTGGCAAGACCTGTATTGTTAAGGTATGATTTGCAGGCATTATAATATGAGCGTTCCAGCAATTCCAGATTATCACTATCTTTTCGTCCCTCAATTGCATCTGATATATTTCTATAGCATATTGATAAAGCATTATTATAGTCAACATTAATTGATAATGGTCTGGCTGTTGGCTCAACATTTAACTGATAATAATTATCAAATTCTTCTGAGTCTGCACAATCAAATCTTATCTTATCAAACATAACACTTATCATCTTAGCCGCAATCTCTGGATATTCATAGCCTTTTCTGACAACTACATATTTGTAGCAGGGATTTTGACTATGGTATTCTGTTACATTATCGCCTGTTGATATCAGATATGGCTGCCAGTTAGAATCAGGATTAATGCTGACAGCATTGGCAAGTGGATTGTTAGGTGCCCACCAAGGTCCAAAAAATGAGCCACACAAGCCATTTTCTATAAGTTCACATATATTAGTTGATGTCCTTAATAAGAAATCATTATCTATTATCTTCTCATTATATAACTGGTTGATATATTCAAGTGCATTTTTAGCTTCATCAGTTACAGAACCATATACAATCTGTCCGTCATCATTCTCTATCCATTGCTTAGGATAAGCATTGAAGCTGGCAAATATTATATCAAGCAGGAACTCACTGCTATATCCACATTCTCCTGCCACCGATGTATCTACAACAAGTCCAACTGTATTACTGCTGCCATCCTCTGCCACACCATTATTGCCAGGATCATAGGTTATGAAATGCCTTACAATATTAACAACATCGTCTACAGTACGCGGTTCTGAAAGTCCTAATATATCCATCCAGTCTTTGCGGAGCCATACAAGATTAGGTCCGTCAGTAATATTAGTCTCAGGAAGTGCCATTATCTTTCCATCATATGTTACCATATCCATAAGTGCACTGCCATAACTTGCATACATACTCTTTATTCTATCTGTAAGACAATTATTGTAGCTGTCTGTCAAATCCTCTATCATTCCATTTTCTATAAGCTGTTCCAGCTCACTCTGGCTTGACACAACCATAATATCAGGAAGCCTATTCATTGAAACAGCCATTGATACATTAGTATTATACTGACTGTCATTAGCCTCAAATACATCTACATTCTGCACATTAAGAACCGACTTTATATATCTCGTATACGCATTATCAGTATATGTATCCATAGCTGGCATATTCGAATTATTGACACTTGTCATCTTTCCAAGAGTATATTCAATCGTATCAGGATAAGCCCCAAATGGCGTTGTCTTAGCAGTACTAACTGCTTCATTATAATCACTGTCATTATAAACACCTTTAGCCGGGCTGTTACACCCGGCTAAAAGCGTTATTACTGTTAACATCATAATGGTATATAAAAGCTTTGCAATACATATGGTACTGCTTTGCTTATATATTATATTAATACCAGAATTATTATTTATCTGATGATGCACAAACATAATATTTTTCCACCTATTCCTGTCAGCCTTTAACTGCTCCTGACATAGACTCATTATAGCACTTTTGCATAATCATAAACAAGGCGGCAATTGGAATTGATATAAGTACTGCACCAGCAGCAAATCTTGTATACCACACATCAACATATTCCTTCTCAAGCATCTGCCAAAGACCAATGGCAACTGTGTAATAATCAGCATTAGCACGGCATATTACTCTTGCAAATATAAAATCCACCCAAGGTGCTATAAATGATGTTAGAACCGTGTATACAATAATAGGTTTGCTTAATGGAATTGTAATCTTGGTAAATACCTGCCATTTGGTAGCACCATCAATTAATGCGGCTTCATCAATAGTCTTAGGTATTGTGTCAAAGAAGCCTTTGGCAATATAGAACTGAATACCAGCCGAAGCCGAATACACAAGCACCAATGCCACTCTTATCATACTTCCCTCTGACAAACCGATAGCCTTTAATATGTAATACACAGCTATCATTGCCATAAATGCCGGAAATAAACCAAGTATCATTGCAACATTCATCATAGCTTTTCTCATCTTGAACTTAAGTCGTGACATACAATAAGCTACTGATAATACAAAAAATGTAGATATAATACAAGAAAATACAGCCACAATCAATGTATTGGTAAACATTCGTGGGAAATTAAGTATTCCCGTATCTGTAAATAACTTAATATAATTATCAAGTGAATAACTTTTAGGAAAGAATGAGCTTGTATATGCTCCCTTCTGTGCCCTGAAGCTTGTAAGAATTATCCATACAAGCGGACTTACCCACACAATCGCAAGCACTGTAAGCACCGTATGTGCAAGTATATTTTTTATAGTTTTCTTCTTTTTCATTGGAATCCCTCCTCATCTTTATAAGATTTGGTTCTCCTGTATACAAGAAGTGAACCGAGTGCAAGAAATACGAATGTCATAATACCTATAACAGCTCCAAGATTATAATACTGGTAATCTACCGTCATCTTATAAAGCCACGTTACAAGCAGATCTGTCTTTCCTGCTGTATGTCCCGCAAGCACTGGGTCGCCCTTTGTAAGCAGATACACAATATTAAAGTTATTAACATTAGCAGTAAATGTAGTTATCAGGTAAGGTGTTGTTACAAATAACATATAAGGCATTGTTATTTTAAAGAATTTGACAAAGCCATTAGCTCCGTCCACATCTGCCGCCTCATATAATTCCATTGGAATATTCTGCAATATTCCTGTTACCTGCAATATTGTGTATGGAATACCAATCCATAGATTGACTATTATAACTGTCATTCTTGCCCATGTTGCATTAGTAAAGAATGGAAGTGACTTGCTTATCCAGCCAGCATTTTTTAATACAACATTTATAATACCATCCTGTGCCAGCATACTTCTTATTATAAGAAGTGATACGAACTGCGGAATTGCAATTGATAATATGAATATAAATCTCCAGAATGACTTAAACTTAGTTCCTTTTCTATTAATAAGCAGTGCCACAAGAATTCCAAGTATATAATTAAGAAATGTAGCTAATACTGCCCATATAATAGTCCAGCCAAACACTGACCAGAATGACTGTCCTATTGAACTTCCTGAATTAAATATAAGCTTAAAGTTCTCAAGCCCTACCCAGTCAAATAATACAAGATGACTGTCTACCTTGCTGTAACTTGTAAATGCCATTGAAATCATAAATACAAGCGGAAGTATTGTGAATACAAGTATTCCTGTAACTGGGAGTACAAGTAAAAGCTTATGAAGATTTTCATTGAACAATGCTTTAATATCTTCCACAAATGTATTAATATGCTTACCCTGTTTCATTCTTAACTCTACATTATAAGCACTTTTTAACGAACTAACTGCAAGAATAATATAGGCACATATAATAAATATTACAGTTATTCCATAAAGCAGAATAAGCAGCGAATTATCACCCTGTACATACTCATATATTCCAAGCTTTTCATTCCATATCTCTTCCTGTTCCCTGCTGCCAAGACCAGGAAGTCCTGCAAGACAGCTGATTCCTTTTATTATCATAAATATTATAAATGCTGCCTCTAAAGCTATATATAATATTCCTTTTATTATCTGTCTGCCCCTGAAATTACCAAGTCCGAGTATTAATAAACTGAGTTTTGTCGTCAAATCGCCATATTTCATAGAATTACGAAATGTAATGTCTTTCATTGACCACACCTCCTGACCATTATATGATGTCAAGTAAAATTCTGGGTCAATTAATACTGACCCAGAATTGCTAGAATTGATATTTACTATTTTACAATTGATGTATTAATCTGATTATAGAAATCTAATGTCTTGGCTTCTGCATTATCAGCAGTAACCTCACCGTTAACAATTGCTTTAGCAAAATTCTGAGCTGGTGTCCAGTAAGCATTCATACCTGTAACTGTAGGCTGAATTACAGATGTCTTATTAAATGTATCATTCTGTGCTGATACAAGAGCATCTTTCTTAATTACATCTGTTGCAAGTAACTCTGTATTACAAGGAATAACATTTCTTAACTCATAATGCTTAGCCTGTGCATCCTTGCCTCCAAGATATTTAGCAAGTGCAACTGCTACCTGCTGATACTTGCAATTAGGGTTAACTGCTATAGCCTTTGAACCTGCAAATGCTTTAAGCTGCTTATCTGTTCCGTTAATCTTAACAGTTGGTAATGATACTGCACCAAAGTTATCTCCTAATATTTCCTTAACACTCTTATAATCCCATGAACCTGAGAAGTAAGCACCAACGCTTCCATCTCTTAAACCAGCAATACCTACACCCTGTAAATCATTGACAAAGTTAGGATTATTAACAAGTGCAACTAAAGCCTTGGTTGCTTGTGTTCCTTTATCACCCTTAATATCTACGCCTGCTGAATTATCCTTGCCGTCTTTTCCGAAATATGTACAGCCATTAGCAAGATAGAATGATGACATATACCAGCCTTCTGTTATATTAAATGCTACCTTGTTCTTTGAAAGCATTGTATCAAGACTCTTTATATCGCTTTCTGAGAATTTGCTCTTATCATAGAACATAAACCATGTATTAGTAGTAAATGGAACACCATATACACTGCCATCAACTGATACTGAATCAACTATTGCACTTGAATTAGTACTCTTAACATAATCTGCTGTTTCACCGCCAAGCTTTGCTATAGCATTTGCATCAATAAGTGTCTGCAACTGATCATTAGCGAAGAAATATACATCGCCTGAATTCGCAGGATCCTGTGTAACTGTCTTACCTGCATCTGTCTCAGAACATACTCCGTATTCAAAAGTCAGATTCCATTCAGGATGTTCTGAATTGAACTGCTCGCACATTGTCTGAAGCCATTTGCCATTTTCTTCTGCCTGATCCTCTGCCGGGCCCCATACCTTAATAGTGGCTGTGATATTCTCATTATTATCCGCTGATTTGTTATCACTTCCTCCACAACCCACAAGCAATGAGCCACACATTGTTGCTGCCATAACCGCAGCCGCTAATCTTTTAAACCTCATAAACATACCTCCATTTCTTAATGCGTTTAACCGCTGATATGTACCATCTCTTTATATAATACCCATCACCTTGAATACATATTCTATACAATTCATTTGGTACATATCTTTTTGTAATTTATTTACAAGTTCTTTTGATAGTTTAATTATATGTTTATTTTATGAGAAATTAAATATAAGAAATTTTAGAAACATATTGGAATTTTTACATAAAAAATAAACAAAAAAGAAATGTTATCAAATAATGACAACATTTCTTTATTATACTCATACTATTTATCATACTTTTTCATTAAGTATATTCGTTGATTTAATCAGTATATTATTATGCTTATCTGCTAAACAGCATATCAGACTGGCTTTCTTGCCGGAAACTCTATTGTTATAACCGTTCCATTCTCATCACTGCTTACTTTAAGATTATACTGCTCACCATAAAACAGCCTTATACGGTCATTGACATTTCTTGCTCCATAACCGCCAGACTCACTTGTTAAGAATGTATGAGCTGTTTCTTTTGGCATACCAATGCCATTATCCTTAACCTCAATATGAATAAGTCCGTTATAAAGCTTTGCTGCAACAGTGATAACTCCTCTTCTGTCAGTCAAAAGATCTATTCCATGCTCAATAGCATTTTCAACAAGAGGCTGTAATATAAGATTAAGCGATTCATACTCAAGCACATTTTCATCAATATCCATAACAACATCAAATGAATTATCGTGCATTATCTGCTGTATGTTAAGATATGACTCCATATTGCTTAATTCCTGCTTTACTGTCAGCGTATTCTTACCCTTATTAAGTGAAGTCCTGTAATAGTTAGAAAGGGCAAGTGTTATACTGCTTATGTCATCCTGTCCGTACTCAATCGCCTTCCAGTTTATAAGCGATAATGAATTATAGAGGAAATGTGGGTTAATCTGTGCCCTTAATGCTCTCATCTCCGACTCTTTCTGGCTTAATTTCCCCTCATACACCTCATTGATAAGATTATTAATCGTACCCGTCATACTATTAAAGCCGTGTATCAATGCACCGATTTCATCCTTATCTGATGACCTTATAACAACATCAAAATCTCCATTCTCAACCTTTTCCATACTTGTTCTTAATTTATATATCCTCTTAGTTATGAAATCAGATGTAAATATTGTAGCCGCAGCCATTCCAATACACGCAACAACTAATGCAAGCACAATCATTGTAATAATGGAATTAGTTGATTTTAACATAAGCGACTTTGGTGCATACACATAGCTTGTCCAGCCTGTAACGTCTGAGTTCTGCTTAATAAGCACATAACCTGCTATATTACTGCATACATTTTCTGAAAAATCCGCTTTTTCTATAAACTCAGTAAACCGGCTGTCTGAAAGGATATATTTATCGGCATTATCCAAAAATGCTGCTTTTTTGCTTATAATACTACCATTGCCATCAGTTACTATAATGCCACTGTTATCTATAAGTCCTTTTGCATAAATATCCATTATACTGTCATAATCTACATTAATATACATAATTCCAGTAATGCCGGCAGTGGCAAGCGTAGACATCTTCCTTGCTGATATAAGCTCTTTCTTATCTTTATCGACATACCAGTTAATATTAGTCGAATTAACTGCTGAATTATAAAATGCTTCATTCTCAATCTCTGATAATGGTGCAAGTGTAGTGTCGTGCTTTATTCCGTTATTAATGTATATCGTCACCTTGTTAATATCATTGTGAAAATATTTCAATGAAGATACAAGCGGGTCAAACGTCGTAACAATCTGGCTGTACATTTCATATTTGTTGCTGTAATTGTAGGAAAGTATTCCTGATACAGTTTCATTAAATGTTATGTAATTGGACAGATTATCATATACCTCTATCTGTCCGTCCACTGTTGTAACCGACTGCCTTAATGCACTTTCCATTGAACGGACATCCCTGTCCATAAGTATTGAGCGCATCTGTCCATACGCAAATACAAAAAGTATTATAAGTGGCAGAAGACCTGTGACGACATATATTATAACAAGCTTATTCTGAAGCTTTATATTATTCACCCATTGCTTTAATTTTAATGGTTCACTCATAACACTTCACCTTTATCCCTGAACTTCTGAGGGCTTACACCGAAATATTCCCTGAAACTCTGGCAGAAATATGACACATTCGGATAACCTGTCTTCTCACTTATATTAACAATCTTCATATTAGTGTCCGTGAGCAGCTCCTTAGCCTTTTCCATTCTGTACTGTTTTATATATTTGCTCAAGTTCTGCCCTGTCTCTTTCTTAAAAAGCGAACTTAGATAACTTGGTGCAAGATATACCATATCCGCTAACTGCTGTGCACCTAACTCCTCACTATAATGATTATGTATATACTCCTTAACCGTTTCAATCTCTCTGTGCATTGTCAATGGATTACTGATAAAACTCTTCTCTAATATATCAATATTATGATTAACAATATCCATTATGCAGTTAAAATCTTCTGATGTATACAACTTATCAATCTGTGATGCAAATTCATCTTCATTGGTCCCTGGAAGTGCATCATAGAAATCTTTAAGCAGGTTAGAGAATACGAACTTAATATATATATGTGAAAAATTCGACTGGCTTCTGTATTTCTTGCATAAAGCATCAAAATGTATTCTTAAAAATGTTACATCTTTCATCTTAATGTCCTGCTTCATCTGCTTCATAAGAACATCATCATCTATCTGTACGAAAACAGGCATTTTATCACTTATATCGTTGGTAAATATATAGTTATTTGTCTGGTAGAACTGATTGCTCATAAGGTTTTCTAATTCGTCCATCATATCAGATATCCTGTGATAATCATCTATAATATCAGACACAGCTGCATACATAAACTGTCCCGTCTTACCAAATATATAATTATGCAGCTTTTCAAGCATATTCTTTAACAAATCCATGCTTAACACCTTAGCTTCATCTTTAATAAGTATAACTGACTGCTGTGTATTAAGATTAAGATACTGATATTCAATATCTCCCATACAATCCGCAAGGGTTAATATATTGGCATCTCCACCATCATATTTACCAAAGAAATCGGTATTGAATTCTATAAGAA
>ONZZ01002151.1_pt1 | contig 10998 bp, 3 predicted proteins | sample 1671101 | NCBI WGS metagenome assembly ONZZ01 (sample SAMN06348122, study PRJEB24527) | human gut metagenome | biome: human gut; feature: ankylosing spondylitis patient; material: feces | host: Homo sapiens | place: China | collected 2015-10
CGCAGTGTCCTGGAGTCTTCATCGTCGTCCTGATAGGCCCTTGCGGGTCCCGCTTCTGGTAAGGTGTCGGCACTTGGGAGGCCCATGCCCAAAGTAAGGACACGATAGAGTGGCAGCGCAACCGCACGATGGTAACTGCAACAGGCTTGACCCACGGGGCTGATTACGTCAGAATCGTACACTGTTCAAATGCGGTGGCCCAACCACAAAGCATTGCTCCCCAAGTTTCCAAAAGAGCACCAGCTTTGTGGTGGGCTACCGCAGGGGGACGGAAAGGCAAACATTGCGAACAAGTATTTCAGATGCACCCATATTAGTAACGCACCACACCGTCCACATCCAAATCGCCTGAAGGGCAATTTCCACAGTGGGCCGAAAGTCCAACATTGCAATCAAAAATCCCGGTGCCTAGAAGGCAATTAAAATCTCAAAGATAGAAAAATCCATAGACGACACTGTTCGCACAGTATCGTCTATGGATTTCATTTTACATTCAAATCTCCGGCTTTTTCCCATTCAGCAAATCTTCCAGCAGCTGATTCAGCCCTTCCTCACCCAAATCCATAAATTGGTCCAGTTCATCAGGGCTCATGGGGTCATAGGGGTCCATGGTGGGATCCAGGGCTCTGGCCAGGTCCATGGCTTCATTGACGTACGTTTGGCCCTGTTCTCGTTCTTCTTCGGTTTTGCCGTTTTCCTGGAGGTAGGTGCCATAGGCCATCAGGGCTTCGTCATGATACCAGTCGGCGGCTTGTTTCAACAATGGCAGGGCTTTGGGGATATCCAAAGCTACCAGGTCGCTGCTATAGGCGCTGGGGTCGCCCAGGTAGGCGCTGCCCAGGTCATAGCAGGCGTTGGGGAAGCCGGCGTCGGCGGCTTTTTTCATCCATTTCAGGCCCTGGTTCCGTTTGGTCCGGGCTTTTTCCAGCAGCAGTTCTAGGGCCAGCAGGTACATGGCGTTGGGTTCGCCCCACTGGGCGGCTTGTTCCAAGTACTTATGGGCGGCTTTCTGGGCTTTTTTGTCGCGGCCGCTGTAGGCGGCTCTTTCCTGACTTTCGATATACAACAGCAGCTGGGCGGGGCCGTAGCCGGCGTCGGCGGCTTTTTGCCAGTAATATTCGGGTTCGTCCAGGCCCAGTGCGGTATAGCCTTCTTCGGCGATTTTGCCCAGCAGGTACCAGGCTCTGGGGCTGTTCTGTTTCTGCAGCTTCTCGATGCCTTCCGGGCTCTCCAGGGGCAGGATGTCTTCCTGCCGGGTCATCATGAAGGCGTCCTCAAGGTAGAGGCTGGCTTCGTCATAGCCTGCAAGGACGGCTTCTTTGGCCCAGTACAGGTATTTGCCTACATTCCGCTCCACGCCCCGGCCAAAGCGGTAGCAGTCGCACAGTTCCAGCATGGCCAGGGGAAGGCCGCGGCCAGCGGCATATTCCAGATGGGGCAGGGCGGTGGCAAAGTCGGGTTTTGGCTGGTAAATCAGCAGGGTGCCCAGGGAATAGTGGCACAGCAGGGAGCCGGCGGTACAGCCTTGTTCGTACAGGCTCTTGGCTTCCAGCCAGTCCACAGGGGTTTCCCTGCCGCCGAAGCGGTAGGCATCTCCCTGGAGGGCCCAGCCTTCCGGGTTGCCGGCCTCTGCGGCTTTTTGGCCCCAGTACAGGGCTTTGTCCACGTCCTGGTCCTCGTGGATTCCGTGGAGGTACCGGTCGCCCAGCATCCACATGCCGATGGCATTGCCCTTCCCGGCGGCTTCCCGGAGGTATTCGTCGGCTTTCTTCTGGTTCTGGGGTACGCCGTCGCCTTCTTCGTACAGGTGGCTAAGGATCACCATAGCCTCGGTATTCCCCAGCTTGGCGGCTTTCCGGTAGGTGGCAGCAGCTTTTTTGGGTCCTTCCTGCATTTCCTGGATCTTGCCCAGCTGCAGCAGAGCCTCAGGACTGTTTTGCTTGGCCCCCTGACGAGCATAGCCTTCCGCCAGTTCCAGGTTATCCCCGGCGCCGAGACCGTAATATTGCGCCAGAAGCACCAGGGACTCCACGTCCCCCGCTTCGGCCTTCTCCCTCAGCTTACCCAGCTGCAAGGAGGTCAATTTTTTGCCAGCTTGGATTTTTTCGGATGTTGTCATAGGTATACTCCTGTGGGTTAGAAAGAAAGTGTTCGTAAGTTAAGTGTAACGAGGAAATTGGGTTACGTCAACAAGGGGTCCCCCATTGCCGCTTTGCGGCATTTCCCCAAAAGGGGAAAAACCTGTCCCCTTTTGGGGCTAGTGCGGACCGTTATGTAGCTCAACTACGGAAAAATTGCCCAAGGGCAATTTTTAGCTGGAGAAAACTCTGTACCGGATTTTTGGTCGTGCGGTCTCAACGGGTACGGTGCGGGCATCTTGGTTTTAAACCCCATCCGCCGGTGATTCCACCGCCACCTTCCCCTTTACCAGTGCACGAGCAGTGCACTGGTAAGGCGAAGGCAAACGCGGCGCTAGCGCCGCGAAAGACCGTGTAAACGTCCTCCGTCAGCCTTTGGCTGACACCTACCACACGCTTGTGGTAGGCTTCCAGGACACTACTGGTCATGTAGAATCTAAAATATAGTGCTGATAAAGAAATTGAAACATAGTGGTTATGTAAGCTTCCTTCAAGCGTGAAGGAAGTGGCGCCGCAAGGCGTCGATAGAAGTTTACTTCACTCTGCCCAGCGGGCGCCCAAATCTCTCGCCTGTAGGGGAGAGCTGTCACCGAAGGTGACAGAGAGTGGATTCCCGGCACCAGCACACTTCAGGTTCATTACCCCCCCTCCACACACAAAACAGGCGGCCTCACGGCCGCCTGTTTCGCTTATTGCACTTTTCCTACAATATTCTCTTACTTCCAAATCAATTTCATGAACTTGGGATATGCTTCTTTCAAATGTTGATCCAGGCTTTGGAACAGGCCATAGACCAGGCCGCCATCTACTTTGTCGTCGGGAAGCAGGACGCTGACGTCCAGTACCAGGTTGCCGGCATCGTCCAGGTAGTACTTGAAGGCTTTGTACTGGCGGTTGTACTGGTTGATCAGTTTCAGCAGGTCGGCTTCGTTTTCTTTCTTCTGGGCTTTGGGGGTTACCAGCAGGCGGATGATGCCATAGACGCTTTTGTCCAGGATCAGGATCACGGGGATCCGGGCTTCTTCCAGGGCCAGGTGGGAACGGAACACCACGGTGTCCACGGGGTCTTTGGCGATTTCCTCACGGGTAAAGTCCTTCAGTTTTGCTTTGTCCAGATAGGCTTGAAAATTCTCTGCTTTCTTGTTCATTGTTAGTCCTTCTTTCCGTTTTGGTTTTGTTCTTCTTGCTCTTTGTCTTGCTCTTGGTCTTGCTCTACTACTATATCAACTCTGGCAGGTTCCAGATCCATGGAAACTGCAGCGGTGACATCCATCAGGTCGTACCGGTCAGCCAGGGAGATTTCGGGGTGCAGGTACACGGTCCAGAAGTTGCTGCTGTCCTGATCCTGCATCAGACCCATGACTTCCACGACGCTGTAGCGCTGCGGGTACACGTAGTTGTGTTCTCTCAGTTCTACCAGGTTGCCGTTGCTGTACTGGGTGTTGCCCTGGGCGTCGAAGTGGAGATACATCCACTTGCCATCCTTGCCGTACACGTTTCCGGTGTCCAGCCACCGATCCAGCTGGGAAGCGGGGTCATTGAGCTTCACGTTATTCCAGTAGGTGCTGTCCATGGTTTCATCAGGGATGGGCAGGGTGCCGTAAACCTGGGTCTTCATGACGCCGTTGCTGAAGTACACTTTATCCAGTACGTACAGTTTATCGATGTCCAGTTTGCCCTTGGTGGCGGTAATGCTGCCATTGCGCAGCCACAGCTGTTTGAACCGGGCGCCTACGCTGGTCTGAATATCGTCCATTTGCAGGTATTCCACAGGCTTGTTGTCCTGGGCGCCTTTCACGTCGAAGACGATGTAGCCGTCGCTGTCCTGACGTTGGGTGATCTTGTCTACGCCAATGTCGGAACCGGACAGGTCTACTTCCTGGCCTGCGTTGACGTTGCCTACGTCCATGGTCTTTTCGGGATTCCGAACGAACAGGGCCACAGGTTTGCCGTCCACGGTATCCAGGTACAGGTTGCCGTCCTTCACTTCCACGCCCACCTTCTGCAGGGCTTTCAGGCTGTAGAGGTCTACATCGCCGCTGCCGCTGTGGTTGATGGAAATGTTGCCGGCAGGGGCTTGTACATAGCCCTGGTCGCCGTTAGGCTGCCGGTTGTGGTCGGTAATGTCGCCGGTACCGGTGGTGGTCAGGTTCACATCGCCGTTCTGGGAGGTCACATGAATCATTTCGACGGCATCCGGGTTATTTCCTTCAAACAGGATGCTGCCATTGTTGGTGGCCAGGTTCACATTGCTGCCGCCGGTGATATCCTTGCGCAGGGTGATGTTTCCTTGCTGGTCGGCTTTCAGGTCAACGTTCTGACCGGCCTGGGCGGTGCTGTCCAGGGTGATATTGCCACTCTGGGTGGTTTCCGCACTGAGGTTGCCGCCGCTTTGGATATCTGCTGCGTAGTGGATGTCGCCGTTCTGGGTCTGGGCCGTGAGGTCCTTGTCTGCCTGAACGGTGCTGGTGTAGTTGATGTTGCCGTTGTCGGTAACTGCGTTCACGCTGCCGCCCTTGGCCACAACAGGTCCAGTTACCTGGATATTGCCCTTCTGTGCATCCACGCCAGTATCGCTGGCCGTGAGCTTCACGTTTCCGTTCTGGGCCGTAACCTTGGTAGTCAGGTCCACGCTGCCTTCCGTGGCGCTGGCGGTGATGCCGGTGCCTGCGGTCAGGTGGTCACCGGTCTGGGTGACATTGCCGCCGGCTGCCTGGAGCACGGTTTCTGTGCCGCTGTCCACGCTGCCGTTCAGGTCCACATTGCCGCTCTGGGCATCCAGGGTAGCGGCAGTACCGCTTTGGATATCGCCGGTGTAGTTCACATTGCCCTGGGTCTGGGTTTCAAAGGTGGCTGCGCCCTTGGTGTCGGTATCGCCAGTTACGGTAATGTCGCCGGTAGCGGTCTGTACCAGAGCGTCTTTGCCGCTCTTGATGGCTTCCGGTCCGTAGGCTTCGGCGTTGGTCAGGTCAATGTTGCCGGTGCCGGTGGTGACTTTTACGTCCCCTGCGCCGGTGGTTTCCAGCTGGCCTTTCACGTCCACATTCCCTTCCTGGGCGCTTGCCACGGTGGTGCCGGTGGCAGAAGTGGCTTTGCCCTGGATGGCAATGTCGCCTACGGTGTTCTGCACGGTGGTGGTATTGCCGCCGGTGAGGAGTGTATCCGCACTTTCCTTGCCCGCCGTGATGGTGCCGTGGTCGGTGGTAATGGACAGGTCCTTGCCGGCCGTAGCGTTGCCGTCGAGTACGATGTTGCCTTGGCTATCATCCGCGCCGTTGTCGCTGGCCTTGATGGTAGCGTTGCCTGCGGTACCGGTGAGGTCGCCGGTGAAGTTCACGTTACCGTTTTCAGCCGTAATGCTGGCTGCATTGGAGCCGGTAACATTTCCGGTTACGGTGACGTTGCCCTTATTGGCATCTACGCCGTCCTTCTCGCTAGCCAAAATGGCTGCATCGCCGCCATTTGCGGTGAGGTCGCCCTTCAGGTCTACGGAGCCTTCAGCTGCGCTGAGTTCTGCGTCAGTACCGGCCAGTACATCACCGGTTACGGCCACATCGCCCTGGGTGGTGGTTTCTACCAGTACGCCGGCTGCGCTGTCGATGGCCTTGTCTTTGCCCGCATTATCCAGGGTAATATCCCCGGTCTTGGTGGTTACGCTGACCTTGCCGCCATCATTGGTGACCAGTTCACCGGTTACGCCGATGTTGCCCTGGTTGGTGGTTTTCACCGTCAGGTCGGAACCGGAGGTAATGGTCACAGGAACAGCTGCGGCCTGAGGATCCGTGGTGGCTGCCGTACCCACCGCAATGTCGCCATTGTTGGTGGAGATGGTGGCCGTGGTTCCAGCAACCACATCCCCTGCTACGGTGATATCGCCATCGCCGTCATCATCGTAGGCAGTATCTGCTGCGGCAATGACTACCGCTGCATCACTGTTTACAACAGGGTTGCCAGCTTCGCCCTTGGTAAGGGTTACCTGGCCTTCCCCGGTGGTTACCCGTACATCGCCGTTGCCGCCTTTAGCGGTAATCAGCTCACCAGTAGCCGCCACATCGCCGGAAGTAATGGCTTCCAGGGTGGTGCCGGATTGGGAAGTGGCCGTGCCTTTATAGGTCACATTGCCGCTATTGGTGCCCAGGTTGATGGTGGTGCCGGCATTCAGGTCGCCGGTGACAGCCACATTGCCTTCGCCCTGGGGCTTGTACACGTCGCCGTCCTGCACCAGGTCATAAGCGTGAACTGCTACGGACTGGGTTGCCTTGATGTCGCCGGTAATTTCCACATCGCCGACGGCTTCGGCAGTTTCTCCCAGATCCGTTGCCGTTACCAGGGCGTTGCCGCCGCTGGTGATGACCGGAGCATTGCTGCTGTTCTTATTCAGGGTTGCCTTGCCTTCGGTGGCTTTGACAACCACGTCGCCGGTGCCGGTGGTAACCAGTTGGCCGGTGACAGCCACATCGCCGCCTTTGTCCAGGGTTTCTACCGTGGTGCCGTCCTTGGAGGTGACGGTACCGGTTACGGTCACGTCGCCCTGGGTGGTGGTTGTAATAGCTGCCGTAGTGCCGGCGGTAATGGTTCTGGGCTCTCCAACCTTGCCTACCGCAATGTCGCCCTTGTTGGTGGTAACCTGCACGGCGCCGTCCTTAGCGGTTACATCACCGTTCAGGTTGATGCTGCCGTCCTTGTCTGCGCCTGCTGCGTAGGTGTCAGCCGTGGCTTTAACGGTCGCATCGCCTGCAGTGCTAATGACATTCTTTTCGTCGCCCACCTGGTTCAGGGTCACAAGGCCCTTGGTGGCAGTGACGTTTACATCGCCTTCTGCTGCGGTGGTCTCCAAGAGGCCCGTTACGGTGACATTGCCGCCGTTCTCCAGGGTCTGTACCGTAGTGCCGTTAGGCGAGGTTACGGTACCGTACACGGTCACGTCGCCTTCCTGGGACTGGACAGCTGCGGTGTTGCCAGCGGTGATGGTGTTCGGGGCCTTCTCAGCACCTACGTTGACAGCGCCTTTCTTGGTATCCACAAGTACTTTGCCGGCGGCTGTAATGTCGTCGCTTACCGTGATATCGCCTTCGGTGCTGGCCTGTACCGTAGCGTCTGCGCCGCTGTTAATAACAGGGGCATCCGCTTCATTGCTTTGCAGGGTAATGCTGCCGGTATCCGTGGTGACGCTGACGGAGCCAGGAGTCTTGCTGCCAGTTACGGCAGGATCCGTAATCAGCTGGCCCTTGACGGTGATATCGCCGTTGGTATCGGTATTCACCGCTACCCCGGTGGCACCCGTGAGGATGCTTTGTTGCGTGGCATCGCCCACCGTAATGTTGCCATTCTTGGTGGTAACCAGTACGTCTGCAGCAGAGGAGGTGACGTTCCCTTCTACCAGGATGTCGCCTACCTCGTTCTCACCCGTGCTGCTGTCGGAAGTCTCCAGCTTGGCCTGGCCGTTCTTGGCCAGCAGGTCGCCCTTCAGGGTGACGTTGCCGTCAGCTGCTTCCAGAGCTGCCGTGGTAGCGCCGGTGACGTTGCCAGTGACGCTGACACTGCCGTCTTCGGTCTGTACCAGAGCAGCCTGACTGCTGCTCACTACATCCACGCCGTCCTTGGTCTTGGTCAGGGTGATGTCCCCGTCCTTGGTCAGGACTTTCACATCGCCTTTATTGGTGTTTTCAGTGTCCGCCGTTACCAGCTTGCCGGTGACTTCAATATCGCCGGAGGTCAGGGCCTGGAGGGTGGTGCCGGTTTCGGAAGTGGCCGTACCGGTGAAGGTAATCTTGCCGGTGTCGGACTTCAGGCTTACCGCCTGGTCAGCAGTTACGTCACCATTTACGGTGAGGGTACCCGTGCTGGCCACCGGTTTGCCGTTTTCACCCAGGGTGTAGGAGCGCAGCACAGCGTCGCCGCCGTTGCTCTTGACTACAGGCTTACCAGTAACTCCGCTGGTGAGGCCCACCTTGCCCTGGGTTTCCACCAGAACATCGCCGCTGGTGGCACTTAGAGCGCCGTAGACGTCAATGGCTCCGGTGGTGCTGGAGATGGTGGTATCGGTACCGGTCAGGGTGTAGCCCGTCTTGGTAGTACCATCGCCCACCTTGATGTTGCTGTTATTGCTCTTTACTGCCAGTTCGTCAGCAGCCGTTACGTTGCCCTGGATATCGAGGATATCCTTAGTCGGGTCTGCTGCTGCGCCCTTAATCTGTACCAGTACATCGCCCTTGCTGTCGATGGCCGTGGCAGTGGTATCACCCTCTGCCGCCGTCAGGCTGAGCTTGCCGGTATTGGTCAGGACTCTGACATCTCCGTCTTCTGCCGTGGTGGACAGTTTGCCAGTAACCCCAAGGGTACCGCTGTCCTTGACTTCCACGGTGGTGCCTTCTGCCGACTGTACGTTGCCGGTAACGCTGACATCGCCGGTGTAGGTGCCAATATCGGCGGTCTTGGCTGCAATCACATTGCCGGTGATGGCCACATCGCCTTCGCCTGCGTAAACCGGTGCTTCAACCGTGCCCGTATTGGTGTAGGCGTGAACCACTGCGTCGCTGGTGCTGTTAATGGCATCAGCTTTGCCGTTATCCAGGGTAATGGTGCCGTTGTCTGCCAGTACCTGTACATCGCCGGTATCCACTTTGCCGTCAGCCACATCTGCCGTGGTCAGCTGGCCCTTCACCGTAATATCGCCGTCAGTAATGGTGTGTACCGTGGTGCCATTCTGGGAAGTGGCCGTACCGTACAGCGTAATGTCGCCGTTGGTGTTCTCAATCACCGTGGTGGTGGCTGCCGTAATGGCAACATCCTTGCCGCCTTCGCCTGCTTCATTAGCAGCTGTACCAGCGGTAATGGTACCGTTGGAAGCGGAGATGATCACATTGGCCTTGTCGGAAGTGACATTGCCCTGGATATTTACGTTGCCCAGTTCATCAGCCGGATCAACGTCTGCTTCCGCATCCGTTGCTGCGATCTTGGCCGTGCCGTTCTTGGCTTCCAAATTACCCTTCAGGTCTACAGAACCATTTGCTGCGCTGAGTTCGGCCGAGGTAGCGGCGGTAACATCGTCGGTGACGTCCACATTGCCCTTCAGGCTTTGGACAGCCACGGACCCGCTGCTTTCCACAGGCTGGTCGTAGACAACTCCCTGCTGACCCTCAGCGGCTGCTATAGCCGTGGGATTCAGGGTGATGTTGCCGTCAGCGGTCTTGATGAGCACATTGCCGGTATTAACTACGTCGTCCTTGTCATCGGCATCCTTCGTCATCACTTCGCCGTGGATGGCAATATTACCGGACTTGGTGGCTTCTATCGTGGTATCGTTCTGGGAGGTGCTCAGGCCGTACAGGGTAATGTCGCCATTTTCGGTCTGGAGGGTTGTGGTGCTCTGGGACTGGAGGGTAACGGCTTTCGTGTCAGAGCCAACATGGATGTCGCCCTCTCCGGTCGCTTTAATATTGATGCTTTCGGCATTCACATTGTCATTGATGAACTGGTCATTTCCGGCATTCAGTTCGACCTTGCCGTTAATGGATTTAACTTCACCATTGTTTACCAGGTCATGCCCTGCCGTCATGGTAATATTGCCGTCAGCAGTCACATCTTCTTCATTCGTGATATCGCCATTCGTCTTATTCTCAGCCGTCAGGGTAATGGTGCCCTTGGAACCTATGGCACTCAAGGCCCCTTTATTGGTAATCCCCATGTTGGTGGAGGTCATCGCAATATTGCCAGCCGCAGTCTTAATTTCTTCAGTACTGGAGTTGGTAATCTGGTTGCCTGCAGTAAGGGTAATGCCCGTGCCGGCCTCAATGCCAGCGCTGTTGGTGATGGCACCGGTGTCTGCCTTAGTGGACGTGGCATTCAGGGTTACTGTGCTAGTTTCAGACTTCACCTTGCCCGTATTGGCAATGTTGCCGCCAGTAGAATCCATGGTAACAGCCGTTTTGCCCGTTACCGTGCTACTGTTGGTAATATTTCCGCCAGCATCCAGGTCCACTTTGCCAGAGGTAGCCTTCTCATCACCGGCCGTCACAGCACCGGCATTGGTCAGGGTAGTGTCTGCACTTTCTACTACATTGGTATAAGCCTTCACCGTAGAAGCGTTGTTGATGCTGCCATTCAGAAGGCCGTTGGCAGTCTGGTTGACAGAGCCTGCCGTAGATTCCACAGCTCCATGGGTTGCAATGGCCCCATCGCTCAGGGTTTCCATGGTAATGGTACCGCCTGCGGTGGTGGTGCCGTTTACGTCAATGCCTTTCACACCTTGGCTATTGCCAGTGTTCACGCCCAGGTCGATGGTGCCGTTTGCACTCAGGCTGCCGTCGATGTCGATATCGCCGACGCCAGAATAGTCGTGCTTGTCGCTGGTGCCGTTATCCACGTAGGTATGTACCGTGAGGGAGCCGTCACTGTCGACTACCTTATCAGCAGTATTGCCAGTACCATTGTTCAGGCTGATATTGCCCATGGGGGTCAGGACGCTGATATTGCCCTTGCCGTCCTCGGTGGTAACCAGCTTGCCGGTAACGTCGATGTTGCCCTGGCTCGTGGTCTGGACGGTCAGATTGGAACCTGCTTCCAGAGTAACCGCTGCGCCAGTTGCACCCACCGTAATGTCGCCATTATCAGTGGAAATCTCGGCGGTGGTGGCGGCTTTTACGTCGCCTTGAATCGTAACGTTGCCATCAGTATCTGTATCATAAGCATCGTCAGCTGCGGTAATGGTTACAGAACCATCACTGCTGACTACAGGGTTGGCGCTTCCTTTGGTCAAGCTTACCGCACCCTGCTCAGTGGTAACGTTGATATTGCCCTTGCCGCCCTCGGTGGTAACCAGCTTGCCGGTAACGTCGATGTTGCCCTGGCTCGTGGTCTG
>ONZZ01002164.1_pt1 | contig 10933 bp, 12 predicted proteins | sample 1671101 | NCBI WGS metagenome assembly ONZZ01 (sample SAMN06348122, study PRJEB24527) | human gut metagenome | biome: human gut; feature: ankylosing spondylitis patient; material: feces | host: Homo sapiens | place: China | collected 2015-10
CTGCTGCAGCCACGGCTGCGCGCTGGCCGCCGGCAGCGACGAACAGGCGGCGCCGATCCTGCGCCAGCTGGCGGCGCACGGCGTCACCCTTATCGCCCTGCCGATGACCAATCTGCTGCTGCAGGATGCGACGTTCGGCCGCACGCCGCGCCAGCGGGGGATCACCCTGCTGCACGAGGCGCAGGCCGCCGGCGTGGCCACCCTGCTCGGCTGCGACAACGTGCAGGATGCCTTCTGCCCGGCGGGGAGCTATGACCCGCTGGACACCCTGGCCTGCGGTCTGTTCAGCGCTCAGCTCAGCGACCTGTTCGACCGGCAGTCGCGGCTGATCTGCGATCGCGCGGCGCTAACCGGTTCGCCGGCAGACGCGGCGCCCTTTGCCGTCGGGGCAGCGGCCAGCGTAGTGATTTTCCCGGGTAGCGACCGTTTTACCTGGCCTTTAAACAGCGCCGCCCGTCTGGTGGTTAACCACGGCAGGTTAACCCACCGGCGCGTGTGGCAGGAGGAGATGGCACATGAGTCTTGAAGCAGGCGCCGGGGCGCCGCTGGCGCGGTACGCCGCCTGGCGCAGAGCCGGCGATTTTATCTTTCTCTCCGGCATTATTCCGGTCAATCCCCTGACCGGCACCATCGTCAACGGCTTTCAGGATGTGCCTGAGCCGGTGCGGGAGCTGCTGGGGGCGACCGGCGAATTTTCGACCGATGCGAAACAGGGCCCGATCCTCGCCCAGAGCTGGTACGTCCTGGAGAGCATCCGCCGCACCGTGGCGTCCGCGGGAGGGCAGATGAGCGACGTTATCAAGCTGGTGCAGTACTTTCGCAACCTTGACCATTTTCCCTATTACAGCCGGGTCAGGAAGCTGTTTTACCCCGACCAGCCGCCCGTTTCCACCGTGGTGCAGGTCAGCGAAATGCTGCCCGACGCCACGGTACTGATTGAAGTCGAAGCGACCGTCTGGTTACCCCCGTCATTTAACTCCGAGGCACCGCGATGATTAACGGTTACATTCCTGCCGCGCGCTTTCTTCCTTTTCTGAGCTGGACGGACGTGGCCGCCCTGCCGGATAAAAGCAATACGGTTATCGTCCTCCCCACCGGGGCGATCGAACAGCACGGCCCGCATTTGCCCTGCTCGGTGGACAGCGTGATATCTTCCGGCGTGGCGGGCCATGCCCTCGCCAGGCTGCCGGCGACGATCCCGGCCTACGCCATTCCGCCGATCGTCTACGGTAAGTCCGAGGAGCATCTGCATTTTCCCGGCACCCTGACCCTTAGCGGCGATACGCTGCTGCATACCCTGCTGGAGATCGCCGAATCTCTCTATCGGGCCGGTTTTCGCAAGCTGCTGATGATCAACGGCCACGGGGGCCAGCCGCAGATCCTGCAGATCGCCTGCCGGGAAATGCGCCTGCGCCACGGGGATTTCATCGCCATCCCCCACGACGTGTTCAATGTGCCCAACTGCGAAAAACAGTTTCTCAGCCCGCATGAACAGCGGATGGCGATGCACGCCGGGCATAGCGAAACGGCGCTGATGCTGGCGCTGGCGCCGGAGTGCGTCCATATGGAACGGGCCGTCGCTAATTTCCCCCCGGAATTCCCCTGCCCAACCCTGTCGAAAGGCCGTCCGGCGGCGGCGTGGGCGTCGTATGACTTTGGCCCCAGCGGGGTGATTGGCGACCCGACCCCGGCGACGCGGGAGCAAGGCGAAGGGCTTCTCGACTCCCTCGCCGCCAGCTGGGCGCAAGCGATCATCGAGATCCACCGCATGGCCTGGGTCGAACGTCGCGAACCGACCTGGGGCAAACAGCACTGGCACGGCTTTGTGCAGTCCCTACCACCTTCTTTCGCTGCTGAATCCAGGGAGCCCTGATGAATACCAGATTGACGCCCGTTTTTACCCTGCTGACCGTGGCCGCCCTCGCGACCTCAGCCTCCTGCTTCGCGGCGGAGAAGTTTACCTTTCTCACCAACTGGTATGCCCAGGCCGAACACGGCGGGTTTTACCAGGCCCAGGCCACCGGGCTGTATCAACACGCCGGTCTCGATGTCGAAATTAAAATGGGCGGCCCGCAGATCAACGTCATGCAGCTGATGGCGGCCGGTCAGGCGGACTGCACCCTTGGCGACAACGGCCAGGCGCTGGAGACCTGGCAGGCCGGGGTGCACGCGGTGACCGTCGCCACCGTGTTCCAGCACTCGCCGACGGTGTTTATCACCCATGACAAGGTGGAGAACCCGGCGGAACTTAAAGACAAAACCTTCCTGCTCGCCACCGAGGCCTATACCTCCTTCTGGCCGTGGGCGAAAAGCGAGCTGGGTCTGGCTGGCAGCAAAGTGCGCCCCTATACCTTTAACGTTCAGCCGTTCCTCGCCGATAAAAACCTGGTGCAGCAGGGCTACGTGACCTCGGAGCCGTTCTCCGTCGCCAAAGGCGGGCAGCCGTTCTATGTCTATCCGCTCAGCGACTGGGGCTACCCGCCCTACGGCAACTCGATTATCTGTATGGCCGACACCATCCGCAAACGTCCGGCGGCGGTGGCGGCCTTCGTCAAAGCCTCCATGGAAGGCTGGAAAAGCTACCTGCAGGATCCCGCCCCCGGCAACAGCCTGATCGGTAAAGCAAATCCGCAAATGGGCGCCGAGCAGATCGCCTTTGGCATTGCCCAGATGAAGCAGTACCAGCTGGTGACCGGCGGCGATGCTAAGACCGGCGGCATCGGCATCATCACCGAGCCGCGGCTGAAGAAAACCTGGGACATGCTGGTGAAAAACAAACTGATCGACGCCAGCAAGGTGCCGTTTGAGCAGACTTACACCCTTGAGATGGTCAAAGACGCCGGAGTGATGCCATGAATACCGCCCCGAAACTGACCGTGATGAGCGATACCCGCTTTATACCCGCCGCTGCCACCCCGGCCATCGAGGTGCTGTCGGCGGAGAAAATCTACAGCAACGGCACCCGGGCGCTGCTGCCCGTCAACCTGACCATCAATCAGGGGGAGTTTATTACCCTGCTCGGCCCGTCCGGCTGCGGTAAAAGCACCCTGCTGAAGATGGTCGCCGGCCTGGTGGAGCCCAGCGACGGCAAGCTGATGCTGTGGCGGCGCGACAGTCGGGAAAAGGCCCAGCATCCGCTGTCGTTCGTCTTCCAGGAAGCCACCCTGATGCCGTGGAGCAGCGTGCGCAATAACGTCAGGCTGCCGCTGGATCTGGCCGGCGTGCCGCGGGCGGAGGGAAATACCCGGGTGAGTGAAGTCCTTGAGCTGGTGGGCCTCGGCAAGTTCGCCGACGTCCTGCCGCGCGAACTCTCCGGCGGCATGCAAATGCGCGTCTCCATCGCCCGCGGCCTGGTCACCCGACCAAAGCTGCTGCTGATGGATGAGCCCTTCGGCGCGCTGGATGAAATTACGCGTAACAAACTCGACAGCGACCTGCTGCGTCTCTGGCAGGAACAAAACCTGACGGTAGTGTTCGTCACCCACTCGATCCACGAAGCGGTGTTTCTCTCCCAGCGGGTGATCATGATGGCGGCACGTCCCGGACGAGCCGTTCCCGCGCAGCGAGGCGTTCCGCGTCAGCCCGGCCTTTTCCCTGTATGCCCGTCAGCTGCAGGACAGTCTGTTGCAGGCCAGCCAGTCCGGTATGGAGTCATAATATGAAAAATACAACCGCAACGCCGTGGATCCAGCATCCGCGTTTTCTCAAAATTCTCTATCCGACCCTCGTCGCGGTGGCGATGGTGCTCCTGTGGCAGGGCGCGGTGAGCTATTTCCGTATCCCGGCCTTTCTGGTGCCGTCGCCGCTGGTGATGCTGGAAAGCCTGTGGACGCATCTCACGCCGCTGCTGCTGGCGCTGCTGTTCACCCTCAAGATCACCCTGATCTCGTTTCTACTGTCGATTGTCATCGGCGCCGCGGTGGCGTTTATCCTGGTGCAGAACCGCTTTGTGGAAACCGCCCTGTTTCCCTACATCGTGTTTTTGCAGGTGACGCCGATCGTCGCCATCGCCCCGCTGATCATCATCTGGGTGAAGGATGCCACGCTCTCGCTGGTGGTGTGCGCCACCCTGATGGCGGTGTTTCCCATCATCTCCAATACCACTCAGGGACTGCGCAGCGTCTCCCCCGGCCTGCTGAGCTATTTTCGCCTCAATCACGCCAGCCGCTGGCAAACGCTGGTGCGGCTGCGTATCCCCTCGGCGCTGCCCTATTTCTTCGGCGCGCTGCGTATTTCCAGTGGGCTGTCGCTGATTGGCGCGGTGGTGGCGGAGTTTGTCGCCGGGACCGGCGGGACCAATACCGGGCTGGCCTATCAGATCCTACAGGCCGGCTACCAGCTGGATATCCCGCTGATGTTTGCCGCGCTGCTGCTGATCTCTCTCGCCGGTATCGCGCTGTTTGGCGTGATGTCCTGGGTCTCGCGCCGGGCGCTCAGCGCCTGGCATGAAAGCGAAGCCGTGCAATCTCATTAATGTTCTGCTGACGAACAGGAAAAAGAATGATGACTGATGAACAGCGTCAACACGCGGTCGCGGCGATCCAGCAGGCACTCCCGGCGCTGGAGTGGACCTTACAGCCGGCGAAGATCAAACGGCTCTCCCGCGATTTTCACTGGTTCAGTCCGCTACTCACCGAGCAACTGGCGGGGAAACAGGCGGACGCGGTGGTTCGCCCGCGCGATGAAGAGGAGCTGCGCCAGCTGGTCTGCGCCTGCGCGCAGCACCAGCTGCCGCTGACCCTGCGCGGCAGCGCCACCGGCAACTACGGACAGCTGGTCCCCCTCGAAGGCGGGCTGCTGGTGGATATGACCGGACTCAACCAGATCGTCGCCCTCGGCAACGGCACAGTGAGGGCCCAGGCCGGCATTCGCCTGGCGGACATCGAAACCGCCGCCCGCCCGACGGGCTGGGAGCTGCGCTGTATGCCATCGACCTATCGACTGGCGAGCCTGGGCGGTCTCTACGGCGGCGGGTTCGGCGGTATCGGCTCCATCAACTATGGGCCGCTGGCGGCGCCCGGCAATGTGCTCAGCGTCAAAGTGATGACCGTCGAGCCGGTCCCCCGCGTGCTGACCGTCCCGGCTCCCGAAGCGCTGCTGCTGCATCACGCCTACGGCACCAACGGCATTATCCTGGAGGTTGAGCTGGCGCTGGCGCCTGCGCACCAGTGGATTGAACGTCTGGACGTGTTTGACGATTTCGCCGATGCGCTGAACTATGCCAACGCCTGCGTCCGCTCGCCGGGGCTGGTGAAGCGCCAGGTGGCGCTGCTGGCCACGCCGATCGCTGACTATTTTAGCCACCTCAACGATCGTTACCGCGCCGGGCAGCATGCGGTTATCAGCCTGATCGCCGAGGAGAGCGAAGGACTCTGCGCCAGCCTGTTACCGCGCCATCACGGGAGCAACGCCATCCGGCAGGCCAGCGAGGAGGCCCGGACGCGCAACGGCTCGTTAATGGAATACTGCTGGAACCACACCACCCTGCATGCGCTCAAGGTGGACAATACGCTGACCTATCTGCAGACGGCGTTTGATCCGCTGCGCTATCCGCAGCAAATTTTACAGATGGAGCAGCACTTCGCCGGGGAGGTGATGTCCCATATTGAATTCCTGCGCGATATCGAGGGCAATCTCACCGCCAGCGGTCTGCAGCTGGTGCGCTATACCACGCCCGAACGTCTTAACGCCATCATGCAGATATTTCGCGACAACGACGTCAAGATTAACAACCCCCACGTGCTGCAGGTTGAGGACGGCAAACAGGGCGTGATTCGTCCCGACGTCGTGGCGGTGAAACAGTCTCTCGACCCGGCGGGATTGCTTAACCCCGGCAAGCTGCGCGGCTGGGCGCTGCGCGACCAGCTGGAACTCGACAGCAACCCGCTGACGCGGGCCACCCGCGAAAGCCCCACGACCTGATGGTCCCCGGTCCGGTTGGGCGCTAACGGGTCGCTGGCCCGTTGCCGCCCAACCTCATCCTGCGCCGGACAGTCCCGCCATATGGACGATAAGCCCTACCGCGGCGGCGGCGGCGGCCATCGGCACCAGCCACAGCAGTTTCCCGGCGCTGGTGCTGTTCGCCCTGATGGAATGGGGCCACCAGCACGTGCTGCATAGCGCGTCGCCTATTGCATTGGTGGACAGCGCCAGCGGCGAGACCGTCCATCCGGGGTTCGTCACCGCCAGCGGCAGCGTGGCGAGCCCCAGCGCGCTACAGATCGTCAAAGCCGGTACCCATGCCGAAACCTGAGGAATGTATTCCTGGCACTGCTTGCCGGACGCGCGGCCTCGCCATTTTCGACCGGCCACAAAAGCCCTGGGATAGGATGAAATCTGGCTGGAAACGCGCCAGTGAAGAAAGGATATCGTCAGGCGGGCAGCAGCCCCCTGCTGCTCGCCTGACGTGTGAGTGGCGTTAATTCACCCGCGCAGGCAAGGTAATTTGCTGCAGGGCATTCGCCATATTAATCTGAATCAGCTCTTTAAGACCTTCGCGCTTAATAAACTGGCTCCGGTGCTTACTTTTCACCTCTTCAATACTCTTTTTGATCTCTTGCGCCGGCAGTTTATACCAGCCGCGAGCCTGTTTCTCACCGCCCATTTCCAGCCACAGCGATGAATAACTGGCTTTCACCAGATCGCTTTTCACGTGGTAATCAGAATCGATGGCGTAGACCGTGGAGATGTTGAAATATCGCAGCAAACCATACAGCACGCTCATGATGATATTTTTCGGCCGCGCGCCATGCAGCTCTTTAGTCAGCACCTTCACTTCGTCATTGGTGATATCTTTCCCGCCCTGGATGCCGCCGATATAAGCGCGGCCATCGTCGGTGCAGGAAAAACAGACGCTATAGATGCGCCGGTCGCCAAGAAACAGCTGCAGCATCAGTTCCCCTTCCTCCTGAAACGGCGAGGCCAGCAGCTTAACGTCAAGCTTATCGCCATTTTTCAAGGGAATAGAAAACATCTCGCGGCCAAAATCCGCGACATTGTAGAGCTGCGGCAGGACATCAGGGTGAAACGTTTTCTCGATGAAATTCAGTGAACCATGGGCAATATCCAGTTTGCGTCGTTTTGACAGCCGTTTATTGAGATACGCTTTAAACGGTTTATCCTCAAAAGGCACCAGTCCTTTGGTCACCGCGGTCAACCGCGCGCACTGATATTTCGCACAAAGTCCTTGATATTCTCTGTATTTACCTCCTGCGAGCGAGAGCTCTCTGCATTTTCGTAAAATTTTTTTATAGCTTATTTTGACCTGACCGATCACTTTATTATGTTTACGCCATTCTTTGATGGCGCCTGCAACAGTATGTTCCATTGATTAAGATCCATAGATTCATCCATAATCGCGGCCATATTAACATAAAAGCGTTTCGTCAACGCTTAATTACTCCTTCGTTGTCCTTTCATTTAATATTTAGGCAGGAAATTATCCTGGCGACGTTATTTGTCGTTAAACTTATTCTGTCAACGATGAATTATGGTAGGTAATGCCCTCCATTCAGCGACTTAACGCTCTGTGCCTTCGGCGCGAAGCGCGGCTACATCCGCTGGCGGTTATGCCCTATACTTGACCCTGATTCAAAACCAGCAACGATAGGTAACTTATGGAAATTGATCTCGACAACCTGGTCTTCAGCGGCCTGGATGAAGCGGAAGAGCGCAACGCGGAGCGTCTGGAAGAAGCGGACAAAAAAGCCCAGGCGATCGTTGCCGACGACGACTGCGGCGACGCCTGTAAAATCTGATTGTCAAACCGGCCAGCAGGCCGGTTTTTTTTTGACGCCCACACCTTCAGGTGGGTAAAAACCCTTTCAGCGTATCCAGCAGCGCCTGCGCCGCCTTCGACAGCGGCAGATGTCCGGCATGGATCGCGCCGACGCACTTCTCAATCGGCGGATCGCTGAGCGGGATGCAGACGGCGCCCAACGATGCCATCTGCGTTTTACACAGCGCCGGCACCGCGCTGCCCCCCAGGCCGCTGGCCACCATCCTCCCCACCGTCACCAGCTGATGACTCTCCAGCGCCACGTCCAGCTGACGTCCGCTGCGCGCCAGCGCCTCCTCCAGCATCAGGCGTACCGCCGAGGGGCGCTGCAGGGTAATAAAGTCGAGGGTCAACAGCTCCTGCCAGGTGAGCTGCTTTTTCTTCGCCAGCGGGGATTGTTGGGGAACGATCGCCACGAAGCGGTCCACCGCCAGCGGGGTAAACAGCAGGTTGTGGTTTGGCGATGGCTCGAAAGCGATGCCCATCTCCACCCGCCCCTCGCGCACCATCTCGATCACCTGCTCATTAATCACGTCATGCACCGTAACGTTCACCCCGGCATAGCGGTCGCGAAAGGCTTTCAGCGCCTCCGGCAGAACGTTGGCGGCAAACGACGGCATCGCGGCGACCGAAATTTTACCCCGCTGCAGGGTAAAGCTCTGACGCATGGCCTCCTCGACGTTATCCCAGTCGGCCAGCAGCTGACGGGCCATCGGCAGAAAGAGTTCCCCCTCCTGGGTGAGGGTCACTTTGCGGGTGCTGCGCTGCAGCAGCGTGCCGCCCAGCGCCTCCTCCAACCCTTTGATGGTCAGGCTGAGAGCTGGCTGCGACAGATTCAGCCTTTCGCTGGCGTGGGCGAAATTCAGAGTGTGAGCTACCGCTAAAAACGCGCGTAACTGTTTGACACTCATTCTCATTTTTCATCCTGTTAACTAATTGAAAAAAATTAGTTAACAGGAAATTAATTAAAATTCCAAATGAGTGAGTCACAAATTCAAAATTATCAAATCAGTCGCCTGCGCCAATGATAAGGCTATCGCAAGGCAGGAGAGACAAGATGGCAGGACTGGATAAACGCGTCGCCAGTTACGAAGCGGCGCTGGAAGGGTTAACGGACGGCATGACGCTGCTCGCCGGCGGCTTCGGCCTGTGCGGCATTCCCGAGAACTTGATCGCCGAGGTGCAGCGTCGCCAGGTGCAGGGGCTGACGGTGGTCTCCAACAATTGCGGGGTCGACGGTTTCGGTCTCGGCATGCTGCTGGAGTCGCGCCAGGTCAGCAAGGTGGTGGCCTCTTACGTCGGGGAAAACGCGCTGTTTGAACAGCTGGTGCTGAGCGGCGAGCTGGCGGTAGAACTCACCCCGCAGGGAACGCTGGCGGAAAAAATCCGCGCCGGCGGCGCTGGCATCCCCGGCTTTTACACCGCCACCGGGTATGGCACCCCGGTCGCCGAAGGCAAAGAGGTGCGCCAGTTCGACGGAAGACACTACATCCTTGAAGAGGCGATCCGCGGCGATTTCGCGCTGGTCAAAGGCTGGAAAGCCGACTGGTACGGCAACGTGGTCTATCGCCACACCGCGCAGAATTTCAACCCGCTGATGGCCACCGCCGGGCGCATTACGGTAGTGGAGGTGGAAGAGATTGTGCCGCCGGGCGAACTGCCCCCCTCCGCCATACATACTCCGGGGATCTATGTCGACCGGCTGATCGTCGGGCAATTCGAAAAACGTATTGAACAGCGCACCCTGCGCGCCGGAGGGCACTGAGATGCTGACCCGTGAACAAATGGCGATGCGCGTCGCCCAGGAGCTGCGCGACGGCGACTACGTCAACCTCGGGATCGGTATCCCGACGCTGGTGGCCAACTACATTCCCGCCGGCATTGAAGTGATGCTCCAGTCGGAGAACGGCCTGCTGGGGATGGGCGAATTTCCCGATGAGGAAACCATCGACGCCGACATGATTAACGCCGGTAAACAAACCGTCACCGCGCAAACCGGGGCAGCGATCTTCGATTCCGCCCAGTCGTTCGCCATGATCCGCGGCGGCCACGTCGACCTGACCGTTCTTGGCGCCTTTGAGGTCGACGTCGCGGGCAACATCGCCTCATGGATGATCCCTGGAAAAATGGTCAAGGGGATGGGCGGCGCCATGGACCTGGTAGCCGGCGCGCAGAACATCATCGTGGTGATGACCCACGCCTCAAAAAACGGCGAATCCAAACTGCTGCCGCAGTGCACCCTGCCGCTCACCGGCGTGGGCTGTATTCGCCGGGTACTCACCGATCTGGCCCTGCTGGAGATTGTCGACGGCGCGTTTGTCCTGCGCGAAGTGGCCCCGGGGGTCAGCCCCGACGAGGTGATACGTAAAACGGCGGGACGGCTGATCGTCGCCGACGACGTGCGCGAAATGCGCTTCAGTTAAGGAGAGATCATGACCGATATTGCCATTGTTGCTGCCGTACGCACCCCGATAGGCAGCTTTCGCGGCGCCTTCGCCCCTCTTTCCGCCGTCGACCTCGGCGCGGCGGTGGTGCGCGGCCTGCTTGAACGCTGCCAGCTGCCCGCCGCAGCGGTCGACGAACTAATTTTCGGCCAGGTGCTTACCGCCGGCTGCGGGCAAAACCCGGCGCGCCAGACCGCGCTGCGGGCCGGCCTGCCGGTCGACACTCCGGCGGTCACCGTCAATCTGGTGTGCGGCTCCGGACTGAAAGCGGTTCAGCAGGCGGTGCAGGCGATCCGCTGCGGCGACGCCGGGATCGTTATCGCCGGCGGCCAGGAGAGCATGAGCAATGCTCCCTATCTGATGCATGGCGCCCGCGACGGCCTGCGTTTCGGCCACGCCAGCCTGCAGGACAGCATGATCCAGGACGGCCTGTGGGACGCCTTTAACGACTACCACATGGGCATTACCGCCGAGAACCTCGCCGACGCCTTCGACATCAGCCGCGAGCGCCAGGACGCCTTCGCCGCCAGCTCCCAGCGCAAAGCGGCGGCCGCTATCGCCGCCGGGCGCTTTCGCGAGGAGATCGTTCCGGTCAGCGTCCCGCAGGGCAAAAAGCCGCCGCGAGTCGTGACTGACGATGAGCAACCGCGCCCGGAGACCAGCGAGCAGCAGCTGGCCCAGCTGCGCCCGGCGTTTCGCCCGGCTGACGGCA
>ONZZ01002167.1_pt1 | contig 10924 bp, 10 predicted proteins | sample 1671101 | NCBI WGS metagenome assembly ONZZ01 (sample SAMN06348122, study PRJEB24527) | human gut metagenome | biome: human gut; feature: ankylosing spondylitis patient; material: feces | host: Homo sapiens | place: China | collected 2015-10
TGCTTGAAAACGAGGTTCCTCCGCAGAAGCAAAAGGAATTTCTGACAGCCCAGGCTAGTCAGCTTGATAAGCTGGACTTTAATGATGGCAATAATTATGGAAGTTCCAATAATAATTAACTGTTATAAATGACTTTTGTCTTACATATTTATATTTGTAATTATTATTCTCAATCAGAAATGGAGATTTATATGTCAGAAAATGATTTTCGCAAACAACTGCTTTTAAATGAATTCAAAACTCTTTCCAAAGGTAAGAATAAAGAAGAAATCGTTCCGCTTATATTTGCATTAAGCCAGAAGGCTAAGCAGGCAGGAATACAGTTTACAAGACAGGATTGCGAGCTTATATATAAGCAGATTGTGCCTGGTGGTAATCCGCCGGAAGGGTAAAACGGCATAATTCAACAACAAAAAGGCATATGAGAAATTTTGATATGCCCTCTCCTTACTGGTTGTCCAATAAAAAGGGGACATATCATTTCCCATATGCTTCAAATATAATTCAGTAATAAATCAACTATATTTAATATAATTTATTTTGCAACAATATTTACAATCTTGCCAGGTACATAGATTTCCTTAATTATATTACCTGTAATCTTGCCTTCTACTGCTTTCTTAGCCTTTTCAAGAACTGACTCCTTAGCCTCATCTACAGCTATAGAAATAGTTCCCTTAACCTTACCATTTACCTGAACACCAATCTCTACAGTGTCTTCCTTGCAGGCTTCCTCATCGTATGTTGGCCAGCTTTCATAAGCTATTGTATCGTTATGGCCAAAGCGGCTCCACATTTCCTCACCTGCGTGTGGGCAGATACAAGAGAACATCTTTATAAAGCCTTCTGCGTATTCTCTTGAACACTTGCCAAGCTTAGTTGCAGCATTCATAAATATCATCATCTGGCTGATAGCTGTGTTAAAGCCAAGCTTTTCAAAGTCATCTGTAACCTTCTTAACTGTCTGGTTATATACCTTTTCAAGTTCCTTAACTTCCTCATCGACAACATTGCCTTCAGTTGTAAAGAAGTTCCATACCTTACCGATAAATCTTCTTGCACCTTCAACACCCTGCTGGCTCCAAGGCTTAGAAGCTTCAAGAGGACCCATGAACATTTCGTAAAGTCTTAAAGTATCAGCACCATATTCTCTTACGATATCACTTGGGTTGATAACGAACTCTGGAAATCTCTTACCCATCTTGATACCGTTAGAACCAAGAATCATACCCTGATGAACTAACTTCTGGAATGGCTCTGCAACTGGTGATATACCCTTGTCGTAAAGGTATCTGTTCCATATTCTTGAGTACATAAGATGTCCAACTGCGTGCTCTGGTCCACCTATATAAAGGTCAACTGGAAGCCAGTGCTTAAGAAGTTCCGGATCACAGAGTTCCTTATCATTATCTGGGTCGATATATCTCATATAATACCAGCTTGAACCTGCTGAACCAGGCATTGTTGAAGTTTCTCTCTTACCCTTAAGTCCATTATGTTCATACTGCTTCCATTCTGCTGCATTTTCAAGTGGAGCCTGTCCATTTTTGCCCTTGTAATCTTCAAGTTCTGGTAAGATAAGTGGAAGCTCATCATCATCAAGAACGTGAATCTGTCCGTCTTCAAGATATACGATAGGCACTGGTTCACCCCAGTATCTCTGTCTTGCAAATATCCACTCTCTGAAATGGTAGTTAGCCTTTCTTCTTGCTACGCCCATTTTTTCAAGTTTCTGAGTAATAGCTTCCTTAGCTTCTTCTACTGTAAGGCCTGTGAATTCCTCTGAGTTGATAAGCTTGCAGCCCTTGCCAAGGTAATCATACTTTTCAAATGCCTTTTCTGATACATCAGCGCCATCAATAACCTGTATTCTAGGAATATTGTGTGCCTCTGAGTACTCAAAATCTCTCTGGTCGTGGCTTGGAACTGCCATAACAGCACCAGTACCATAGTTGGCAAGAACGAAATCACCTATGTATATAGGAACTTTCTTGCCATTTACCGGGTTAATTGCATATATTCCTTCAAGAACGCAGCCTGACTTAGTCTTGTTAAGCTCTGTTCTATCCATATCATTCTTCTTAATAGTCTCTGCTATATAAGCTTCTACCTCTTCCTTGTTCTGAATTCTTGGCATAAGCTCCTTAACGATATCTCCATCTGGTGCAAGTACCATAAATGTAATACCATATATAGTTTCAATACAAGTAGTAAAGATAGAGAAATCTCCACCACCGTCAATCTTAAAGTCAACCTCAACACCTTCTGACTTGCCTATCCAGTGTCTCTGCATTTCCTTAGTAGACTCTGGCCAGTCAATATGTTCAAGTCCTTCAAGTAACTTATCTGCAAATGCTACCTGATCGATAACCCACTGCTTCATATTCTTTCTTACAACAGGGTATCCGCCACGCTCTGACTTACCGTCAATAACTTCATCATTAGAAAGAACTGTACCAAGTTCCTCACACCAGTTAACTGGCATATCTATATATTTAGCATAGCCGTCAAGGTATAACTGCTTGAATATCCACTGTGTCCATTTGTAGAACTTAGGATCACTTGTTGCTAAAGTCTTGCTCCAGTCATAATCAAAACCCAATTCCTTTAACTGCTTAGTAAATGTTTCTATATTCTTTTCTGTAAATCCATTAGGATTGTTACCTGTCTTTACAGCATACTGTTCTGCTGGAAGTCCAAATGAATCATATCCCATTGGATGAAGTACATTATATCCCTGCATTCTCTTCATACGTGAAGTGATATCTGTAGCTGTATATCCCTCTGGATGACCTGCGTGAAGACCTACTCCTGATGGATAAGGAAACATATCAAGTGCATAGTACTTTGGCTTTGAAAAGTCCCATACATCTGTTTTAAATGTTCCGTGTTCTTCCCAATACTTCTGCCACTTTGGCTCGATAGACTTGGGATTATAAGTTGTTGTATTAGCCATCTTAAAACCTCATTCCTGCACCGGTTATACCAATCCGGTGCTTTCAATCACATATTTACTCACTTTCAAATATTATCACAATGAAAGTATTTGTCAATAACCGGCCACTTTTTTACGGAAATCCTTTGACTTTGACATTATATCTTTGTATTTCTATCATTTTTCTCATTGCTATTTTACATTAATCATTTTACTTTAATCTTTTTGCTTTAATCTTTTTACTTTGGTTATTTTACCTTAGTATAGAAATTTTCCAGTACTATTTTTTTAAGTGCCGTACTATCCGTATGGTATTCCTCAAATTCTTCTCCCATCTTAACCTCACCAGGGATTGTTGTCACATCTTCCATAGAAAAATGGGTTCTTCCTGCAAGCTGTGCAATATACATAAGCTCTGAAGCTGATATATCAGTATATATGCAGTCATTTTCTTTAAGCTTATTAAGAATAGATAATGCTATCATCGGGTTACGCTTAAGCTTTGATTTGGCTGTGCTTACAAGACTGCTTATATATTGCTCCTGCCTTTCCACCCTGTCCATTGCACTCTTAAATATACTGCAATCTCTTTCTCTTATAAATGTAACTGCCTGCTCGCCAGTAAGCTTTAATGTGTTACCCTTGTAGAACTCCGGTTCGAGAACTTCTCCACTCTCATCTGTAAAATCGTTCTCTATGGTAACTTCAACACCGCCCACAGCATCATTAATCACACCTATAGCTTCACAGTTAAATACACACACACGGTCTATAGGGATATTATACATCAGCCTTGATACTGCCTCCGCGTTACAAGAAGATTGCTGTCTATGCCAAGCACAAGTATATTTACAATATCAGCATTATATATATACTGTCCACCATTATATTCAACGCTATCAGAAATAACTTAATTTATACGTATTATTTTATGAACATTTTTGACAAATTTTTCAAAAGTTGTTTAATTACTTTAAATATATTTAGTTTCATCCTTTACACTGTTACTTTAAAGTGCTAAAATCTATAACAATCATTGTATTTTAATGATTTTAATTACACACAAACATCATATTTATTATTAAATTATAAGAAACGAGGTTAAGTATATTATGGATTGTAAAGTTGGTTTTATAGGCTTCGGACTTATCGCTGGCTCTATAGCGCACGCACTCAGGGAATCGGGCAATAATTATAATATAATTGCAACAAGCAGAAGACTTGAGCCTGTGTATAAAGCAAAGGAAGACGGAGTTGTTGATGACGTACTTGACTGCGTTGATGATAGATTTGCTAATTGTGATTTTATAATTCTGTGCACACCGGTAATAACGATGAATGACTACCTTAAGCAGTTAAAAGATATCGTTAAAAGCGGCTGTATTATAACTGATGTCGGAAGTGTTAAGACTTCAATACATAACACTGTTAAAGAGCTTGATATGGAAAATGTATTTATAGGCGGCCACCCTATGGCTGGCTCTGAACTTACAGGCTATGCTAATTCTTCATCAGCAATTATGAAAAATGCACGCTATGTAATCACTCCAACATCAAAGACTACCAATGAACAGCTTGAACGCTTCAAAGCACTTGTGTATGATATGAAAGCCAATCCTATTGTTATGGACTACACAATTCACGATAAAAGCGTAGCCGCAATAAGCCACCTTCCACACCTCATATCTACAGCACTTGTAAAGCTTGTATCTGAACAGGACGACAACGACAAGCATATGCAGATGTTAGCGGCTGGAAGCTTTCGCGATATGACAAGGGTAGCCGCTTCATCTCCTGAAATGTGGGACCAGATATGTGCTTCTAACTCAGAAGACATAAGCGTACTACTCGGCGATTATATTGACATATTAAGTGAAATTAAGAAGAATATTGATAACAAAACTCCAGGGTATGTTAATGAACTTTTTGAAATGTCCAGGGAGTATAAGAATTCGTTTAGGAAATAGTATATGTTATATATAGCTATATAACAATTTCTATTGTTTTCGTTACAAGTTAATTTCAAAAGAATACTCGGTCACAACCGAGTCGGTTGTGACCGAGTATTCTTTTACTCCATATTTTCTACTTATCCCTATAGTGCGTTCCACATTGTATGATTTCAATATTATTATTTTCTATTCTGAAAACAATCCTATTCTTCTCATCAATTCTAACACTCCAATATCCTTGTAAATTGCCACTAAGAGGCTCTGGCTTTCCTATACATTGATATCCATTTCTGTCAATATCCATCAATAATCTATTTATCTTTTTTAGCATCTTCTTATCCTGTGTCTGCCAATTAAGATATTCTTGCCAAGCCTCATCTCCCCATAATTTTCTCACTCATCCTCCTCTATTAATTCGTGCTCCTTTAAAGTACTTTTACCTGAACGTATATTTGCCACACGTCTTTCCAATTCTTCTATATTATACTTACTATAGAATGGGTCAGCTGTAAGTTCAAAAGGAATACGGTTTTCCCTGACAACTGTTTTTAAGAATATATTAATTGCTGTTGACATACTTAGTCCTATTTCGTCTAATGTTTTCTCTGCTTTATGCTTTATCTCATCATCTACACGTAAACTAATCTGTGCCATAATATTCACTCCCTTCTGTATAATAATTATAATATTTTCCGCCACACTATGCAAGCATTTGTATATACATTTGCTATTTTTTTCTAAACTCTGAAGCACCCTCCACCAATAAATTCTCTCATTATAGAATTAATTGGAACATTGTCTGCCTGACAAGGAAGGAAATACGCCAGAAACTTGAGTAATCTCTTGGCTTCCTGATATTCTGGGTCATCTTCTGTTATTGAGAAAAGAAGTGGCTCTACTATTGGCTTTAATATACATAGCTCATATGCCATAGCCGAATTAAACATAGCATCTGCTTCTTCCTGAAATGGAAAGATATTCTTTTCTTCACCTTTTCTAACCGACTCCCACATTGAAAGTGTTCTCTTGGCAGAAGCTCCTCTTGTTCTGTAATCCCTTGCCATACGTCTTATAAGACGTCCATCTGTTGTAGCAACTCTGTTATGCTCGTCAACATTAAGCTGTGTAAGTGCACTTATATAGATTTTAAACTTGCTTTCAACTGGAAGTGCGTAGGATAATTCATCATTAAGGCAGTGTATACCCTCAATAACAAGAATATCTTCTTCCCCAAGCTGTATATAATCACCATTGTATTCTTTCCTTCCTGTAAGGAAATTAAACTGAGGTATCTCAACCTTTTCACCTCTTAGCAATGCATTCATATGGTCATTAAAAAGCTTTATGTCTATTGCATGTAAATCCTCAAAATTGTACTCTCCATTTTCATCAACAGGTGTCTGCTCTCTCTCCACGAAATAATTATCAACCCCAATTGCGTGTGGCTTAAATCCACTTGCTCTTAACTGTATAGATAATCTGTGTGAAAATGTTGTCTTTCCAGATGAAGATGGTCCGGCTATCATAATGAATTTAACGCCTTCCCTTTCTTTTATCTGATTAACAATCTCAACAATCTTCTGCTCCTGTAACGCTTCCTGAACAAGAATAAGTGAATTAATATCCCCGCTTATTATATGCTTATTCAATGATGCAACTGTATCAACACCAAGCATATCTGCCCACTCGCTTCTTTCCATAAGTACATTAAAAAGCTTAGCCTGTGGTGCAAATTCCGGCACTGTTTCCGGATTTTCTTTAGTTGGCAACTGAAGAACAAAGCCCTTATCATACTGGAATATGTCAAATGTCTTTAATATTCCTGTATTAGCTGCCATATAACCATAGAAGTAATCGTAATAACCCTCTATGCTGTATACATTAACATAAGAACTAATTCTATATTTGAATAACTGTGTCTTATCTTCCATTCCGAACTTCTTGAACAGCTTAATAGCCTCTGATGTCTTCATTCCCTGCTTCTTAATAGGCAGGTTTTTCTTAACATCAGCTCTCATAACTTCTTTTACTTTATTAAGAAATTCTTCTGTAATCTCAAAATCACCCTTTATATCGCAATAAAGACCTTTGCTAAGAGAGAATTCAACTGTAACTCTCTTGATTTTATTATCTGTATCAAGCTTATGTATTGCATTGAGCATTAAAAGAAGTACGCTTCTTTTATACGCCTCATTACCCATAGTTTCTCCTACAGTAATAAATTCCACCTTTTCATCCGTTATATCCATATCTGATATCTCTGTAAGCTTGCCGTTGACATTAGCAAGAATAATATCATATTTGTAATCTTTTGCGGCTTCTGCTGCCATCTGTGATAAAAGCATTTATTGCTCCTTCCATCTTCCTAACGCCTTATTAATAACAGCAATATCTTCATCAATAGCCTTGATTCTATTCTTCACAGACACTGACTGTTCTTTATTAAGAAGATTATCTCTAATATTATTACAACTCATAAGTTCTTTATTAAGATACTCATAAAGCACTTCTGACTTATTATCAAGAAGGTATTTTCCATATCTTAATTCTTCCTCAGTGTAAGCTGTAATCTTTTTTTCATTATTATTCTTTTCATTATTATTCTGATTATCATTTTTATAAATGTCATCTGCATCAACAACATTTTTATTAAAATGCTGTTCATATGGCGTGTTGTATACACAGTCAAATATAAAGTAATATTTTCCGTCTTCCAATAGAATATGTTCTGACTTAATATCTATGCCAGCTTCTAAAAGATATGCACGGAAATCCCTTAATTCTGACTGTGCAGATAAGACAAGCTGGGTATTATACCCAAGCTTGTCTATACCTGCCTGTAATATACTCTTCATAAGCTTTCCGCCCATACCGCATATAGTTACTGTATCAACGTCACCTTTATTAATACCTTTAAGCCCGTCACAAAGCTGTGTAGTTATCTTATCTGAAAGTCCATATTCATCAATGTGCAGCTGTGCACGTCTTAATGGTTCTTTTCTTACATCACATGCATATACTTTATTACTTATTCCATTCTGGACAAGATATATTGGAAGATATGCATGATCTGTGCCGATATCTGCTACTCTTGCACCTTTATTAACAAGACTTGCAACACATTTTAATCTATTAGATATATTAATAATATCGTTCATAAGCTTTCCTTAGTAACACCATTTAATAGTCTTGCCAATTAATCAAGGTAATCCTTAAGCTTGCGGCTTCTGCTTGGGTGTCTTAACTTTCTTAATGCCTTAGCTTCAATCTGTCTTATACGCTCTCTTGTAACATTGAATTCTTTACCAACTTCTTCAAGAGTTCTTGCTCTTCCATCGTCCATTCCAAAACGAAGTCTTAATACCTTCTGCTCTCTGTCTGTAAGTGTTCCAAGAACTTCTACAAGCTGTTCCTTAAGAAGTGTTGAAGCTGCTGCCTCTGCTGGTACTGGAACATTATCATCCTGAATAAAGTCACCAAGGTGGCTGTCTTCCTCTTCACCGATAGGTGTTTCAAGTGAAACCGGCTCTTGTGAAATCTTCTGGATTTCCCTCACTCTCTCAACCGGGATATCCATAGTCTCTGCTATTTCTTCAGGAGATGGTTCTCTTCCTAATTCCTGTAAAAGCTGTCTTTGTACTCTTACAAGCTTGTTGATAGTTTCTACCATATGAACTGGAATACGGATTGTTCTTGCTTGGTCAGCAATAGCTCTTGTAATAGCCTGTCTTATCCACCATGTAGCATATGTTGAGAACTTATATCCCTTACGGTAATCGAACTTTTCAACAGCCTTAATAAGACCGAGGTTACCTTCCTGAATAAGGTCAAGGAACTGCATTCCTCTTCCAACATAACGTTTTGCAATACTTACAACAAGACGTAAGTTAGCCTCGGCAAGTCTTTTCTTAGCTTCCTCATCACCCTGTTCCATTCTCTTAGCGTACTCAATCTCTTCCTCTGCACTTAAAAGTGGGACTTTACCAATCTCTTTTAAGTACATTCTTACAGGATCTTCAAGGCCAATACCATCTGGTACAGATAAATCAATCTTTTCAATATCTATATCATCTTCATCATCAAGAAGGATATCGTCCTCCTCAACTTCATCATCATTCATCTTAACATCTACATTACAAGCTTCAAGGAATTCAAATACCTTTTCCATTTTATCTGCTTCAAAATCAGTATCCTGAAAATAGTTCATAATCTCCTTATAATCAAGGACATTCTTTTTCTTCTTGGCTATTGCAAGTATTCCCCTGCATTTTTCCATAAACTTTTCCTGAATAGCCTGTGCTTTTTCTTCTCCTTCCGCTTTCCGGTACAGGATATTGACAGCCCCTTCGGCTCCCATCACTGCGATTTCCGCCATCGGGTAAGCCAAGTTGATGTCGGCGCCGATCGGTTTGCTCGACATCACGATATAAGCGCCGCCGTAAGCTTTACGCGTAATCAACGTAATTTTGGGAACTGTCGCCTCGGCATAAGCGTAAACGATCTTCGCCCCGTGGCGGATAATCCCGTCATGCTCCTGCTGACAGCCGGGTAAAAAGCCGGGTACGTCCTCAAACGTCACCAACGGGATATTGAAGCAATCGCAAAAACGGATGAAACGAGCCGCCTTGTCCGAGGCATCGATATCCAGCACACCAGCTAGGAAAGCCGGCTGATTCGCCACAATACCAACCGACTGGCCACCCAGACGGGCAAAGCCGACCACCACATTCTTTGCAAAATGAGACATCACTTCGAAAAAATAATGATTGTCGACCACCGGCTCGATCACGTCCTTCATATCATACGGCACGTTCGGATCATCGGGAATCACCGTCTGTCCGTTTCACGACGGATATCGTCAGAACACGGGAGAGACGGCGCATCCTCCATATTGTTTGACGGCAGGAAGCTCAGCAGCTCGCGGATACTCATCAACGTTTCCTCCTCCGTATCGCACACGAAATGCGTCACGCCACTTTTACTGCTATGCACATAGGCACCTCCCAATTCCTCTTTCTCCACCGTCTCATGCGTAACGGCCTTCACGACATCCGGTCCGGTTATGAACATATGGCTCTTCTCTTTCACCATAAAAATGAAATCGGTCAGTGCCGGCGAGTAACAAGCTCCACCGGCACAAGGACCGAGGATAGCCGAAATCTGGGGAACCACCCCAGAGGCCATCGTATTTTGATAGAAGATCGACGCATAACCTGCCAGGCTACCGACTCCTTCCTGGATACGCGCACCTCCCGAATCGTTCAATGCGATCACAGGCGCACCATTTTTCAGAGCTAGCGTCTGAACCTTTACGATCTTGGCGGCATTGGTCGAACTGAGCGTTCCTCCGTAAGCTGTAAAATCGTAGGCGTAGACAAAGACCTGACGACCTTCGATCTTACCATATCCAGAAACGACACCGTCTCCCGGAATCTTGTTTTTCTCCATGCCGAAATTCGTGCATCGATGCGTCACGAACTTATCCAGTTCAACAAACGTACCTTTATCCAGCAACATATCAATACGTTCACGGGCTGTCATACGCCCCGCCTCATGTTGCTTATCGATACGAACTACGCCGCCACCCAGAGCAGCCACTTTATCTAGTTCTTCAAACTTCTTATATATCTCTTCTTTCTGCATTTCCTTCCTGATTAATTACTTCCAATGTCATCAACACCTGATTCACGTTTACCGTGTCTCCTTCCTTCACCAGGATTTCACGTACCCGACAATCAGAGCTGACCTTATAGTTGCTCTGCATCTTCATGGCTTCGAGCACCACCACGATATCCCCGGCAGACAGAAGGTCCCCTTCGTTCACAGGAATCTTCATGACCTTTCCGGGCATCGGCGATACAACCTTGTCGCCCTGCTTCTCTTCGCTGTTCTTGCGCATACGTAGATATTTGGCCTGCGAATCGATTATGTCGACCGAATAAGAGGAGAAAAGCGTGTTGACCTGATAGTTCTTTCCTCCTCCCGAACGGATCAGCTCGGCATTGTAAGAATGTCCGTCATGCAAGATCGAACAAGC
>ONZZ01002168.1_pt1 | contig 10921 bp, 13 predicted proteins | sample 1671101 | NCBI WGS metagenome assembly ONZZ01 (sample SAMN06348122, study PRJEB24527) | human gut metagenome | biome: human gut; feature: ankylosing spondylitis patient; material: feces | host: Homo sapiens | place: China | collected 2015-10
TTCAGCCAGCCAGCCAGCAGAAGAAGCAGCACAGGGAACAACATCTGAGCTTGTTTTTGCAGACTTTGAGATGAATGCAGTTAATGAAGCATTAAAGAAGGGTCTTGGAGTATATGAGATAGTAGTAACAGTTGATGAGAATTGTATACTTAAGGCAGCAAGGGCATTTCTTGTATTTAAGAATCTTGAAGGACATTGCGATGTTATCAAATCAGAGCCATCAACACAGGATATAGAAGATGAGAAGTTTGAGAAAGATTTCACAATAGTTGTTGTATCTCACGAAAGCCTTGATGAAGTAATATCTATTATTAAGAGTGTATCAGAGATTAAGACAGCAGAAGGAAAGGCAATAACAGTTCCATTTCAAGAAGTTAATGATGCACCAGCAGAAGAAGAGAAGAAGGAAGAAGTTAAGAAACAGCCAGCTGTTACAGAGCCAGCCAAGAAGGAAGAAGCTAAGAAGACAGCGGCTGCATCGCCAGCTAAGAAGGCGGCAACAGCTAATAACAAGGCTGTAAGTCATACAGTACGAGTTGATATAGATAAGCTTGATGTCCTTATGAACCTTGTCAGCGAGCTTATTATTGCTAAGAATGGTCTTGTATCAGCAAGTATTTCTTCAGACGAAGCAGCAACAACTAATAATCAGAAGTTTACAGAACAGATTGAATACCTTGAAAGAGTAACAACTAACCTTCACGAATCAGTTATGAAGGTACGAATGATGCCTATTGAAGGTGTAATCAGTAAGTTCCCTCGTATGATCAGAGATCTTAATAAGAAGCTCAATAAGAAAATGGAGCTTTATATCACTGGTGAAGAGACAGAGCTTGATAGAACTGTCCTTGATGAAATTGGTGATCCTATTATGCACCTTTTAAGAAATTCTGCTGACCATGGACTTGAAAGTGCTGAGGTAAGAGCAGAAAGAGGTAAGCCGGAAGTTGGTTCTATTTACCTTAATGCATTCCAGGAAGGTAATAATGTTGTTATCGAAGTATCTGATGATGGTAATGGTATAGATATAGAGAGAGTTAAGGCAAAGGCTGTCGAGAAGGGTACAGTTACTCAGGAACAGGCTGATGCTATGACAGAGAAAGAAGCAATTGACCTCTTATTCAGACCAAGCTTTTCAACATCAGAGAAGATTACAGATGTATCAGGTCGAGGTGTTGGTCTTGATGTTGTTAAGTCTAAGATTGAAGCACTTGGTGGAGATGTAGAAGTTAAGACAAAGTATGGCGAAGGAAGTACATTCAGTATCAGACTTCCACTTACACTTGCTATTATTCAAGCTCTTATGGTTAAGCTTGGAGATGAGAAATATGCTATATCACTTGGTGCTATTGAAACAATTGAAGATGTTCCAGTAACTGATATCAAGTATATACATGCTAAAGAGGTAATCAACTTAAGAGGAAGCGTAATACCTCTTATAAGATTAAGAGATATTCTTGATGTTCCGGGTGAACAGGAAGAGTCAGATACAATTACAGTTGTAATTGTAAGAAAGGGTGACAAGCTCGCAGGTCTTGTTGTTGATAGTCTTATTGGTCAGATGGAAATCGTAATTAAGTCACTTGGCAAGTATATTAATATTAATAGAATGATAAGTGGAGCAACTATTCTTGGTGATGGTTCAGTAGCTTTAATTATCGATGCGAACACATTAGTATAGGAGGTGGCATTAGTTATGGAGAATGTTAATGCAATAGAAGAAAAGAAAGAAGAAGTTTCAACAACTGTACAGTATATAGTAGTTAAGATTGGTAATGAGCAGTATGGTATCAATATCAAATATATTGATAACATTGTAAGAAAGCAGGATATTACAAGAGTACCTAAGACTCAGCATTATTATAAGGGAGTAATCAATTTAAGAGGTGAGATTATCCCGGTAATGAGTGTAAGATTAAAGCTTGGCTTAGAGGATGATGTATACACAGATAAGACAAGATATATAATTGTCAAGGTTGAAGGTGCTACAATTGGTATTATTGTTGACGAGGTTAGAGAAGTTGTTACACTTAATAGTGATGACACAGAAAGTGTTAACCGTTCAGCAGGTGATGAAGTTACTAATAATTATATAAGTGCAATCGGAAAGCATGGCGGAGAGCTTATTTCATTGTTAGACATAGTCAGCCTTATTGTAGAGAATAAATAAAATATAAATGTTAGGAATTGAGGTTTAATATGTCAGACGTAGATTTAGAACAGCTCAATGATATGCAGTTAGATGTATTAAAGGAAATCGGTAACATAGGTGCAGGCAATGCTACAACAGCATTGTCTACAATGCTTAACGTAAAGATGGATATGTCTGTACCTAATGTTGCTTTAATACAGTTCAAGGATATATCAACAATTATAGGAAGTGAAGATCAGACTGTTGTTGGAATTCTTTTGGGATTAGAGGGCGATATCGATGGTATGATGTTATTCATATTTGATACTAAGTCGGCACATCACCTTGTTAACAGCCTTATGTTACAGAATGATGATGTTGTTGATGAGAGTGCAGATTTTACTGATATGGAAATGTCGGCATTGAATGAAATTGGTAATATAGCATCAGGTTCATATCTTACTGCTATATCATCACTTACAAAGCTTAATATTATAGCGACTGTTCCGCAGATGACTATAGATATGATTGGAGCACTTTTAAGTGTTCCGGCATCAGAATTTGGTAAGTATGGTGATAAGTTATTATTAATTCAGACACAGTTTGGCGAATTAGATTTTGTTAAAGGATATTTTCTTCTTATTCCAGAGCTTGAATCATACGATAAGATTCTTCGTTCATTAGGAGTTATTAGCTGATAATATTCTTGGGATGAGAGTAACATTATGAATTTAGATGAGATGATAAAAGTGGGTATGGCAGATTTAAAAGTAGGTAAGTCACCAGATGTTTTAACAACTCTGGGACTTGGCTCTTGTGTAGGAGTTGCTATATATGATCCAGTTACTAAGATTAGTGGACTTCTGCACTGTATGCTGCCAGACAGTACACAGTTTAGAAATAATTCTAATAAAGCAAAATATGCAGACAGTGGAATAGATGAGCTTGTAGCCCAGATGCTAAAGTTAGGAGCAAGCAAAGTAAGGCTTGTTGCCAAGATAGCTGGAGGTGCTCAGATGTTTGCGATGAATACTAACAACGACACATTAAGAGTGGGTGAACGTAATGTGGCGGCTGTTAAGATGAAGTTATCTGAATTAAATATACGTTTATTATCAGAAGATTGCGGATTGAATTATGGACGTACAGTTGAATTTTATTCAGAGACGGGAGAATATGTAATAAAATCAGTTGGTAAGCCAAGAAAGGTTATATAAGCTTATGAAAAGATTTAGAAATGTTTCTGCTATAGTAACATTGCTTGCTGGATTTATTACTGCTGTTGTTATGATAATCAACAGGTATAGTCTTGTTTCATTCCTGTGGATTCTTATAGGGGTAATGGTGTGTTTTTATGCTGTGAGCAGAATTATATGTTTTATAGTAGACAGAAAGATTACCAAAGCAGAAGAACAGGAAGAAGCTGAAAGACTAGAGAAGGAAAAAGAGAGGCTTGAGGCCGAAGAAAAAGAGGCCACGGAAGGCAAAAATGATGAATCTGACGCTATGAATGGTAATCAGAGAGCTAACAGATAATATACATTATTATTAAGTACGGGGGCATTCTTTGTATGGATGAAGCGGGAAGAAACAGGCTATGGGAAAAGTATATTGCAAGTCACGACAGCGAAATCCGTGAACAGCTCATAGTTGAATATGCACAGCTGGTTAAGCTTGTTGCAGGAAGAATGAATATGTATCTTGGCTATAATGTTGAATATGACGACCTTGTAGGATATGGTGTATTTGGTCTGATTGATGCGATAGACAAGTTCGATAGTGGTAAGAATGTCAAGTTTGAGACATATGCCAGTTTAAGGATAAGAGGTGCGATTCTCGATCAGATTCGTAAAATGGATTGGATTCCAAGGTCCTTAAGGCAGAAACAGAAGAAAATAGATGCTGCTATGGCTAAAATTGAGGCAGATAGCGGCAAAGTAGCAACAGATGATGAACTTGCGTTGGAATTAGGGATTTCAATGGATGAATTAAGCGATTGGCAAGGTCAGATGAAGTCTTCTAATCTTATATCATTGGATGAATATACAGAAGCTGGAAGTGAAGTCAAGATGGAGAGCGTGGGTAACTCACATTTTGAAGAACCAGAAGATGTAGTGGAGAAAGAAGAACTTAAGAAGAAGCTTGTACAGGCAATAGACCTTCTTACAGAGAAGGAGAGAAGTGTTATTGTGTTATACTATTATGAGGATATGACTCTTAAAGAGATAAGTATGACGCTTGATGTTTCAGAATCAAGGGTATCGCAGCTTCATACCAAGGCTCTCAGTAAAATGAAGAAAATAATGGGTGATTATATGTTTCCAGCGTAGACAAAAGCTGTAGTGCAGAAATATAGTGGCAAAAAGCAGAAAGTGAGTCATATATGATTAAAGAATGTATGTCAGGGTATTTTCAATTTTCATCAAAGGAAGATGGATTATATATTACAGTATATCCACCTAAGTCTGGTTATGGAGCAGCCAGCATTGATGATGTAATGTTTTATGTTGATAATAAGAATATAAGCTGTGATAGTGTAAAGCTTATGGAAGCTGTTAAGGCAGGTTCGGCGGCAGAGACAACTGTTAAGGTGTCAGAAGAAAGTCAGCTGGAATGTAGTGAATTTGCTGATTACAGAATAAGCAGTGATTGTATGAGGGTGGAAGCTTGTTTCTATCCTCCTTTTGAGAATGGTGGAATGTTAGATAAAGATGAGATTATAAGGGATTTACAGCATATCGGTGTTACTTATGGTGTGGATGAAGAAGTTATAGACTCGTTTTTAAAAGACAGGCATTACGGCAAAGCCTATACAGTGGCTAAAGGAACTGAGCCGGTAAGCGGCAGGGAAGGTTATGTTGAATATAAGTTCAATACAGAATTAAAGCCAAGACCAAAGATGAACGAGGATGGCACAGTAGATTTCCATACATTAGAGAATGTTAATCATGTAACCAAGGGAGATACAGTTGCAGTTCTTCATCCAGAGTATGTTGGTGAAGCTGGAACAGATGTACTTAACAGAAGTGTTAATCCAGATAAGGTAAAGCACGTTGTGTTCAGATTTGGGCGTAATCTTGTAATATCGGAAGATGGCAAAGAATTAATTACACTGGTAAGCGGACACGTAGTACTTGAGTCTGATAAAGTGTTTGTATCTAATGTGCTTGAGCTTGTTGATGTAGATAACTCAACTGGTGATATAGATTACAATGGTGATGTCAGTATTAAAGGAAATGTACTTGCAGGCTTTACTGTTAAGGCATCGGGCAATGTAGTAGTTACAGGTGTGGTTGAAGGTGCAACAGTAATAGCTGGTGGAGATATCACTTTAAACAGAGGAGTTCAGGGAATGAACAAGGCTGTTATAAAGGCAGGCGGTAAAATTGTATCCAAGTTCATAGAAAGCGTACAGCTTGTTGAGGCAGGCGGTAATATTGAAGCAGATTCTATTCTTCATAGCAAGGTAGTAGCTAAAGGTGTTATCAATGCCAATGGAAAGAATGGTCTTATAATAGGTGGCGATGTTAAATCAACAGTTATGATACAGGCAAAGACCATAGGTAATGAAATGGGTACAGCTACAGTTGTAGGAGTTGGTGTTGACCCTACAATGAAGAAGCGGATGGATGAGCTTAAGAAGGGCCTGAGTAAGATGGGGGATGAGAAAATCCAGCTTGCACAGCTTATGACAGCACTTAGAAAGAAACAGGATGCAGAAGGAACACTTAGTCCTGAGAAGCAGGAGATGCTCTCAAAGACTATGCGTAACCTTTTGGTTATGGATCAGCAGCTGGCTAAAGAAAAGAAAGAATACGAAGACATAAGATCCTGCATAGGTGAAGAAAAGAATGCTTGTATAAAGGTAAGCAACAGGGCTTATGTTGGTACTAAGCTTATGTTTGGTGATATATGTATGTTCCTGAAAGAAAAATATGATTATTGCCAGTTCAGAAAAGAAGGAGCTGAAATAAAGAGTCTGCCACTTTAATTATTAAGTGGTTAATTGTGATAAAGAGGTGTTGATATGATAGTAAGACCGATGGAATTTGGTATGATTCAACAGCAGAATACGGTATCACAAGTCAGACATAATGAAGATGTCAGACCTATGGTAGAACAGCAGACGACGGCGGTTCAGTTACAGAAAGATATCCACACAAGAGCTGAACAGGTGAATCATAAAGAAGACCCTAATAACAGACAGAAAAAGTTTGATGCTAAGGATAAAAGTGATAACGAGTATCAGTCTGGACATAAAGAAAGGAAAAATCAGACATCAGAAGACGGTAAAGTGTTTATTAAAGACTTGGAAGATATAGACTTTGACGTCAAAGTATGATTAATGGAGAGATAATGGGAACTGTAGCGATAGTTTTAATAGTTATAGGTATAATATGCGTTATAATAAGCTTTATACTTGTCACAGGTATCAAAGGCTATAGATGACATAATTGAGAAGAAAATGCAGGATATAGAAGAAAAGACTGAGGCAAGCCTTGATAAAATATCCAATACTAAGATTCTTGAAATGAATGAGTATGCAGACAATGTTCTAAAAGAAATCAATCGTAATCATAATGAAGTAATGTTTATGTATGATATGCTTAACGAGAAGGATAAAGAGATTAAGACTACAGTTAAGAGTGTCAATGCAACTAACACACAGGCAAGAGGAATGGGAACAGTAAGGGAAAGACTTATAAAGCTTGATGAAACACAGAAAGCACCACAGAGAATAAGTGTTGATGAATTTCCACTTGATGATAAGTTAGATAAGAATCAGAAGATTATGACCTTATATAATAATGGCTATAACGATATTGATATAGCTAAACGTTTAAAGTTTGGAGTTGGAGAGGTTCGTCTTGTTATCAAGTTATATGTTAATGCAGCAGGCGAATAAAAGTAATTACTGGTTAATGAGGTTAGTGTATAAAGTGATTAATACTGATTGTTATCAGGTGAAATTATGTTAGAATTAAGGAACAGGTGCATTATACAATGAAGTTAAGATATTATTTAAGCGGTCTTGGAAGCGGAATTATTATCGCAGTTCTTATTATGCTTATTGCTGACAAAGTTACAGCGGTTAATAATAATGTTAATGGTTCAAATGTCCCACAGGAGACGACTGGTTCTGTTATAGCCTATACAACACAATCGGATAAAGATAATGAAACAATACAGGCTGAAAGCACAGAACATTCAGAGAATAAGGGTAACGAAGATACAACATCAGCTGACACAGCAAAGAATTCGGTAGTAAAAGCGACGGATAGTTCTACTACAGCTACAACAAGGTATGTATCGGAGGAAGATAAGGTTATAGTTAATATCAATCCTAAGAATATAAAGGTTGCGGCTGATATATCAAAGATACTTAAGAATAAGGGTGTTATAGAAGATGCAGATGCTTTTACACAGTATATGGCAACTTATGGATATTCAAGAATAGTCCAGCAGGGCAACTTTGAATTGATTAAGGGTGATTCATATGAGAATATCGCAAGAATAATAACAAGAAGCGATGTAGATAATAATAATAACACACAGGCTGACTAAGATTATTTGGTCAGCCTGTATTTATCTTTGCTGTTTGTTTTTGTATAAAAAATGCTTGCAATTATTTAATGGTATTGATATAATACATTTCGTGTGAAAAAGCATGCAGGTGGATGGCATAGCGGGTGCCGTTGTACGCAGACGGTGGCTATACGGGATGTGTTGCATAATCCAGGAAGCCTGCAAAAGATAATTTAACCAATGGAGGTATTAAAATGAGCGTAATTTCAATGAAGCAGTTACTTGAAGCAGGTGTTCATTTCGGACATCAGACAAGAAGATGGAATCCTAAGATGGCTGAGTACATCTACACAGAGAGAAACGGAATCCATATCATCGATTTACAGAAGTCTGTAGGTAAGGTTGACGAGGCTTATAAGGCAATCTCTGATATCGCTGCTGAAGGTGGTACAATTCTTTTTGTAGGAACAAAGAAGCAGGCTCAGGATGCTATTGCTACAGAGGCAGAGCGTTGCGGAATGTTTTATGTTAATGAGAGATGGTTAGGCGGTATGCTTACTAACTTCAAGACAATCCAGAGCAGAATTGCAAGACTTAAGGAAATCGAGACAATGCAGGAAGATGGAACATTTGATGTTCTTCCTAAGAAGGAAGTTATCAACCTTAAGAAGGAACTTGAGAAGCTTCAGAAGAACCTTGGTGGTATCAAGGAAATGAAGAGACTTCCAGATGCAATCTTCATCGTTGATCCTAAGAAGGAAAGAATCTGTGTTCAGGAAGCACATGCACTTGGTATCAAGTTAATCGGTATTGCAGATACAAACTGTGATCCAGATGAATTAGATTATGTAATCCCTGGTAATGATGATGCTATTAGAGCTGTTAAGTTAATCGTTGCTAAGATGGCAGATGCAGTTATCGAAGCTAATCAGGGTGAAGAAGCAGCTCCAGCTGTAGAGGAAGAAGTAGCTGAGGAAGCTTAATATTTAAGTATTGACTTAAGTTTATGTATGCTTCAGCCTGACATATTATCAGGTTGAAGCATTTTTAAAATTATTTTTATTGGAGGATAATATAATGGCAGCAGTTACAGCAGCAATGGTTAAGGAACTTAGAGAGTCTACTGGCGCAGGTATGATGGAGTGTAAGAAGGCTCTTACAGAGACAGATGGTGATATGGAAGCAGCTGTTGATGTTCTTAGAAAGAGCGGAGCAGCTAAGGTTGAGAAGAAGGCAGGAAGAATTGCAGCAGAAGGTATTACAAGAGTTGCATCTGAAGGCAATACAGCAGTTGTAGTAGAAGTTAATTCAGAGACAGATTTCGTGGCTAAGAATGCTACATTCCAGGAATTTGTACAGGCTGTTGCTGACAAGGCACTTAAGGCTTCAGTTGATAAGGCTGGAGATGGCGAAGATGTATGCGCTATCCTTGATATGCAGTCAGAACTTGAAGAGAAGACTCTTACAATAGGTGAGAAGCTTTCTATCAGAAGATTCCAGAAGATTACAGGTGACTGTGTAGCTTCATATATTCACGGTGGCGGAAGAATTGGTGTTCTTGTTGCAGCAGATGGCGCTTCTAATGATGCAATCAAGGAAGCACTTACTAACGTAGCAATGCAGATTGCAGCTATGAACCCACAGTACCTTAGCAGAAACGATATGTCAGCAGATGAACTTGCTAAGTTAAGAGAGATTACAGAGAAGAGTGCATTAAATGATCCAGCTTCTCTTCCAAAGCCAATCTTAAACAAGTTAATTGATAAGGCTATTAACGATAAGGTATGGAGCGATGCTGATATTGCAACATACGAAGAGCATAAGAGCAACATGCAGTACTTATTCAACTTCCTTTCAAAGGAAGCAGCTGCACAGTTAGCAGAGCTTGCATTAGCTGATGAGGCTAATATCGTAGCAGATAAGATCTTTAATGGATTAGTAGAAGGTCGTGTATCTAAGCAGCTTAAGGAAATCTGCCTTATGGATCAGGTTTATGTTAAGGCTGAGGATGGAAAGCAGTCAGTTGCTAAGTACCTTGCAGAAGTTGCTAAGGCTAATGGTGCTTTCACAGTTAAGGGATATGTTCGTTTTGAGACTGGTGAAGGTCTTGAGAAGAAGAACGAAGATTTTGTAGCAGAAGTTGCAGCTCAGTTACAGTAATATTTAATTATAATATACGGTGAGTATTAAAAATCCTCCGGAGTTTATATAAGACTCTGGAGGTTTTTTTAGAATGATATTATAACAAAATGTTGTCATAAGACTTCTAAATTTGTCGTGCGTATGCTATAATCTTATCAAACTGTGATATTGTGTAAAACTGCAGTATACGATATGGAGGATAATTTGATGGGATTATTTTTTAAAGATTTGAAAGATGATTTATCAGAATCAGTCAATAATTTACCAGATGATACTAATAATGCATCTGAAGACTCAGATGATGTAATGGTAAATACATTAGATGATCCTGAACTTGCCAAGATGGCAGAGGCTTTCAAGATGGAAGCACAGGAATATGATATGTCAGAAGATACTTCTTCCCCAGAAACAGATATGGGAAATGTGTCTGATAAAGATGAGACAAAAGAAGATATAAAGAATGCAGCAGAGAATCCTGAATATATAGCTGATGAGACTGCAGTTATTACGGAGGGACTTTCAATAAAGGGAGATCTTGACTCACTAGGTTCTATTGATTTATTTGGTACAGTAGAAGGTAATGTTACATGCAGAGGAAAACTTACAGTAAGCGGTTCTATTACAGGAAGTTCTAAAGCTAACGAATTTTTTGCGAATGACGCACAGGTTGATGGCGATATAGAGGCAAAAGGTGCTGTAAAGATTGGACAGGGAACTGTAGTTGTAGGTAATATAACTGCTACATCTGCGGTTATTGGTGGAGCTGTTAAGGGCGATATAGATGTACATGGACCTGTGATAATTGATTCATCTGCTATAATTTCTGGAGATATTAAGTCAAAGTCAGTACAGATTAATAATGGAGCAACAATTGACGGACGCTGCTCACAGTGTTATGCGGATGTTAATATGGAAAGTATATTTGACATTAAAGGAAAAAAGAATAAATAACTGGAGGCACGTATGGATAACATTAAAAGAGTAATACTTAAACTTAGTGGTGAGGCTCTTGCTAAGAAAGAGGGCGGCTACAATGATGAGCTTATAGAGAATATTGCTAATCAGGTTAAGACAATAGTTAATAAAGAGATCGGAAGAGCGTCGTGTAGGGAAAGAGTGTAG
>ONZZ01002191.1_pt1 | contig 10803 bp, 7 predicted proteins | sample 1671101 | NCBI WGS metagenome assembly ONZZ01 (sample SAMN06348122, study PRJEB24527) | human gut metagenome | biome: human gut; feature: ankylosing spondylitis patient; material: feces | host: Homo sapiens | place: China | collected 2015-10
GGAAAAATTGCGTTACACACTCTTTCCCGAACTCCTTTGTTATGATGGGGCGTTAGAAAACTACGAGGGCCTTGTCCAGTTGAATTGTCGGCTATATGATAACGGGTTTCCCCTAATAAAAATCGAAGAAAAATATTGACAAAAACCGCCGTCCCAGGCAGCAAGTGGGACGGCGGAAATTTTTTTGCGAAAATTTCACTTGTGAAATTTTCCGGGGGATTCACGCGGTATGATAGGGATAACACAAGGACTTGTGCCATTATCAACCGGGGCTTCGGACAGGCCAGCCGCCGCCCACAAAATAACGGAGGAAATGCTATGAAGATTACTGACCTTATCATTGACCCTAAGAGCCTGGGGAACAAGCTGTGGCTGGTGGAGGTATCCCCGGCCTATGAGTACCAGAACAACAGGCGGACGGATACCATCCTCGGCTACCGCTATACGGTGGCCCTGCCGGACAAGGGTCTGGACAAAATCAATGTACGCATTGACGGGGACAAGCTCATGGACGCCCCGGACGGCTATGTGGAAGTGCGCTTTGACGGCCTGGAGGTATTTATTTATTGGAGTCAGGGCCAGCCCCAGGTGGGTGCTAAGGCCACGGGTATCCATTTGGCAAATCCTAAAACCTGATGACTGGGCGGCGCTGGAGAGGCCAGCCGGGAAAAGGACAGTCCCCTCAAGGGAATGGCCCCCGGCGGCAGCGCCAGCGCCGCCCTCCCATAAGGGTCAGTATTACCCCCTTATGGGAAACTTGTAGCATGTAGCAATACAAGGGAGGCATTCCATGGGCAGCAACAGCCAATCCCGAAAATGGGCGCTGGTGATCAACAATCCATCAGAGGCCGGATTAGACCATAGCGCCATCAAGGAAATCTTACAGAGGTTTTCCCCGGCCTATTACTGCATGGCCGACGAAACAGCGTCAACGGGGACATATCACACGCACTTGTTTTTCTATGCTCCATCGCCTGTGCGCTTTGCCACCATCAAAAACCGCTTTCCCGTGGCTCATATCGAAAAGGCATACGGGACAGTACAGGAAAACCGGGCATACATCCGCAAGGAGGGCCGATGGGCGGATACCGACAAGGCGGAAACCTCGGTGTCTGGGACATTTGAGGAATGGGGCGAGGCTCCACCGGAACGGGCGGAGAAACACCCGGAGATGTTCCGCCTCGTCCAGAATATCCGGGACGGCCTGACCACCACGGAGATCATTGACGATAACCCGGCTATGGCCTTTCGTGTCCGTGACATTGACCTGCTGCGGCAAACTCTGACGGCGGAAAAGTACGCCGTGGAGAATAGGCCCTTGCAGGTGTCCTACCTCTACGGGGCCAGCGGTGCAGGCAAAACACGGAGCATTTACAGCACCCATGACCCCAGGAGCATTTACCGGGTGACAAACTACCGGGCCGCAAGGGGCATTTCCTTTGACGGCTACCACGGACAGGGAGTGCTGGTGTTCGAGGAGTTCAGCAGCCAGATTCCCATTGAAGATATGCTCAATTACCTGGACATTTATCCCCTGGCGCTCCCGGCCCGGTACAACGACAAGACGGCCTGTTATACCAAAGTATATATTACCTCCAATCTACCTTTAGAGCGGCAGTACCGGGGCGAACAGTGGGACAGGCCGGAAACCTGGCGGGCGTTCCTTCGGCGGATACATAACATTATAGAATACTTGCCGGATGGCACTACCGTCTGGCACAGGAGGGGGGGAAAAATAATTGTAAAAATCATACGAGGCGTATTAATACGCTTCGTACACTGTGGAAGAAGCTGCAGGGAATGCCGGACCTGCCTATGAAGCTGGGGTTGCTTGCGCTGTATGTTATCGGCGCGGTATATGTCGGCACCCAGCAGGAGGAGTGGCACACGCTGGCAGAGAGCGTTGCTATGCCGCTGCTGGATACCCGCCGTGGCAAAGACCTGATGGGCACTTTCCTGAGCGACATCGTGCTGCAGGTACTCTCCTTTGTGGCTGAGAACGAGCGCACCAATATCCGGCAGCGGCAGGCGGAGGGCATTGCAGCGGCGAAAAGCAAAGGAGTCCGCTTTGGACGGCCGCCCAGTCCCCTGCCGGAGAACTTCCACAGCGTCTACCAGAAGTGGCGCTCCGGCAAAATGACGGGTACAGATGCTGCTAAAGCTTGCGGAATGCCACTGTCTACCTTTCGGTACCGTGCTAAAATCTACGAAAAGGCCACTTTTTTGTAAACGTTTCTTTTTACAAGAAAGTGTACTTTTCTGTAAAAGAGAGACAAAATAATATCTATTTTATAATACCACAAAATCAGGACGTTTTCTACCAACTACCAATGATTTGTCGGATGATATTAGCCGTATGTATAGACGTTGCCAAAAAGTACACCTTTTGGCAACGTCTTTTTTGATTCAGACAAATCTTTTTGAGGTACACGGTAATGTTCGACTTTGGAAACTCAAACAACGGTCAGAAAGAAGCCATCTCCTCTGCGAACGGCCCCGTACTGATTACGGCTGGCCCAGGAACCGGAAAAACCTATACTCTGGTTCAACGAGCAATTTATCTGATTGAAGAATGCGGTGTTCAACCAAAGAATTTGTTTATCGCAACTTTTACAGAAAAAGCTGCAAAAGAGCTCATCACTCGAATTACAAACGAGTTGGCACGGCGCAATATTACTGCAAATGTCAATGAAATGTACGTTGGTACGTTTCACTCGCTTTGTCTTCGCATTTTGAAAGAGAATCTGGAATACACAAGATTAAAGAAAAATTATCGTCTTTTGGATGCGTTTGATCAGAAGTATACCGTATTCCAGAATATCTACGAGTTCCGCAATATTCCGAATGTTGATGCAGTTCTGCCAGATAGCGGAGCATGGAAACAATCGGAGGCTATCTGTGGGTATGTCAACAATCTTTCGGAGGAGCTGGTTTTGCCGGATGATCTCGAACGAGATGCTGACCCAGCAATTTCAGCGATGGGAACTATTCTGAGGGCATACCAGAAGCTTCTGAATGACAACAATTTGATGGACTTCTCTTCCATTCAAGTAGAGACCTACCGTCTTTTGACAGAACACTCGGAGATTCTTGAGGAACTTCAGAGAAAAATTACGCACCTGATGGTAGATGAGTACCAAGATACGAACTATATTCAGGAACAGCTTGTATTTCTGCTGGCTGGTAAAAAGAAAAATATCTGCGTTGTCGGTGATGATGACCAAGGCCTTTACAGGTTTCGAGGAGCAACAATTCGAAATATTCTGGAATTTCCGCAGAAATTCAATGCTGGCGAGTGCAAGGTGGTTTCTCTGGTGGTCAATTACCGATCCAATACGGATATTGTGGATTTCTACAATACGTGGATGGCTACTACGGAAGGCGCAAAATTTAAGTTCCAATGGGGCGCATTCCGTTACAACAAAAAAATCGTGGCGCACACTCAAGTTAAATTATCAAGCCCGTCCGTGGTGAAACTGTCGGGTGTTGATGATGAGGATGAATGGCATGAGAATATTCTTAAATTTATCCATCGGCTAAAGGATTCTGGAAAGCTAACGGACTACAATCAAATTGCGTTTCTTTTTAGTTCGGTTAAACATCCAAAGGTAAAAGCTCTTGCGGATTTTTTAGAGAAAAATCAAATCAATGTTTATTCACCTCGCTCCGATATGTTCTTTGAAAGGTATGAGGTGCGACTGACGCTGGGATGTCTGATGCTGATGTTCCCACGTTATGTGCAAGGGCTGGAAAATGGAGATTATTCAACTCTGCGTCCTGAACATATTACATATTATCGTCAGTGTATAATGCTGGCAAACGAGCACCTCTTGAAACCAGAGAACAAGAGTCTCTTACGTTGGATTCGACAAACAGGAAGAACCCATGTCGGCTTGCAGGGGACTACGGATTATGCCTACTCTGGGCTGCTCTATCAACTTTTTGAATATCAGCCGTTTCAAGGAATGTTGGACACAGACCTGAATGTTGGTGTTGTGGACATTCGACCATCCCGAAATCTTGCAAAACTTTCACAGATCATCGGAAAATTTGAATACCTGCATCGGGTCGATACCCTGAACGGCAAGTATATCAATATCAATACAGAGAAATTTTTCAACCTTTACATCCGGTTACTCTACGATGGTGGCATCACAGAGTACGAGGACGACTCGGAATACGCACCGAGTGGATGTGTGTCTTTCCTGACGATTCATCAATCCAAGGGCATGGAGTTTCCGATTGTAGTAGTGGATTCGCTCAGCAATGTGCCGAGGACTCGCAACAATGATTTGATGCTTCAAATTGAAGCCCGATATTTTAAGCGTCCCGCCTTCGAACCTTACGACCAGACGAAATACTTCGATTTCTGGAGATTGTATTATACTGCATTTTCCCGTGCGCAGGATCTGCTGATTTTGACTTGCGACGAAGATAAGAGAACACCGAGCAATTATTTTCGGGAACTATATAGTGAATTGCAATCTGTAGATAGCGACCATTTCCAGCTTGCAGAATTCAATTTCAAACCCGTCAAAGATGTCAACATCAAGCGAACATTTGCTTTTACGTCCAACATTACGGTTTATGATACCTGTGCCTTGCAGTATAAATTCTACAAAGAACTGGAATTTATGCCCGTGAGAGCAAACGCAATGCTCTTTGGTACGTTGGTCCACGAAACCATAGAAGACATCCATCGAGCTGCGATTCGGCATGAAGAATCTGAAATCACGCATGAAAACATCGAAAAATGGTTTGATGCCAATTACAGTTCACTCTCGAAGACCGAACACTCTTATCTTGCAGCGCAGCAGCTGGAGGCGGCATTGAAGCAAGTTATCCGCTATGCTGACCGTCAACATGGGAATTGGAGCACGATACAACAGGCAGAAGTCGATGTCAGTCTGGTTAAGCCGGATTATATCATTGACGGCAAAATTGACTTGATCAAGGGCGAAGGCGATACGGTTGAAATCGTGGATTTCAAATCAGAGCGAAAACCCGACCTCGAAAAGTCACGCGAGAAGCTGGAGCAGTATCGTCGGCAACTGAATATCTACGCTTATCTGGTGGAGGAGCGAACCGGAAAGAGAGTCAGCCGGATGAATCTTTACTACACAGGTGAGGAAAACGGCGTTCCAGTCGTTACGTTCCCTTACACTAAAACAGCGATTGAGAGTACGATGGCAGCCTTTGATGATACGGTGCAACACATTCTCAAAAAGGATTTTCACCATTGTGCAAACGATGAGAAAATCTGCAAAAACTGCGATTTTAAATATTTTTGCAGAAGCAAATAAACCCATACGAACAGGAGAAATATAAAATGAGCGAAGTAGAACAGCTTACCTTTGAGTTTGCACAGCGTCCAACCATCAAAGGATTCCCGGAACTCCGTTGGACGGGCAAGCGGCCTTATAAATCTACGCAGTATTACCCGGCACAACTGCGCGAAACGTACGGTGAAGAACAAAACGGTTGGATGAACAAAATCTTCTGGGGTGATAATCTTCAGGTAATGAGTCACCTTCTAAAAGAATATCGCGGACAGACTGATCTCATTTATATTGACCCTCCGTTCGATAGTAAGATTGATTACAAACGAAAAATTGAAATTCGTAATATAGGAAAGGCCGAAACAGATAGTTCGTCTTTTGAAGAAAAACAATATGGCGATATCTGGACAAACGATGAATATCTTCAGTTTATGTATGAGAGACTTCTTTTAATGAGAGAACTTCTTTCAGATACGGGAAGCATCTTTTTGCATTGTGATTGGCACAAATCGCACCATCTTCGTTGTCTTATGGATGAAGTTTTTGGCGTTTCAAATTTTGTGAATGAGATTGCGTGGTGTTACTACGGACCTGGCTCTCCCGGCATGAGACAGTTCAACCGAAAGCACGATAACATCTTCTGGTATAGTAAGACACACAATGTTTGGAAATTTAATGCCGATGCAGTTAGAATCCCCCATGATGAAAAAACAACAGGAAACTTCAAACAAGGTTTGCGTGGCTCAGGTTTTATCGCTGGGGATTATAGTTTGGCTGACGGGAAAATTCCAGAAGATTGGTGGGAGATGGCGATTGCAGGACGCTATCCCAATGATGGAATTAAGCGTGTCGGGTATCCAACAGAAAAACCTTTTAAGCTGCTAGAGCGAATCATTACTGCAACTACTGATCCGGGCGATATTGTGGCAGATTTCTTTATGGGAAGCGGCGTAACACAAATGTGTTCTATGCAAATGGGACGCCGTTTTATTGGTGCAGATATTAACCTTGGCTCCATTCAATCAACAACTAAACGCCTATTAAATGCTGCCAAAGAACTTAGTTCTCAAATGCAGGAGGAAACAAAGTATACCGGTTTTGAGGTCTATAACGTCAATAACTACGATTTCTTCCGCAATCCAGTAGAAGCCCGTGACCTGCTGATTCAGGCTCTGGAAATTCAGCCCTTCCCGCAGAGTAATGTCTGGGACGGCGAACTGGATGGACGGATGGTAAAAATTATGCCTGTCAACCGCATTGCAACGAAAGCCGACCTCAAAGAGGTTCTGGCAAACTTGCCATATACTACTTATGAGAAGCGGAAAGAAGAAAATCCGAATCAACCCGTGGAACACATGACAATCGTGTGTATGGGTCATGAGCCGGACTTGAAGGGATCTCTGGAGCAGGAATTGTCCAACTACAAGGTCGATGTGCAGATACTGGACGTTTTGCGTGATAAAGCCGACTTGCAGTTGAAACGAGATTCCGAAGCAGAAATTGTCCGTGAAGGTAATAAGTTGGTGATTCGTGAATTTTTCCCCATGAACCTGATGCAAAAGCTCTCTCTTCAGAAAGAATATGTTGAAGAGTGGCGACAACTCGTTGATTCTGTGATGATCGACTGGAACTACGATGGTGCTGTTATGCAGCCCCGCACGATCGACATTCCAGAGAAGAACGAGCTGGTAAAGGGAGTGTACGACATCCCGGAAGATGCGGGCACGATTAAAGTGAAGATCACCGATCTGCTTTCTGAATCTTTGGAAGTGGAGGTGCGCTGAGTGGCTAGTACATACGATTCCGACTTTTCGTTTCACGAACAACTGTGGTTTTTCTACTCGGAAAACCGTGGTAAAATCCGTTCGCGCTATAATGATTTGACCCGGAAATTTCTGTCCTATAATGACAAGGACGAAAACAAAAATGCTTTTCTGCGCAAGCCCCAGTTTGAAGCGCTGGAAATGTATGTTTTCATAAAGGAGTTCATGAACAATGCGCAAGTTTATGAATTGTTTGATGATTGGAGGAATAAGCGAAACCGTTTTTCAGAAGCGTCCTATTATTCCAACGGTCAGCTTCGTCTTGGCGATGCACTGACAGAAAAGCAGACCGATGTCCTGTTTAAGCAAATGAAAAAGTACAGGGAAAGTTACCCGAACTATATCTATGCTCTGACCATGGGTCTGGGTAAAACCATCCTGATGGGCACCTGTATCTTCTATGAGTTTCTGCTCGCAAAAAAATATCCGAAAGATAAGCGTTTTTGCCACAATGCTCTGGTGTTTGCGCCGGACAAAACGGTTTTGCAATCCCTGCGTGAGATTATGATCTTTGACAAGACGAAGGTCGTTCCTCCGGAATATGCACGTGTGCTGGATTCTAATATCAAGTTTCACTTTCTGGATGAAAGCGGAACCGTTCTGCACACGATTGATGATTCGGACTTCAACATTATTATTTCCAATACACAAAAAATCATCATCAAGAAAAAACGTAAGGAAGCCACTCCGGGAGAGGTACTGTTTGGCAGCAACGGTTCTCTGCTGTCCGCTGTTTATGGTGGTGACGATTCTGAAGATGATGCTTGGGACGATTCCACGCTGATGGACAATCAGCGATTCAAAAAGCTCTGCCGTTTGCCGCAGTTGGGTGTGTATGTTGACGAAGCGCATCATTTGTTCGGTGCGGATCTAGAAAAACAAATTCGCTCCAGCGGTGCAAACAAAACCAGTCTCCGCGACACGATCAACCTGCTGGCTGCTAATACCTCGATTGTTGCGTGCTACAACTACACAGGTACACCATATGTGAAAAATCAGCTTCTTCCAGAGGTTGTCTATGCCTACGGGTTGCGGGAATCTATTTGGAATGGATATCTGAAAGATGCTGATCCGATTGGCTTTGAAAACGTCAAGAGTGATGAGTTCTTGAATGCTACGGTCACAAAGTTCTGGCAGAAATATGGAGGAAGAATCTACGATAATCTGAATCCGAAGCTTGCAATTTATGCCGCCAATGTAGATGAAGCAGTAAACGAAGTAGTACCCGCATTGGAAGAAATTCTAACACGTCTTGAAATTCCAACGACATCTATCCTTCTGAATGTGGGCGATTCCAAATACACGAAGGATGAGGATATTCGAAATTTCAATAATCTGGATGTTCCTGGAAGTGAGGGCAACGAAAAACAGTTTGTCGTTCTGGTCGAAAAAGGTAAAGAAGGCTGGAACTGTCGCTCCCTGTTTGGTGTTGCACTCTATCGCAGCCCGAAATCGAAAATTTTTGTGCTCCAAGCGACTATGCGGTGTCTCCGAGCTATCACGGACGAGCGGTTGACTGCAACGGTTTTCCTTTCCAAGGAGAACTACGACACTCTTGATGATGAGCTCCATAAGAACTTCAATATGGAAATCAGTGACATCAAAAACACCAGTACGGATGATCGTCACAAATATCAAGTGCGTGTTCTTCCACCTCCGAGATCCATTCGACTGAAACGTGTCTGGCATGAGTATACTGTTAGCAGCAAGGTGTATTCTACGCCGGTGGACTTTGGTTTGGTAGGTGCCGACCTGTCCAAATATTCCAGTGTCATGTACGAACGTGACAGTATTGCCAATGACACATCGACAAAACAGAGCAATGCAGACGAGTATCAGGTCAAAATGCAGTACAGTGCGTTCTCACTTGCTGGTGAAGTAGCACGGTATCTGAACATTTCCAGCATCCTCGCCGCAAAAATCCTACGCGAAGCACAAGATGGAATGGACGTGATTCTGGCAGATGTCAATCGATACAATGCTGTTTTGGACGATATTATCATCCCGACAATTTTCCATGCACTGTTTGATGTAACCGCAATCCAGAAGACGGAAGATAGAGATGTTGTACTGCTCCGTGAGCCGAAGGATGCAGCGTATTATGAGTTCTCCGCAAAGGATGATCTCGTGATTACGAATAAATACCCCGGATTTACGCCAGATGAAGTGCTCAAGAGCTTCCATGCGGATACATACTGCTTTGATTCGCTTCCCGAAAAGGAATGCTTCTTCCAATATATCAAGAGCGATAAGGTACAGGAAGTGTACTTTACCGGAATGTTCACCTCGAACCAAGGTGATCTCTCCGTATACTACTATGATCCGGAATCCGGTCGCATCCGGCAGTATTACCCTGACTTCCTCGCCAAAATGAAGGACGGCACTTACCAACTGATTGAGGTGAAGGGCGACAACAAAATCGATGACGTTGTTGTTCAGGCAAAGAAGGAAGCTGCGCTGGAAATGGCAGCAGCCAGCGGAATCAAGTATGAAATGTACGCAGGCAGCACCATTATGAAAACGCACATCCTTGAAGATCCACCAGTTCATCAAACCAGTTTGTTGCCGTAATTATGTGAATGCACCCGTTCATTGGAGCGGGTGCATTTTTTGCGTCAGAAGATGATTTGACATTTCAACGCAAAAGTGATATGCTGATAAAAGCACAACAAAATGTGGAGTTGCTTTTTGAATTCCACAATATTTAGAATAATGTGACATGAGGAGGCTTTCATGAGCGACGTCCCTAAAATTTTCATCACGTATTCATGGGATAATGAACAACACAAGGAATGGGTGAGAAAATTTTCAGACAGATTACTTTCTGACGGAGTTGATGTGACTGTCGATCAATACGATGTATCTTCTGGTGATCGGCTGCCACAATTCATGGAGCAGTCTATCACAGCTGCCGATTTTGTTTTAATTATTTGCACCCCATTGTACAAACAAAAAGCAGATCGTCGAATGGGTGGAGCGGGATACGAAGGACACATTATCTCTGATGAATTATTTCAAAAGCATAATGAGCGTAAATTCATTCCAGTGATTCGTAAAGGCGATCATTTAACGGCAATGCCCACATTTTGTGCGGGAAAATTTGCCATTGATCTTTCTGATGAGCCATTTTCTGAACTTGAGTACAGTAAATTATTGGAAACAATTTTTGGAAAGAAACGAAAACCTCCTGTTGGAAAAAAGCCAGCCTCTGTTGGCAACTTCTATCGTTCTGGTGATGAAAACAGCCCCATTCGCATTGTGAAAATCATTGAAGATGGAATAACAACACCAAGAATGGATGGCACCAGAGGCAGTGCTTTGTACGCAATTCCATTTCAGTTGTCAAGAACGCCAAGTTCCGAGTGGATAAAATTCTTCTTAGAAGAATGGGAAGAACCGCCACGTTTTACATCCATGCATAGACCGGGCATTGCTTCTGTTATAGGAAACCGTATTATACTTGATGGAACAACCATTGATGAAGTTAAAGAGTTTCATCGAGATACTCTAAAGCTTTGTGTTAACGAAGCTAATAAACGAGAACTGCGATATATTGCATTAAAGCAGCAAGAACGAGAACGAAAGGCCCAACAAAAAGCTGAGCACATGAATCATGTGTCAAGCGTTATAGACGAGATAGAATTTTAATAAAGATAGTAACGGTCGTTTTGTCAGGATAGAACATATAAAAAGAACCTTAG
>ONZZ01002192.1_pt1 | contig 10800 bp, 10 predicted proteins | sample 1671101 | NCBI WGS metagenome assembly ONZZ01 (sample SAMN06348122, study PRJEB24527) | human gut metagenome | biome: human gut; feature: ankylosing spondylitis patient; material: feces | host: Homo sapiens | place: China | collected 2015-10
GGTATTTGGGATTATTATGCTAATAAAAGGTAATGAAAGCTTTGTAATACGAAAGGAGATGTTAGTATGGCAGTTACAGGTGTAAACAATTACTCTAATATTTACACAAATGCTTATACCGGTAATATACGGAAAAATAATGCTAAGGAAACCACAGAAAAGCAGGTTGTGGAGCAAACAGAAGATGTAAAGACAGGGACAACCTGAAAAACTGCAGCGGATGAACTTTCCTATCTTTCTAAAAAATTTGACAGTGATGCGGTGTGGATACGGTATCAGTGTTAAAAGTCGAGGTGGCAAATCATCAACAATATGTTGAGATGATTTGCCGCCTTTTTGAAGTCTATACGTTTCTCCCTTTTATACCGATACATCAATAGAATTACGAACGAGTCTGTTACCATTTTGGACAAGTGTAGCTTCTACGGATTCTCTTGTGACATTATCAAGAATGCCTGTATCAAATGCTTGTCCGGGCTTCCAATTTGGATTGGCTGATTTTACGGCTGCGTACATAGCAGATCTGTACTGTCCTTCATATTGTTCTAAAGTCCATGTACCACTTAAACGCTTATCTTTGCTGACACTCAACTGATAATCTTTGAAAATATCGGAACGCTTCGTTGTGTCACCATTTGAAAGCCCTTTTTCCTGAATAAATTCCCGCTTCACATTATCAAACATTTTTTGACGATGATCTTCGGATACATTTGTAAGTTTCTGCCATGATGTACCCTTGCCAGTCACATCCATACCTGCAACACCATTTGCATTCAGTAAATCTCCGTCCGAATCAAACTGCTTCATCAGATTTTTAATAATCGTATCCCTTCCACCGAATATTTCATATATCATCTTTTCTTCCGGAGACATCATGGATTCATTTTCAATTACTCCAGATAACCAGCCTTTTTCTTTCAATGCCTTATACTGTTTGCTATTTGTATTGATACTATTATAGGTATTACTTAAACCGTTAATATTCATTGACATATAAAAGCCTCCCTGCAAATAAATTCAAAACCTGTTTAGAATGTGCGTATAATCATAAAAATTAGAACTAACATATATGCGCATAATCTGGAGGAACCATGATATTAAAAAGAAAAATATATAAAAAACTACTGAAATGGAAAAATGAATGTCAGGGGAAAAAAGCTTTACTGATAGAAGGCGCCAGACGTATTGGAAAGTCTACCATCTGCGAAGAATTTGGGAAAAACGAATACGAAAGCTATATTATTCATCCCAAAAATTTAATCGTGAAAGATGGAATTATCTGCATTCCACCATATATGACGATGAATATATAAAAATCTGACATACACACTTGATTTTAAAATAATTGTTATTATGATATTATAAAGAAATGCCAAAAAACAAAGGAGAGGTGTATGTATCACAAGAAATTAGAATCAGATATCAGATGTCCATTGGAATACGGGCTGGAAGTATTTGGAGGCAAATGGAAATCAAGAGTTATATGTGTTCTGGCGGATAAGAAGACATTAAGATATAGTGAGTTAAGGGCAGAACTGGTGAATATTACAGATGCAGTTCTTTCAACAACATTAAAAGCACTGATTGCGGATGATATTGTATCAAGAAAATCATATGACGAGATTCCGCCAAGAGTTGAATATTCACTCACGGAAAAGGGCTTGTCTGTAATGCCGATATTGCAAAGTATATGCGACTGGTCATGCGCATTTTACAAGAAAGAAACTGACAAAGAAACGAGCCAGTGCATGAAGTGCGACCATAAGTAATGGATGAAGGAAGGTTATTGTGTGAAAAAAATAACCTTCCTTTTCAAATTAACATTTATTGTGTAAAATGTTACATAGAATTACCTAAGCGGTATACTGGCAAGCAGCAATACGACATACGCAATATGCAGAAATGGAGCGGGAATTGAGCAGATTAACAATTATTACTAAGGATAAGGCTCAGGTTACAATGGAGTCTTTATATCAGGATTTAGAGAGAAGAATAGTAGCAAGTCCACCGGGATTGTGTACTATCGACCTTACGAGGTCATTTATAAAAATGTGTCTTGCACAGTCATGTGGTAAATGTGTCCCATGCCGTGTGGGACTTAGACAGCTTGCGAGACTTTTTGATGATGTGCTTGATGGTAACGCAACAGAGGAAACTCTTGATGTTATCAGGCTTACAGCAGAGGGAATCTATTATTCCGCTGACTGCGCAATCGGATATGAGGCAGCAAAGCTTGTACTAAAATGTATTGATGGCTGCGAGGATGATTTCAGGTCACATATTGAGAGGGGATTTTGTTCATGTAACAGTAATCAGCCGGTTGCATGTGTGAAGTCATGTCCGGCAGGAGTAGATATACCGGGATACATAGCACTTGTGCATGAAGGCAGATATGCAGACGCGGTTCGTCTTATAAGAAGAGACAATCCAATGCCTACAACATGCGCATACATTTGTGAGCATCCATGTGAAAACAGATGTAAGAGAACACTTATTGACGCGCCAGTCAACATCAGGGGACTTAAGAAAATGGCAGTTGATAATGCCGGTGATGTTCCGGTTCCGGCATGTAATGAGCCAACAGGTAAGAAGGTTGCAATAATCGGTGGTGGTCCGGGAGGACTCAGTGCCGCATATTATCTGGCTCTTATGGGACATAAGGTTACTATATTTGAGCAGAGAAAGCAGCTTGGTGGAATGTTAAGATATGGAATTCCTAACTACAGACTTCCAAGAAAAAAGCTGGATGCGGAGATTAACGCTATATTGTCTACAGGAATAGAAGTCAAGAAAAATATAAGCGTAGGAACAGACATTACGCTTGAGGATATTAATAAAGAATATAATGCAGTATACATTTCTATCGGAGCACATGCAGACAAGAAGATTGGAATTGATGGTGAGGATGCTACAACAGGCGTAACATCAGCAGTAGAAATGCTTCGTGCAATTGGTGATGATGAGATGCCTGACTATACCGGCAAGCGAGTGGTTGTTATTGGCGGTGGAAATGTAGCAATGGATGTTGCCCGTTCTTCTGTAAGATTAGGTGCTGAGAAAGTAAGCATTGTATATAGAAGAAGAAAAGCCGACATGACGGCGCTTCCGGAAGAGGTTGAAGGTGCAGAGGCAGAGGGCTGTGATGTTCTTGAGCTTATGTCACCGGTCAGAATAGAGAAAGATGAAAATGACGCAGCAGTTGGTTTATGGGTTCAGCCACAGATGATAAGCAGGATAAAAGGCGGCAGACCATCACCTAAGACTGCAGCTAAGGACGAGGTCCTTATTCCTTGTGACCTTATCGTAGTTGCCATCGGACAGGGTATCGAGACAAGATATTTTGAGGAGCATGGCGTTACAGTCAAGAGAGGAACAATCGAAGCACTTGATACAAGCGAGATTAAAGAACATAAAGGAGTATTTGCAGGAGGAGACTGCGTAACAGGACCTGCAACAGTAATCAGGGCTATAGCAGCCGGAAAGGTTGCGGCAGCCAACATTGATGAATATCTTGGTTACCATCATGAGATAACTACAGATGTAGAGATACCTTATGCCGGATACGAGGACAAGATACCTTGCGGACGAGTTGAGGTTGCACTGCGTGATGCCGCAGACAGAAAGAAAGACTTTGAACCTATTGAGTATGGATTTTCATGCGAGGAAGCATGTCAGGAATCTGGACGCTGCTTAAGATGTGATCATTTTGGATTTGGTTCATTCAGAGGAGGCAGAGAGAAACAATGGTAAATTTAACAATTAATGGTAAAGCTGTATCAGTAAAAGAAGGAACTACCATTCTTGAAGCTGCCAGAACAATAGGAGAGACAATACCTACACTCTGCTATCTCAAGGAAATCAACGAAATCGGTGCATGTCGTGTGTGTGTTGTTGAAGTAGAGGGTACTGACAGATGTGTTACAGCATGTAATAACTTCGTAGAAGAAGGCATGGTTGTCTACACTAATTCAAGAAAAGTGCGTACAACAAGAAAGACTAATGTCAAGCTCATACTTTCACAGCATGATTACAAATGTGGTACATGTATAAGAAGTGGTAACTGTGCGTTACAGTCAATTGCTAATGAACTTAATATATCAGAGATGCCATATGATTCAATCTTAGAAAAAGATAATTGGGATAAAACATTTCCACTTATCAGAGATGCCCAGAAATGTATTAAATGTATGCGTTGTGTGCAGATATGTGATAATATTCAGGGAATGCACATATGGGATGTTGTAAATACAGGTTCGCGTACAACTGTAAATGTGCGTGCAAACAGGAACATTGCGGAGACTGCATGTACACTTTGTGGTCAGTGTGTAAGCAACTGTCCTGTAGGTGCACTTACAGAGAGAGATGATGTCGGAATCGTACTTGATGCGATTGAAAATGAGGATATTATTACAGTAGTACAGATTGCACCTGCAGTAAGAACAGCATGGGGCGAAGATTTTGGTATGTCTAAGGAATATGCGACAGCACAAAGACTTGTTGCAGGACTTAGAAGAATAGGATTTGATTATATATTTGACACAACATTTGCAGCAGACATGACAATTATGGAGGAGGGAAGCGAGTTTCTTGAAAGGCTTCCAGAAATCAAGGAGTCAGGACTTCCAATGTTCACATCATGCTGTCCAGGATGGGTGAAATTCGTAAAGAGCGAGTTCCCTGAGATGGCAGGCAGACTTTCAACAGCAAAGTCACCACAGCAGATGTTTGGTGCAATAACAAAGTCGTATTATGCAGAAAAGCTTGGGGTTGACCCGGAGAAGATATTCTGTGTGTCAATCATGCCTTGTCTTGCAAAAAAGGACGAGTGTACATGGGACGGCGGCAAGGATGTTGACGCGGTTCTTACAACAAGAGAAGTTGCAAGAATGTTCAAAGCATTTTTCATAAAGCCGGAAGAACTTGATGAGGACGAGTTCGACAATCCTTTAGGTGAAGGAACAGGCGCAGGCGTTATATTTGGCGCAACAGGCGGTGTTATGGAGGCGGCGCTCAGAAGTGCTTACTACCTTGTGACAGGAAATAATCCTGATGCGGATGCGTTCCAGTCAGTGAGAGGTCTTGAGGGCTGGAAGGAAGCTTCATTTGACCTTAATGGAACAAGTATAAATGTAGCTGTTGCCAGTGGACTTAGCAATACAAGACACCTTATGAATGCAATAAAGAAGGGCGAAGTTCACTACGATTTCGTTGAAATAATGTCATGTCCGGGCGGCTGTATCAACGGAGGCGGACAGCCTTACAAGGAAGACGCTGTGATGGTTGAGGAGCGACGTCATGTGCTGTACGGGCTTGATAAGCACGATAATATTAGATTCTCACATGAGAATCCATCGGTTAAGCAGTGCTATGAGGAGTATTTTGAGAAACCGTTGTCACATAGGGCTCATGAGATATTGCATGTGTAGGGTGTAGACAGCCTGCTCTGCGGGTGGGGAGTGCAGGGCATCTGCTTTCAGTATTCCTCGCTTAGTAGAAGTATATGCCGCCAGCTGCAGAGCTTTTTACAATGTGCGAAAGCAAACGCGCTTCGCTTGAACGAGCTTTCGCACACTGAACTTTTGCATCTGGCGGCATTAACTTCTACACAGCTCGTCATTATTCAAGCATCTGCCTCGCACTCCCACCAGCAGAGGGTGTCTGGCTAATCTGGAAAGTTCAGGCGGGTGTATGTGGCGACTGCCCTTCAAGGGGTGGTGTGCGGACACACCTGGGCATTGCACTGCAGGTGCTGGGATTAGTGTATGTTGTGGGGCTTTGTTCATTTGGGATAGTGTCAAATAGCACATGAAATCAGCGCATAAGTAGGGAAAAGCCTACTAATGTTGCTAAATGTGATGAATTAGTAGGTTTATTTAGAAGAAATTATGATGAAAATAGAGAAGAAAAAAGAAAATTGCCTACTAAATTTATGATTTATGCGAGAATAGTAGGTTTTTTGGCTGACAAGAGATGTCTAATATTGTAAACATATGAGGAAAAGACCTACTAATCTTGCTAAATATGATGAATTAGTAGGCATTTAATGGGGAAAGAAGCATAATAAACCAACTAACAATGTAAAAAAGACCTATCAGATTGTGAAAATTGATGAAAAAGTAGGTTTAGGAGGCTTTTTATGGATATAAATGAGTTATCACCAACAGAGGTTTTCTCTTATTTTCAGGAGATTTGTGCGATTCCACATGGTTCATGGAATACCGGGATGATTGCGGATTATTGTCTGGAGTTTGCTAAGACACATGGGCTTAAGGCAAGGAAGGATACGTCTGATAATGTTGTTATATTTAAGGCTGGTTCTTCTGGATATGAGGACTGTGAGCCTGTGATTTTGCAGGGACATCTTGATATGGTGTGTGAGAAAGAGCCAGACTGTGATATTGACATGAGTGTGCAGAGCATTAAGGCCTGCACTGATGGTAAGATGGTGTGGGCTGACGGCACAACTCTTGGCGCTGATGATGGAATTGCAATTGCATTTATACTGGCAGTACTTGCATCAGATACAATTGCACACCCTCCGATACAGGCAGTGCTTACAAGTGATGAGGAGATTGGAATGCTTGGAGCAAGAGATCTCGACACTTCTGAACTTACAGCAAAGAGGCTTATCAATATTGATTCTGAAAGTGAAGGAATATTGTATGTAAGCTGTGCTGGTGGTGTGAGGGCTGAGTGTGATATTCCGGTTGTGTATGAGGACGCAGTGGGCTGGGTGTCAGGTGGAGAGCAGGATGACAATGCATCAGATGCTGCAGGAAATGGCCAGGTCTGCTTTGAGGTTAAGATAAGCGGGCTTGCCGGCGGTCATTCCGGCGTTGAGATTCACAAACAGCACACTAATGCGATAAGATTGCTTGCTTCACTTCTTTCACATGCCAGCGGGGCAGCAGATTTCCGTCTTGTGTCGCTTTCAGGTGGCGGCAAGGAAAATGCAATTCCAAAAGAAGCAAAGGCAGTTGTAAGTGTCAGAAGCTGCGATGCCACAACATTTGAACAAAGCATCAAAGAGAGTGAGGCTGTGTGGATGCAGGAAATCAGAGCGACAGAGCCATATGCTAAGATTGAGGTTGAAAAGACAGACGCTGCAGCAGACAAAGTCCTCAATTTCCATAGCACTGAAAATGTAATATATGCCCTCGGGTTAAGTCCTGATGGTGTGTACAGAATGAGTCAGGAAATCAACGGCATGGTGCAGACTTCACTTAATCTGGGCACAGCGTATCTTGAAGATGACAAGCTCGTGTACAAATATCTTATAAGAAGCAATACAGCGGCTGGAAAGAAATTATTGCTTGAGAGAGTTAATACATTTGTAAAACATTTGTCAGGAAAAGTAGTCACAATGTCGGACTATCCTGCGTGGGAATACAAGAGTGATTCGCAGTTAAGAAAGATATGCGTTGATAGCTTTACAAATGTGTACGGCCACGAACCGGAAGTGACCTCAATCCACGCCGGACTCGAATGTGGCATACTTGCCGGGAAAATGCCGGGAGTAGATATGATATCATTTGGACCGACACTTGAAAGTGTGCATACGCCTGATGAGTGTATGAATGTGGCTTCAGTGGAGCGGACCTGGGAATATCTGATGGAGATACTTAAAAGTTTATAACTAAATTTGCGGGAGTGAATGAGTGACGACAGATTGCACGACATTTACTTCCGCAAATTTAGTTATATACTACAGAAAAATGGGCAGAATATGTTATAGATTAACCATAAGGAGAATTTATACATGATAAAAGATGGATTTTTATACCTTGCGGCACTTATATTTGCAGCCGCAGTATTAGTAAATCTGCCTAAGATTTTTAAAGGGAAAAAGGCACAGGTGTTCTTTAATTTTGCACCGCCGATTGTACTTATATACCTGGGGCTTATGCTGCTTTGCACAATGAAAGTGTGGGACCTTAGTGCAACAAGCGCCGTGTACAAATCAGTCAAGAACCCGATATTATATGCGATGCTTTTCATAATGCTGCTTCGCTGTGACTTGAAGAAAATCATCAAGCTTGGACCTAAAATGCTTATCGGTTTCTTTGCAGCAACATTGTCAATCGGACTTGGATTCTTCGTTTCATATGCGATATTCCATCAGCTCTTAGGCGCAGGTTCATGGAAAGCGCTCGGTGCACTGTGCGGAAGCTGGATGGGCGGCGGCGGCAATATGCTCGCAATCCAGGCAGCACTTGATGTAGACGAAGCAACAATGGCTTACGCCCTTGTTATGGATTCAATCTGCGCGACACTTTATGTAATATTCCTTCTGTGGGCAATCGGAAATCACGAGAAGTTCAACAAATGGACAAAGGCAGACACAAGCATAATCGACGGTGTTGGAGCAGCACTCGAAGAGGAAGCAAAAGCCAACACAAAGCCGCTCGTATGGCAGAACATCATTCTTCTGCTTGGCGCAGGTCTTTTAGTGTCAGCAGTTTCAATGGAACTTGGAACAATGATTAATGCACATTTGTCTTTCTTTGACAGCGCAACATGGACAGTCCTTATCGTATCAGTGCTTGGTATCGTATTTGCCCTGACACCATTTGGCAAGATTAAGGGAACTGAGGAGATTTCAAATGTAATGCTTTATATAGTCATTGCCTTAATCGCCTCAAGAGCAGACCTCGGAGCAGTCGGCAATGCCCCAATATGGCTTCTCGCAGGATTCGTAATCCTCCTTATTCATGTGGCAATCATGATTGCACTTGCGAAGATATTGAAACTCGACATCTTCACATGCAGTGTTGCTTCCCTCGCAAACATCGGTGGAACAGCGACAGCACCGGTCCTCGCCGGCGCATACTCAAATGCCCTTGTACCGGTCGGCATCATGATGGCGCTGCTCGGCTATGTCATCGGAACCGGCGGCGGTCTGGTTGTGGCTAATCTGATGAGTATATTTGGGTAGATTTTAATGGAATAATTGATGGAGTGGATAGCACTTCGGCAGTAGATGGGTACTGCTGGGGTGCTGTTTTTTATATTTTGTAGAATTGGTGAAAATAAAAAAGAAACGAGCATACTTTTCCAGTCGTGAGATTTTACTCAGTCATATTAAATTCTTAAAGAATAATCAAGAAAAAATATAATTTTACAAATTATTGCAAACAACATTCATTGTCGACATAATCTGACAAATTTTGTATATGAGTAGTAGTAGTATAAGTATATATACAAGATTGGAGGATAAAAATATGGATGAAAGGGATATTGTTTTAAATAGTGTTTTAGAAGAACTTAAGAATAAAAAGCAGATAACGGACTTAGAAAAGGATATAATATCTGCTATTAAAGTGTTTTTGGAACAACCTATAGATAGAAATAATGTAAAGACAAAAATAAACGAAATTGATCTTAAATATAATACTTATTCTGATTTGCTTATGGTAATGCCACAAGATTCTTTATGTACTTTAGATGAATTGAATGATGCTGAAATGAGAAATAACTTATATTTAAGAATTAATGCGTTGTTAGGGAGAAGAAAGGTGATGGCATTTAATGAACAATTTAAGTGAAGAACAAATGAAAATGTTAGAGCCCTACATGCGAAATAATATGCAACATTTGAAAGAAATGACAAGGAGTATTTTAAGTAAAACGGGTGAAGAAATTTATGATTTAGATTATGATGATTTTTATTCTATAGCAAATGAAACTGCATGGAAAACAATTATGACGTACAATAGTGCAAGAAAATGTAAGTATGATACATATTTATATGCAAGTATAAATTTTAAGGTTAAAACTGAAATACGAAATAGACATAGGCAAAAAAGATGGATAAATTATATAGCAATACATTATTACTGTACTGATGATGAATTTGATACATTATATAATATTGATTCAGAAATGGATTTATTTGAAGAAATAGAAAAAGATTATAAGTATATTGATTTATATAATGAGATTAAGAAATATTATCCGCATTTAACTAAAGAAGAGTTTATAGTTTTGTTTTATAAAGCAAATGGTTATAAAGATAAGGATATAAAGAATTTCTTAGAAATTACATCGTATAGATATGGGAAAATAAAAGAAAATATCAAGAACATAAAAGTAATATAAGGGTTTGTTCTGTGGGTTATATAACAAGATATGGGAGTGTAGTGCTCATAATGTGGCAGAAATATAATTTTTGAGTGGTACATAATCGTAAATCAGTAAGGTTTTAATAAGAAACATATTTATTATATATAAGGCTATCTTTGAGAGATAGCCTTATATATAATAATTGATTGATAAGTTGTATATTTTTATATTATGCATTTTCGGTATATCTGCATTTAGGAAAAGCAGAGCATCCCCAAAAACTCTTGCCAGTATTATTGCCTTTGGAAGCTTTACGCAAGACGAGTTTAGAACCGCACTTAGGGCATATTTTATCAGAACATTCTGAATTTGTAGATGTGTATATGTCTTTTTCATCTGTATTATTGGAAATTGTTAGATTAGATGACACTACTGCCTTTACATCAATATTAGAGTTATCTTGTTGTTCAATATTGTGTGTATTTTCGACTTCTGTTAACATTTCTTCATATTTTTTTGAATAATCGGAACGCTCTGGTTTGTTAGCATTAAGATAAAAATCAGCAAGTTCGCGCATTTCTTTTTCTGTATAAGAAGAATCTTTTGATTCGGAATTAAGCTTTTTAATTGTAGCAACTAATTGATCTGCACGAATAACAGTATTTTTTAATTCTTTTGGAGCAAATCTGTAATTAAAGTAGGTCTTAGGATTTGCAAGAACAATTAGTGATTTGTGGT
>ONZZ01002213.1_pt1 | contig 10729 bp, 8 predicted proteins | sample 1671101 | NCBI WGS metagenome assembly ONZZ01 (sample SAMN06348122, study PRJEB24527) | human gut metagenome | biome: human gut; feature: ankylosing spondylitis patient; material: feces | host: Homo sapiens | place: China | collected 2015-10
GTAGTCGTCATCCGCTACGAAGGGACCAAAGGCGGCCCCGGAATGCAGGAGATGCTCTACCCCACCTCCTACCTCAAATCGAAACGGCTCGACAAGGTATGCGCGCTCGTGACCGACGGACGTTTCTCGGGCGGCACGTCGGGGCTTTCGATCGGGCACGTATCGCCCGAAGCCGCCGCAGGCGGCGAGATCGCCATCGTGCGCACGGGCGATCCGATCGAGATCGACATTCCCAACCGTTCGATCCGGCTGCTGGTCGACGAACGGGAGATCGCCGCGCGCAAGGCCGCCGTGAAACGGTATGCGCCGGCCGCACGCGAACGCCGCGTCCCGACCTCGCTGCGCGCCTACGCCCTGCTGGTCAGCTCGGCAGACAAGGGCGCCGTGCGCCTGATCGATACACCCGACAACGCATAAAACCGATTGGATATGAATACGACCGAACCCTTCCGACCCGAAGAACGGCAAACGGCCGAAGCGCCGCTGCTCACCGGATCGCAAGCCCTGATCGAATCGTTTCTGCGCGAAGGCGTCGAGACCCTCTTCGGCTATCCCGGCGGCGCGATCATCCCCGTCTACGACGCGCTCTACGACTATCGCGACCGGCTGCGCCACATCCTCGTGCGCCACGAGCAAGGCGCCGTCCACGCCGCGCAGGGCTATGCCCGCGTAAGCGGCCGCGTGGGCGTCTGCCTGGTCACCTCCGGCCCGGGTGCGACGAACACCGTGACCGGACTGGCCGACGCGCTGATGGACTCCACGCCGCTGGTGCTCGTCACCGGACAGGTAGGTTCGACACTGCTGGGAACCGACGCCTTTCAGGAGACCAACTTCGTCGGGATCACGCAGGCCGTCACGAAATGGAACTGCCAGGTCAAATACCCCGAAGAGATTCCGGCGGCTATCGCCAAAGCCTTCTACATCGCCCGTTCGGGGCGCCCGGGCCCCGTCGTGGTCGACATCACCAAGGACGCCCAATGCGCGACGGCGCCCTTCCGCTACGAACGGATCACCTCGATCCGCAGCTACGCACCCGCCCTTACGCCCGACGCAAGACGCATCGAGGAAGCGGCGCGGCTCATCGACGAAGCCCGGCGGCCGCTGGCGATGATCGGCCAGGGAGCGATCCTGGGCAACGCCGAAGCCGAACTGCGTGCCTTTCTCGATCGCAGCGGCATGCCGGCCGCCTCGACGCTGCTGGGCCTCTCGGCGCTGCCGAGCGACGACCCCCGCAACGTGGGAATGCTGGGGATGCACGGCAACTACGGCCCCAACATCAAAAACAAGGAGTGCGACCTGCTCGTCGCCGTCGGAATGCGTTTCGACGACCGCGTAACGGGCGACCCCGCCGCCTTCGGCCCCAACGCCCGGATCATCCATTTGGAGATCGACCCCTCCGAAATCGACAAGATCGTCCATGCCGACGTGCCCCTCGTGGGCGACGTCAAGCGCACGCTCCCGCTGCTGACCGAACGCATCCGCCCGCGCGACCACAGCGCATGGATCGAGGAGTTCCGCGCCTGCGACCGCATCGAGTACGAGCGTGTGGTGCGGCGGGCGATCCGTCCCGACGGAGGGCGCATCCGCATGGGCGAGGCGGTCGACGCCGTGGCACGCGCCTACGACCGCGACGCGGTGATGGTCACCGACGTGGGGCAGCAGCAGATGTTCGCCGCCCGCTACTTCGGGTTCCGCCGCAGCCGCAGCGTCGTCACGTCGGGCGGTCTGGGAACCATGGGGTTCGGCCTCCCGGCCGCCATCGGCGCCAAGCTGGGCGCTCCCGACCGCGAGGTCGTCCTCTTCGCGGGCGACGGCGGGCTGCAAATGACCATTCAGGAATTGGCGACGATTTTCCAGTCGCACGTCTGCGTGAAGATCGTCCTGCTCAACAACTCCTTCCTGGGCATGGTGCGCCAGTGGCAGGAACTTTTCTACGACCGCCGCTACTCGTCGACCGAGATGGTCAACCCCGATTTCGGATTGATCGCCCGCGCCAACGGAATCGAATACCGCTGCGTCGAGCGGCGCGGGGAGCTGCCGCAGGCCGTCGCCGCCATGAAGGCCCATGCGGGCGCCTATCTGCTCGAAGTGCGGGTCGAAAACGAGGAAAACGTCTTCCCGATGGTTCCGGCCGGCGCTCCGGTCTCGGACATCCGGCTCGAATAACAACGACAGTATGGAACAGGAATACATCATCACCGTCTTTTCGGAGAACAAGGTGGGTCTGTTGAGCCAGATCACCACGGTCTTCACCTGCCGCAACGTCAATATCGAGAGTCTGACCACCTCCGAATCGGCGCTCGCGGGCATCCACAAATTCACGATCGTCGTGCGCACCGATCCCGAAAAGATCGAAAAGCTCGCGCGACAGGTCGAAAAGCGCATCGACGTGCTCAAAGTCTTCGTCTTCACCTCCGACGAAGTGGTGCAGCAGGAGATCGCCCTCTACAAGGTGACGCGCAGCCGCAACGTCGAACAGCTCGTCCGCCGGCACAACGTGCGCATCCTCGAAATCGACGACGACTACATCGTCGTCGAAAAGACCGGTTACAAGAGCGAAACGCGCGAACTGTTCGAACTGCTGCAACCCTACGGCGTACAGCAGTTCGTGCGCAGCGGCACGGTGGCGATCGTCAAATCGCGGCGCGAACTGCTCAACGAATATCTCGAAGAACTCGCACGAAACGACAGAAAACTTTCATAAAAAACAGTTACGACTATGGCACAGATCAATTTCGGCGGTGTAAACGAAACCGTCGTCACCCGCGAAGAGTTTCCATTGGAGAAGGCACGCAAAGTCCTCGAAAACGAGACGATCGCCGTCATCGGCTACGGCGTACAGGGCCCCGGACAGTCGCTCAACCTGCGCGACAACGGCTTCAACGTCATCGTAGGCCAGCGCGAGGGCACCCGCAGTTGGGAACGGGCCGTCGCCGACGGCTGGGTACCGGGGCAGACGCTCTTCGGCATCGAGGAGGCGGCCGAGCGCGGCACGATCATCCAGTACCTGCTCTCCGACGCAGGCCAGATCGCCGTGTGGCCCGCGCTCCGCAAACACCTCACGGCCGGCAAGGCACTCTACTTCTCGCACGGGTTCGGCATCACCTACAAGGAGCGCACGGGCATCGTCCCGCCGGCCGACGTGGACGTGATCCTGATCGCCCCCAAGGGATCGGGCACCTCGCTGCGGCGGATGTTCCTCGAAGGACGCGGTCTCAATTCGAGTTTCGCCGTCTTCCAGGATGCGACGGGACGCGCCTTCGAGCGCGTGGTGGCCCTCGGCATCGGCGTCGGTTCGGGTTATCTCTTCGAGACCGACTTCAAACGCGAGGTCTACTCCGACCTGACGGGCGAGCGCGGCACGCTCATGGGCGCCATCCAGGGCATCTTCGCCGCCCAGTACGAGACGCTGCGCGCACACGGCCACACCCCCTCGGAGGCCTTCAACGAGACGGTCGAGGAGCTCACGCAGTCGCTCATGCCGCTCGTGGCCGAAAACGGCATGGACTGGATGTACGCCAACTGCTCGACCACGGCGCAGCGCGGCGCGCTCGACTGGTGGAAACGCTTCCGAGACGCTGCGAAACCCGTCTTCGAACAGCTCTACGAAGAGGTGGCCACCGGTCGCGAGGCACAGCGGTCGATCGACCTGAACAGCAAGCCCGACTACCGCCAGAAGCTCGAAGAGGAGTTGCGCGAACTGCGTGAAAGCGAAATGTGGCAGGCCGGCGCCGTCGTGCGCAAGCTGCGCCCCGAAAACAACTAAAACCTACTGTTATGTGCGGCTTTGTCGGAGTGTTCGAAATCGGACGAAACGGTGAGAACCTGCGTGCGCAGGTGCTGCGGATGTCGGGAAAAATCCGGCATCGAGGGCCCGATTGGTCGGGCATCTACTGCGGCCCGCGCGCCGTGCTCTCTCACGAACGCCTCTCGATCGTCGACCCGCAGTCGGGCGGGCAACCCCTTTACAGCCCCGACGGCAGGCTGGTGCTGGCCGTCAACGGCGAGATCTACAACCACCGCGAACTGCGGCGCGAGCTGGCCGGCGAGTACGACTTCCGCACCGGTTCGGACTGCGAGGTGATCCTCCCGCTCTACCGCAAATACGGCGCGGGGCTGCTCGACCGGCTCAACGGCATCTTCGCCTTCGCGCTCTACGACATCGAGCGCGACGAGTACCTCATCGCCCGCGACCCCGTCGGCGTCATTCCGCTCTACATCGGCTGGGATGCCGACGAACGGTGCTACGTCGCATCGGAGTTGAAGGCGCTCGAAGGGGTGTGCAACGTCATCCGCCCCTTCGAGCCGGGGCACTACCGGTGGAGCCGCGAGGGGAAGACGACGCGCTGGTACACGCGCGACTGGTTCGACTACGAAGCCGTCGAGCAGGGCGACGCCGACCCTGCCGCGCTGCGCTCGGCGCTCGAAGCGGCCGTCCGACGACAGCTGATGTCCGACGTTCCCTACGGCGTGCTGCTGTCGGGCGGACTCGATTCGTCGATCATCTCGGCCGTAGCCAAACGCTTCGCCGACCGCCGCATCGAGACCGAAGGACGCGACGGTGCGTGGTGGCCCTGCCTCCACTCGTTCGCCGTCGGCCTGAAAGGCGCTCCCGACCTCCGTGCCGCACGCAAGGTCGCCGACCACATCGGTACGGTGCACCACGAAATCCACTACACCGTCCAGGAGGGGCTCGACGCCCTGCGCGACGTGATCTACCACATCGAAACCTACGACGTGACGACCGTGCGCGCCTCGACGCCGATGTACCTGCTGGCGCGCGTCATCAAGTCGATGGGCGTCAAGATGGTGCTGTCGGGCGAGGGTGCCGACGAGATTTTCGGCGGCTACCTCTATTTCCACAAGGCCCCCGACGCCCGCGCCTTCCACGAAGAGACGGTGCGCAAGATCGGCCGCCTGCATCAGTACGACTGCCTGCGCGCCAACAAGTCGCTCGCGGCGTGGGGGATCGAAGGCCGCGTGCCGTTCCTCGACACGGAGTTCCTGGACACGGCCATGCGCATCGCCCCCGAAGCCAAACGCCCCCGCGACGGACGCATCGAAAAGTGGATTCTGCGCAAGGCGTTCGAAGACCTCCTGCCGCCGGAGATCGTCTGGCGGCAGAAGGAGCAGTTCTCCGACGGCGTGGGCTACGGCTGGATCGACTCGCTCAAAGCATTCACGGAGGCCGCGGTCTCCGACCGCGAAATGGCGCAGGCGGCCGACCGCTTTCCGGTCAACCCGCCGCGCAACAAGGAGGAGTACTACTACCGCACGATCTTCGAGGAGTGTTTCCCCTCGCAGACGGCCGCACAGTGCGTGCCGTCGGTGCCTTCGGTGGCGTGCAGCACGGCCGAGGCGCTGGCGTGGGACGAATCGTTCCGCAACCTCGACGATCCGTCGGGACGCGCCGTGCAGGACGTCCACCGCACCGCCCGGGACGAATGACGACGGGACGGATAACTCCGAGTATTTACGACTGCTCCGGCAGTAAAACAACGAAACAGATGAAAGTATTGAAATTCGGCGGATCGTCGGTAGGTTCCGCACAAGGTCTGCGACAGGTGCGCAGGATCGTCGCCGCCAACGACGGCCAGATCGTCGTGGTCGTTTCGGCGCTGGGCGGCATCACCGACCGTCTGCTGGCCACGGCGGCCGCAGCCGCGGCCGGAAAGCCCGACTACACCGACTCGCTGGCCGAAATCGTGGCCCGCCACCGCACGACAATCGACGAAACGGTGGCGTCCGAGCGGCGCGGCGCGATCCGCCGGCGGACGGACGAACTGCTCGACGAACTGGCCAATATCCTGCGCGGCGTCTACCTGATCCGCGACCTCTCGCCCCGCACGGGCGACGCGATCGTCAGCTACGGCGAACGCCTCTCGTCGGGAATCGTGGCCGCCGTGCTCGAAGGCTCGCGGCTCTACGACGCGAGGGAGTTCATCCGCACGAAGACCGACTTCGGAAAGCACATCGCCGAACCGGATCTGACCGAAAAGCTCATCAGGGAGCGTCTGGCCGACCGCCCCCGCGTGTCGGTAGTGCCGGGCTTCATCGCCTCGGACTGCGCCACGGGCGACGTGACCAATCTGGGGCGCGGCGGATCGGACTACACCGCCGCACTCATCGCTGCCGCGCTGAACGCCGAGACGCTCGAAATCTGGACCGACGTCGACGGTTTCATGACGGCCGACCCGCGCGTCATCAGCGATGCCTATGTCATCGACCGGCTGAGCTTCGAAGAGGCGATGGAGCTGTGCAACTTCGGCGCGAAGGTGGTCTATCCGCCCACGATCTTCCCGGTCTACCACCGCGACATCCCCATCCTGATCAAGAACACCTTCAACCCCGAAGCGCCGGGCACGTTCATCTCCCGCGAGCGGGTGCAGGGGCGCGACAAGGCGATCAAGGGAATCTCCTCGATCAACAACACCTGTCTGGTGACCATTCAAGGGCTGGGCATGGTAGGCGTGATCGGCGTCAACCACCGCATCTTCCGCACACTGGCCAGGGCCGGCATCAGCGTCTTCTTCGTGTCGCAGGCCGCCTCGGAGAACACCACGTCGATCGGACTGCGCAACGAGGACGCCGATCTGGCCATCGCGATGCTCACCAGGGAGTTCGCCCCCGAAATCGAGATCGGCGAAGTGGGCAGCATCACCGCCGAACACGACCTGGCGACGATCGCCGTGGTGGGCGACGACATGAAACATACGCCCGGCATCGCGGGCAAGCTGTTCGGGACGCTGGGACGCAACGGCATCAACGTCATCGCCTGCACGCAGGGCGCCTCGGAGACCAACATCTCGGTGGTCGTGACGCTCGAAAGCCTTCCGAAGGCGATCAACGTGATCCACGACTCGTTCTTCCTGTCGGAGTATCAGGTACTCAACATCTTCGTGGCCGGCGTCGGACAGGTGGGGCGCGACCTGCTGGAACAGATCCGCCTGCAACGGCGCACGCTCATGGCCGACAACGGACTCCAAATCCGCGTCGTGGGAATCGCCAACTCCCGCAAACGGCTCATCGACGCCGAAGGCATCGCCCTGAACGACTGCCTCCGGCGGCTCGAAGAGGAGGGAACGCCCTCGACGCCGGAGAGCCTGCGCGACGAAATCCTCGCCCTGAACATCTACAACTCGGTCTTCGTCGACTGCACGGCCAGCGCGGAGGTGGCGGCGCTCTACCGTTCGCTGCTCGACCACAACGTCTCGGTGGTGGCCTCCAACAAGATCGCCGCGTCGTCCGACTACGCCCTCTACCGCGAGCTCAAAACCGTCTCGCGCAAACGCAACGCGAAATTCCTCTTCGAGACCAACGTCGGCGCCGGTCTGCCGATCATCAACACGATCTCCGACCTGATAAACAGCGGCGACCGCATCCTGCGCATCGAGGCGGTGGTTTCGGGGACACTCAACTACATCTTCGACCGCATGAGCGCCGAAATTCCGTTCAGCCGCGCCGTACGCATGGCTCAGGAGGCAGGCTATGCCGAACCCGATCCGCGCGTCGACCTGAGCGGCACGGACGTCATCCGCAAGCTGGTGATCCTCACGCGCGAAGCGGGCTATGCCGTCGAACAGCACGACGTGGAGCGGCGCACCTTCCTGCCCGAAAGCTGCTTCGAGGGGAGCATCGACGAGTTCTGGCATCGCCTGCCCGAAACGGACGTCCGCTTCGAAACATGGCGGCGACGGCTCGAAACCGAAGGGAAACGGCTGCGTTTCATCGCCCGCATGGAGGACGGACGCACCTCGGTCGGGCTCGAAGAGGTCGACAACGAAAGCCCGTTCTACCACCTTTCGGGCAGCAACAACGTCATCCTCATCACCACCGAACGCTACCGCAAATACCCGATCCAAATCAAGGGGTACGGCGCCGGCGCGGAGGTGACGGCCGCAGGCGTCTTCGCCGACATCATCCGCATCGCCAATATCCGATAGACCATGAAGTACCTCATCATCCTCGGCGACGGAATGGCCGACGAACCGATTCCACGGCTCGGCGGCCGCACGCCGCTGCAAGCCGCCCGCAAGCCGACGATCGACCGCATCGCAGCGCTCGGCGCCTCGGGAATCCTCGACACCGTGCCCGAAGGGTTCGCTCCGGGCAGCGAAATCGCACACCTCTCGCTGCTGGGGTACGACGTTCCCTCCGTCTTCGAAGGACGCGGTTCGCTCGAAGCGGCCGGCATGGGCGTCGAAATCGGGCGCGGCGAAATGGTCATGCGCTGCAACCTCATTACGGTCGAGCAGGAGCGCATCCGCAACCATTCGGCCGGCCATATCTCCACAGCCGAAGCGGCCGAACTGATCGACTTCCTCCAACGGCGGCTGGGCAGCGACGACGTGCGGTTCCACACGGGCGTCTCGTACCGCCACCTGCTCACGATCCGCGGCGGCGACAAGCGGCTCCACACCGTCGGGCCGCACGACGTACCCGACCGCCCCTTCGCCGAAGTGCTGCCGTCGGCCGCCGACGCTGCCGCCGAACCTACGGCGCGACAGCTCCGCGAACTGATCTTCCGTTCGCAGGAGTTGTTGGCGGATCATCCCGTCAATCGGGCGCGCCGGGCTGCCGGAAAACAGCCGGCCACGAGCATCTGGCCGTGGTCGCCGGGCTACCGCCCCCGTATGCAGACCTTGCAGGAGCGCTACGCCCCGATCCGCAACGGCTCGGTCATCTCGGCCGTCGACCTGATCCGCGGAATCGGCGTCTGCGCCGGACTGACGCCCGTCGAAGTCGAAGGAGCGACGGGGCTCTACGACACCAACTACGAAGGCAAGGCCGAGGCCGCGCTGCGGGCGCTGCGCGACGAGGATTTCGTCTTCCTGCATATCGAAGCGAGCGACGAGGCGGGCCACGAAGGAGACGCCGAACTGAAAGTACGGACGATCGAAGCGCTCGACGCACGGGTAGTGCGGCCGATCTTCGAAGCGGTCTCCGCATGGGAGTGTCCCGTCTCGCTGGCCATCCTTCCCGACCACCCGACGCCCTGCCTGCTGCGCACCCACACCGCCGCGCCGGTCCCCTTCACGATCTGGCGGAGCGGCTGCCATCCCGACATGGTGGGGGCCTACGACGAACAGAGTGCCCGACGGGGCCGCTACGGCCACCTGCGGGGCGATGCCTTCATCGACCTCTTCATCCACGGTACCGAATAACGGACGAAAAATACAAGTTTCCACACGATGAAATATTACAGCACAAACCGCCGCACGCCCGAAGTCTCGCTCCGCGAGGCGGTCGTCGCCAGCATGGCGCCCGACAACGGGCTCTACATGCCCGAACGGATCGAGCGGCTGCCCGACGCATTCTTCGACGGGATCGCCCGTCTGGACCTCCACCGGATCGCCTGCCGCGTGGCCGACGCCTTTTTCGGCGAGGAGATCGAACCCGAAACGCTGCGGCGCATCGTCCGCGACACGTTCTGCTTCGACATTCCGGCTGTCCGGGTCGACGACGGCATCTGGGCGCTCGAACTCTTCCACGGCCCGACGATGGCCTTCAAGGACGTAGGCGCGCGCTTCATGGCACGCATTCTCTCCCACTTCATCGGAGGCCGCGGCGACGAACACCCCGTCACGGTGCTCGTCGCCACGTCGGGCGACACGGGCGGGGCCGTGGCCAACGGATTTCTCGGCGTCGAGGGCATCGACGTGGTGGTGCTCTACCCCAAAGGGCGCGTAAGCGACATTCAGGAGAAGCAGTTCACGACTCTGGGACGCAACGTCACGGCGTTGGAGATCGAAGGCACGTTCGACGACTGCCAACGGCTGGTCAAGAGCGCCTTTGCGGATACGGAGCTCAAACGACGGATGCGGCTCACGTCGGCCAACTCGATCAACGTGGCGCGGTTCCTGCCCCAGACCTTCTATTTCTTCCACGCCTATGCGCAATTGCGCGCACAGGGCGTAACCTCGCCGATCGTGGTGAGCGTGCCGAGCGGCAACTTCGGCAACCTCACCGCAGGGTTGTTCGCCCGACGCATGGGGCTGCCGGTCGACCGCTTCATCGCCGCCAACAACGCCAACGACACCTTTTACGAATACCTCCGCACGGGCAGCTACCGCCCCCGGCCGTCGGTCCCAACGCTGGCCAACGCGATGGACGTGGGCGACCCGAACAACTTCGCCCGCATCCTCGACCTCTACGGACGTTCGCTCGACGCGCTGCGCGCCGACGTCGCGGCGTTCCGCTGCGACGACGACCAGATCCGCGCCACGGTGGCCGACACTTTCGCCCGCACGGGCTACCTGCTCGACCCGCACGGCGCCTGCGGCTACCGTGCGCTGCGCGACGGACTGCGCGACGGCGAAACGGGCATCTTCCTCGAAACGGCCCATCCGGCCAAGTTCCTCGATACGGTGGAAAGCATCACCGGCCGGCCGGTCGAGATTCCGCAGCGCTTGCAGGAGTTCGTCAAGGGGGAGAAACGCACGGTCGCGCTCGGCGCCGAGTTCGAAGCGTTCAAGGAGTATCTGCTCAGCCGATAAACATCATGGAGAATCCGGACATCGCACCAAACGCGGCACGCTGCCGCTTCCGGCGCATCGTCGTAAAGGTGGGCAGCAACGTGCTGACCCGCGCCGACGGCACGCTCGATACCGACCGCATGGCGGCGCTGGCCGACCAGATCGCAGCCCTGCACCGTGCCGGCGTCGAGGTCATCGTCGTGTCGTCGGGCGCTGTCGCCGTTCTGCGTCATTATGGGACGCTTCGGCGGTAA
>ONZZ01002219.1_pt1 | contig 10720 bp, 8 predicted proteins | sample 1671101 | NCBI WGS metagenome assembly ONZZ01 (sample SAMN06348122, study PRJEB24527) | human gut metagenome | biome: human gut; feature: ankylosing spondylitis patient; material: feces | host: Homo sapiens | place: China | collected 2015-10
TATTCGGAGTTTTACTTCACCGATGTGCTCTGGCCGGACTTTGACGAGGCAGAACTGGACCGGGCCATCGCGGCATACCGGACAAGAGACCGCCGTTTCGGTGGTGTAAAGAAATAATCCTTTACAGGAAGAGGACTGATTTTTGATGTTCAAACGTGTGATGGTGGCCGTGGTGGGCGTACCGTTTCTGATTCTGGTGCTGGGCTGGGCGCCTGCGTGGGCCACCATGGTGCTGCTGGCGGGCATGTGCGCTGTGGGTGCCTGGGAGCTGATGCACGCCGTGGCCGGGGAGGCGGGGAAGCCCCTGATCCCTCTGACGGTTCTGGCGGCGGCGCTGGTGCCGGTGTGCGTATACCTGGAGATGTCCGTGGAAACGGCGGAGCTTACCGCATTGCCGGAGCTTCCCCTGACGGGGATACTGGGGGCAGTGTTCGTGTTCCTGGTGTTCGTGCTGGCCATCCACCGCTATGACGGGGACAAAGGCATCCCCTTTGCCGCAGTCACCGCGGCCATCTTCGGCGCTCTGGTATTTCCGCTGATGCTCTCCTGCCTGCTGCGGCTGCGGATGGTGCCCGCCATCGGAATGCTGCTGGTGTTTTTCCCTCTTTGCATTTCCTTCGGCTCCGACACCTGTGCCCTCTTTGCCGGAATGCTCTTCGGCAAGCACAAGCTGGCCCCCCGGGTCAGCCCCAAGAAGACGGTGGAGGGCGCCGTGGGCGGCCTTGTCGGCGGTATGCTGGGCATGGTGATCTTCCGGATCATCTTCTACCTGTGTACCCTGCAGCCCCTGCACATCGGAGGCTGCATCCTCATGGGACTGGTGGGCGCCCTCATGGGTCAGCTGGGGGACCTGAGCTTCTCGGCCATCAAGCGCCAGTACGGCATCAAGGACTATGGGCGACTGCTGCCGGGTCACGGCGGTGTGCTGGACCGGTTCGACAGCGTGCTGTTCGCTGCACCGGTGCTGTGGCTCATGACCTGCTGGGTCATTGGCCTGTAAAGGAGATATGACTATGACAAAGACTGTTGCGGTCTTGGGCTCCACCGGCTCCATCGGGCGGCAGACGCTGCAGGTGGTGCAGGAGCTGGGACTGACGGTGGCGGCGCTGACGGCCAACCGCCAGGTGGATCTGCTGGAGCAGCAGGCCCGCCAGTTCCATCCGAAGCTGGCGGTGCTGTATGACCGGGCGGCGGCGGGAGAGCTGCGGCTGCGGCTGTCCGACACGGATATCCGGGTGGCGGCGGGGCCGGCGGGGCTTCTGGAGGCGGCGACACTGCCGGAGGCGGACACAGTGGTCACCGCCGTCATGGGCAGCGTTGGACTGGAACCCACGCTGGCGGCTATCCGGGAGAAAAAGCGCATCGCTCTGGCCAATAAGGAGACGCTGGTGTGCGCCGGCGAGCTGGTGATGGCGGAGGCGGAGCGCTGCGGCGCCGAGATCGTTCCGGTGGATTCGGAGCACTCGGCCATTTTCCAGAGCCTGCAGGGCTGCCGGGATCGCCGGGAGGTAAAGCGTCTGCTGCTGACCTGCTCCGGCGGGCCGTTTTTCGGCCTGAGCCATGAGGAGCTGGAGCATAAGACCCCGGCGGACGCTCTGAAGCACCCTAACTGGAGCATGGGGGCCAAGATCACCATCGACTCGGCCACCCTCATGAACAAGGGGCTGGAGATCATCGAGGCCATGCGGCTGTACCGGCTGCCGGTGGAGCAGGTGGAGGCGGTGATCCACCGCCAGAGCATCGTCCATTCGCTGGTGGAGTACCGGGACGGTGCCATGATCGCCCAGCTGGGGACGGCGGATATGAAGCTGCCCATCCGTTACGCCTTCACATGGCCCTATCGGGCAGAGACACCGGATCGGACGCTGGATCTGCTGTCCTGCGGGCCGCTGACCTTTCAGGCACCGGATACGGAAGCGTTTCCATGCCTTGCCCTTGCCCGCCGGTGCGCCCGGACGGGCGGCACCGCCTGCGCCATCATGAACGGTGCCAACGAGGAGGCCGTGGGCCTGTTCCTGCGGCAGGAGATCGGCTTTAACGATATCGCCCGGCGGGTGGAGGATGCTCTGTGCCGGGTGGAGGTGAAATATACGCCCTCTCTGGAGGATATACTGGAGGCAGACAGACTGGCCCGTGCCGCTGTACTGAACCGGTAGGAGGAACCATGATCTATATTATTGCTGCGATCCTGATTTTCGGCGTACTCATCGCCGTACACGAGCTGGGCCATTTTCTGGCGGCCAAGGCCTGCGGAGTGCGGGTCAACGAATTTTCCATCGGTATGGGCCCCACCATCCTGCACAAGACCAAGGGGGATACCACCTACTCTCTGCGGCTGCTGCCCATCGGCGGCTTCTGTGCCATGGAGGGCGAGGAGGAGGACTCCAACGACCCCACGGCCTTGAATAACCAGAGCTTCTGGAAAAAACTCATCATTTTTGCCGCCGGGGCCTTTATGAACTTTCTGACGGGCCTGATCATCATCGTCGTCCTGTACGCCGGGGCCAAGGCATTTTACGTCCCGGTCATCACGGACTTTGCCGACGGCTGTCCCCTCCAGAGCGAGAGCGGCCTGCAGGTGGGGGACCGTCTGGTGAGCATCGACGGGGAGCGGGTGTATGTTTACAGTGACGTGAGCCTGCTGCTGGGCCGCAACAAGACCGGTGTATTCGACCTGAAGGTCAAGCGTGACGGTCAGACCGTGACCCTGAAGGACTTCCCCATGGAGCGGGCGGAGTACACCGACCAGCAGGGGAGGACCTACACGGGCTTCGGCCTGATGTTCGGGGCGGAGGAGGCCACCGTAGGCAGCCGCCTCCGGTACAGCTGGAACAACGCCGTGGACTTCGTGCGGATCGTGCGCCTGTCCCTGCAGATGCTGGTGACCGGTGAGGCGGGCCTCAAGGACGTCAGCGGCCCGGTGGGCATCGTCTCCACCATCACGGACGTGGGCGAACAGGCGGAGAGCGCCTCGGCGGCGGTGGAGAACATCGCCTATCTGGCGGCGCTGGTGGCGGTGAATCTGGCGGTGATGAACCTGCTGCCCCTGCCGGCGCTGGACGGCGGAAAGATCTTCTTTCTGGTGGTCAACGCCCTGTGTATGCTGACCATCCGCAAGAAAATTCCGGCAAAATTCGAGAGCTACGTCCATCTGGCCGGCTTCGCACTGCTGATGCTGCTGATGCTGGTCATCACCTTTCAGGACGTGTGGAAGCTGTTTCAGTAAGAGAGAAAGAGCACACGGGACGGGGAGCGGCTTCCCGTCCCTGTGGTGCGTTTTTGCCCCATGGAGGGGGATAAACTGAGGAGGAATCAGCCATGAGCAAGCAAATTCATGTGGGCAGCGTCCCGGTGGGCGGCGGGGCGGACATCGCCATCCAGTCCATGTGCAACACCCGGACGGAGGATGTGGCCGCCACCGTAGCCCAGATCCTCCGGCTGGAGGCGGCGGGGTGCGATATCATCCGGGTGGCGGTGCCGGATATGGCGGCGGCGCAGGCCGTGGGTCGTATCCGCCGGGCCATCCACATCCCGCTGGTGGCGGATATCCACTTCGATTACCGGCTGGCGCTGGAGTGCGTGCGGCAGGGCATCGATAAGATCCGCATCAACCCCGGCAACATCGGCTCACAGGAGAAGGTGCGGGCCGTGGCAGACGCCTGCCGCAGTGAGGGTATCCCCATCCGCATCGGTGTCAACGGTGGCTCACTGGAGCGGGAACTGCTGCAAAAATACGGCGGCGTCACCCCGGAGGCGCTGGTGGAGAGTGCCATGGGCCATGTCCGCCTGCTGAACGACTGCAATTTCGACGACATCTGCATCTCCGTGAAGTGCTCCCGTGTGCCGGTGAACATGGCGGCCTATCAGCTGCTGCACCGGCAGACGGACTACCCCCTGCATTTAGGGGTCACGGAGGCGGGCACGCCCCGGATGGGAGTGCTGAAATCCGCCATCGGCATCGGCGGCCTGCTGTGTCAGGGCATTGGTGACACCATTCGGGTGAGTCTCACCGCCGACCCGGTGGAGGAGGTGCGTGCGGCCAAGGATATCCTCTCTGCCGCCGGACTGCGGCAGACGGGGCCGAATCTCATCTCCTGCCCCACCTGCGGCCGCACAAAATACGACATGATCCCCATTGCACGGGAGGTAGAGCGCCGGTTGGCGGGCTGCACCAAGCCCATCACCGTGGCGGTGATGGGTTGCGTGGTCAACGGACCGGGGGAGGCCCGTGCGGCGGACGTGGGCATCGCCGGCGGCGACGGCGAGGGTCTGGTGTTCCGTAAGGGGGAGATCCTTTACAAGGTGCCGCAGGACAAGCTGGTGGACGCCTTGATGGACGAAATCGACCGACTATGACAGCAGGAGCGCACTATGAGGGAACAGATCACATTTTTTGATTTTTTTGAAAGCTTCGTGCCGCCCAGAGAGCTGCGGCTGCTGTTCCACGATGCCGTCGTCACCGGCGGAGCGCTGGACGTGAAGCAGCGGGCGCTGGAGCTGGACGTGGCCACCGGGGAGCGCATCCCGGAGGCGGCCCAGACGGCGCTGGAGCAGCTGCTGACCCGGCAGTACGGCCTGCACCGGCTGCATCTCACCATTCATGACCGAAAGGCGGAGAAGAAAAGCGGCGGCACCGAGGTGCTGCTGGGCAAGGAGATCAAGGGCAAGCCCGTCTCCATGACGGAGCTGAACGTGAAAATGGGTACGGCCATCGTGGAGGGCAAGGTCTTTGCCGCCGAGTGCCGGGAGACCAAGCGCCCCGGTATGTGGATGTTGAGCTTCGACATGACGGACTATCAGAGTTCCGTCACCGTGCGTAAATATACCGAGGGGCAGGAGGCGCTGGCCCTACAGAGCGCCATCGCCCCCGGTATGTGGCTGCGGGTGCAGGGGCAGCCGGAGCTGACCCGTGACGGCAAGGACATTCAGCTCAAGCCCTACCACATCATGAAGGTTCCCCATGAGGGCCGCAAGGACACGGCCCCGGAGAAGCGGGTGGAGCTGCACCTGCATACGAAGATGTCCAACATGGACGCCCTGACGGACACGGCCGCCGTCATCAAGCAGGCCATCTCCTGGGGGCATCCCGCCATCGCCATCACCGACCACGGCGTAGCCCAGTCCTTCCCGGATGCATGGCACACCGCCAAGGGGAAGATCAAGATCCTCTACGGCGTGGAGGGGTATTATGTCAACAACCTCGACGACCGCATCGCCGTCCACGGTCCGCAGGATCAGAATTTTGCCGACGAGATCGTGTGCTTCGACATCGAGACCACGGGCCTGAAGGTGGAGCGGGAGGCCATCACGGAGATCGGCGCCGTGGTGCTGCGCAACGGTGAGGTGGCGGAGCGGTTTCAGACCTTCGTCAACCCCAACCGCCGCCTGACACCGGAGATCGTGGGCCTGACGGGCATCACGGATGCCATGCTGGCCGACGCTCCCCAGCTGAAGGAGGCCCTGACGAGTTTTCTGGAGTTTGTGGGGGATCGCCCGCTGGCGGCCCACAACGCCGAATTTGACATCAGCTTTATCCGGGCCGGGTGCCGGAAGGTGGGCCTTCCCTTCGATCCCACCTATGTGGACTCCCTGATTTTGGCACAGAATCTGCTGCCGGAGCTGCACAAGTATAAGCTGGATATCGTGGCGGAGCATCTGGACCTGCCCGCCTTCAACCACCACCGGGCCTCGGACGATGCTGCCATGGTGGCCTATATGCTGATTCCCTTCTTTGAGAAAATGGAACGGGAATTGGGCATCCACCGCCTGCAGGAGATCAACGGGGAGATGCTGAAGCTGCGGCCTCAGGGCAGCAAGACCAGCCGCTTCCCCAAGCACATCATTATTCTGGCCAAGAACAAGCTGGGCCTCAAGCACCTGTATCAGCTGATCTCCGCTTCCAACCTGAAATACTTCAAGCGGGTGCCCATCATCCCCAAGACGGAGCTCATTACCCACCGAGAGGGGCTGATCATCGGCTCAGCCTGCGAGGCGGGCGAGCTGTTCCGGGCGGTGACGGATCACAAGGATTGGGCGGAGCTCAAGCGCATTGCCTCCTTCTACGACTATCTGGAGATCCAGCCCATTTGCAACAACCTCTTCATGCTGCGAAACGGCGACGTGCAGTCGGAGGAGGAGCTGCGGGAGTATAACCGCACCATCGTCCGGCTGGGGGAGGAGCTGGGGAAGCCCGTCTGCGCCACCGGCGACGTGCATTTTCAGGAGCCGGAGGACGAGATCTATCGCCATGTGCTGCTGGCCAGCAAGAAGTTCCCTGATGCCGATGCGCCGCTGCCCATCTACTTCAAGACCACCGACGAGATGCTGGAGGAGTTCTCCTATCTGGGGGAGGACAAGGCCTATGAGGTGGTGGTGACCAATCCCCGCCATATTGCGGATCTGGTGGAGGAGATCGAGCTGCTGCCGCCGGGCCAGCTGTTCCCGCCGAGGCTGGAAAACTCCGAGGAGGATCTGAACCGTCTGGTGTGGGACAAGTGCCATGAGCTGTACGGCGACCAGCCGCCCCAGCTGATCGTGGACCGCCTGAATGTGGAGCTGGGCAGTATTCTGGGCAAGTACGACGTGGTGTATATGTCGGCCCAGAAGCTGGTGCAGCGGAGCTTGGAAAACGGCTATCTGGTTGGCTCACGAGGCTCTGTGGGCTCGTCGCTGGTGGCCTACATGTCGGGCATCACCGAGGTCAATTCCCTGCCGCCCCACTACCGCTGCCCCAAGTGCCGCCATTCGGAGTTCATCACCGACGGCAGCTTCGGCTGCGGCGCCGATATGCCGGATAAGCTCTGCCCCGTCTGCGGGGAGCAGTACGTCAAGGACGGCTTCGACATCCCCTTTGAGACGTTCCTTGGCTACGGCGGCGGCAAGGTGCCGGATATCGATCTGAACTTTTCCGGGGAATATCAGGCCAGAGCCCACCGCCACGCCGTGGAGATGTTCGGTGAGACGCAGGTGTTCCGGGCCGGTACCATCGGCACCCTGAAGGACAAGACGGTGTACCCCTTTGTCAAGCACTATCTGGAGGAGAACGGCCGGGAGGTGTCCCGTGCCGAGGAGAATCGGCTCATTCAGGGCTGCGTAGGCGTGCGGCGCACCACGGGCCAGCACCCCGGCGGTCTGGTGGTGGTGCCGGATGACATGGATGTGGAGGATTTCACCGCCGTGCAGCACCCGGCGGATGCCGAGGACGCCGATACCATTACCACCCATTTTGAATACCACTGCATGGAGGATAACCTCCTGAAGCTGGATATGCTGGGTCACGATGACCCCACCATGATCCGGATGCTGGAGGATCTTACCGGCGTCAACGCCCGCCAGATCCCGCTGGACGATCCGGACACCATGAGCATTTTTGTTTCCTCCAAGGTGCTGGGCTTTGAAAACGACGAGTTGCTGGGCCCCACCGGCGCCGTGGCCATCCCGGAGTTCAACACCCGCTTCACCCGTGGGATGCTGATGGACACCCTGCCTAAGGACTTCAACACGTTGGTGCGTCTGTCCGGCTTCTCCCACGGTACGGATGTGTGGCTGGGCAACGCACGGGAGCTGATCGTCAGCGGTACCGCCTCCGTTCTGGAGACGGTGGGTTGCCGTGACGATATCATGCTGTATCTGATTTCCATGGGGCTGGACCCCAAAATGAGCTTCAAGATCATGGAGGCCGTCCGTAAGGGAAAGGTGAAAAAGGGCGGCTTTCAGGAGGGCTGGGTGGAGGCCATGCAGGAGCATAACGTCCCCCAGTGGTATATCGACTCGCTGGCCAAGATCGGCTATCTGTTCCCCAAGGCCCACGCCGTGGCCTACGTCATGATGGCCTTCCGCATCGCATGGTTCAAGGTCCACCGGCCGCTGGCCTTCTACGCCACCTTCTTCACCGTCCGGGCCAAGGCCTTCGACGCCGAGTACTGCTGCGCCGGTATCGACGCCGTGAAACAGAAGATCCGGGAGATCGAGAACAACAAGGATGCCACCGCTGTGGAGAAGAACCTGATGGTGACGCTGGAGGTGTGCTATGAGTTCTATCTCCGTGGCTTCCACTTTGATACCATCAGCATCTACGACTCCGACGCCACCGCCTTCAAAATCACGGAGAACGGCCTGCTGCCGCCCTTCATCTCCGTTCGGGGACTGGGCGAGTCGGCGGCTCTGGACACCGTGGAAAAGCGCAAGGGAAAGCGCTTCATCTCGGTGGAGGAGTTCTCCACCTGCTGCAACAAGCTCTCCAAGACCCATATCGAGCAGCTGAAGGCGCTGGGCTCCTTCGCAGGCATGGCGGATACCAGCCAGATCACCCTGTTCTGATATGGTGCGGTATATTCAGATCACGCAGGTGCCGCCGGAGCGTCTGGCCCTGTGGCGCAGCTGGCTGTCCCCTCAGCGGCGGAAGCGAGCCGAAAGGATGCCGGATGACCGGGAGACGGTCTGCGGCGAGGGACTGGCCCGTGAGCTGCTGGCAGCGGCGCTGCACTGCCCGCCGGAGGAGGCACCCCTACGATACGACGCACAGGGAAAGCCCATGACCGACGGCCTGTATCTCAGCATCAGCCACAGCCGTGGGCTGGCGGCCTGCGCCGTAGCGGACCGCCCGGTAGGGCTGGATGTAGAGCTGGTACGGCCTGCGCCCCGGCGTGTATGGGAGCACCTGTCCCCGGAGGAGCGGGTCTATGCCGCCGATGATGCGGCGTTCTTCCGCCTGTGGACCGCCAAGGAGGCACTGCTGAAATGCCGTGGCGGCCAATTCGGGCAGCTGCGGGAGCCGGCGCCCTTCCTGACGCCGGAGGGCTTCGCCCTGCCGGGCTATGCCTTTTCCCCGGTGCAGCTGCCGGAGGGCTGGACAGGCACCCTGTGTCTGGCGGAAAAGCGGACATAGGACCGGCCCGGTGCAGCATAGGCTGGTTCCGAGGTGGAACAGCATGATGGAACGATTTTCGCACCTGCGGCGCAAGGAGGTCATCAATATCTGCGACGGGCGGCGGCTGGGCTTCGTGGGGGATCTGGAGCTGAAGGTCCCGGAGGGGGAGGTCAAGGCCCTCATTGTGTTCGGCCCTTGCCGCTTTTTCGGCCTGTTCGGCAGGGGGGAGGATTTCTACGTCCCGTGGGACTGCGTGCAGCGGTTCGGGGACGATATCATCCTCATCGACAAGCCCTTCCAGCGGCGGGAGGAGGATAAAAAGCGCCGCCGCTGGGGCTGAGCCGGGGCAATACGGCGAAAAAACCGCTGATTTTCCGGGAAAGCCGCAAAAAATCCCTTGCAAACAGCCATAGACTGTGGTATGATATTTCAGCATTCCGCACAGGGGCGGACTCCCGGTCGGTGCCGCAAGGTTGGCCGGGGGGAGGAAGCCTCTGGAGGTAAGAAACTAAATTCAAAGGAGAAATGAACAAACATGGCAAACCAGAACATCGTATCCATGAAGGCCCTGCTGGAGGCCGGTGTCCACTTCGGCCACCAGACCCGCCGCTGGAACCCCAAGATGGCTCCCTACATCTACACGGAGCGCAACGGCATCTATATCATCGACCTGCAGAAGACCGTGAAGAAGCTGGAGGAGGCCTATAACTTCGTGCGCCAGCTGTCCGAGAATGGCCAGTCCCTGCTGTTCGTGGGTACCAAGAAGCAGGCGCAGGAGGCCATCAAGGACGAGGCCCTGCGCTGCAATATGTACTATGTCAACGCCCGCTGGCTGGGCGGCATGATGACCAACTTCAAGACCATGCGCACCCGTATCGACCGTCTGAACCAGCTCAAGGCCATGCAGGCCGACGGCACCTTCGATATGCTGCCCAAGAAGGAAGTCATCAAGCACCTGGGCGAGATCGAGAAGCTGGAGAAGTATCTGGGCGGCGTGAAGGAAATGAAGAAGCTGCCCGGCGCTCTGTTCATCGTGGACACCCGTAAGGAGCGCAACGCCATCGCTGAGGCCCATCGTCTGGGCATCCCCGTTGTGGCCATCGCTGATACCAACTGCGATCCCGACGAGATCGATTACCCCATCCCCGGCAACGACGACGCCATCCGTGCCATCAAGCTGATCTCCTCCATTATGGCCAACGCCATGATCGAGGGCCGTCAGGGCGAGCAGGATGAGGAAGCCGCCGCCGAGACCGCTGAATAATCCGAGGATCACCGCTTAACCAACGGGGCAGGGTCGTTGCCCTGCCCCGTTTACCTTTGAAAATACGAACTGGAGGAAAAGAAAATGGCTTTTACTGCTGCTGATGTTAAGAACCTGCGTGAGATGACCGGCGTGGGTATGATGGACTGCAAGAAGGCACTGACCGAGACCGACGGCGATATGGACAAGGCCGTGGAGTATCTGCGTGAGAAGGGTCTGGCCAAGGCCGCCAAGAAGGCCGGCCGCATCGCCGCCGAGGGCGTGTCTTACGCTCTGGTGGAGAACGGCGTGGGCGCACTGGTGGAGGTCAACTGCGAGACCGACTTCTGCGCCAAGAGCGCTCCCTTCGTGGCCTTCGTCAAGGACATCGCCAAGGTGGTGGCCGACAACGATCCCGCCGACGTGGATACCCTGATGAACTGCAAGTATCCCGGCACTGAGCTGACCGTGTCCGAGACCATGCCCGAAAAGGTCATGTCCATCGGTGAGAACCTGCAGATCCGCCGCTTTGTCCGCTTTGCCGAGAACACCAGTGTGGGCTATGTCCATGCCGGTGGCAAGATCGGCGTGCTGGTGAATCTGGCCGT
>ONZZ01002225.1_pt1 | contig 10670 bp, 5 predicted proteins | sample 1671101 | NCBI WGS metagenome assembly ONZZ01 (sample SAMN06348122, study PRJEB24527) | human gut metagenome | biome: human gut; feature: ankylosing spondylitis patient; material: feces | host: Homo sapiens | place: China | collected 2015-10
GGTATTCACGAATATTATGAGCCGGAAGAACTGGTCGGTAAGACCTGCATTGCAATCACCAATCTGCCTCCGAGAGCGATGATGGGTATCGACTCCTGCGGTATGCTCATCTCCGCCGTGCATCACGAAAACGGCGAAGAAAAGCTGCATTTGCTGATGGTGGATCCTCACATTCCGGCAGGCGCAAAGCTCTATTAAGGGAACAACCCCGAATAGGCGATTTTTGCACGGAAACGGCATAAGTCGTGTACCAGTACACCAATGCTTACGCCAATGTAATCCCAGAATAGGCCAATCGTAAAAAAACCAATGTGCAAATGAAATGCAGCCCCACAGAAGCGATTCTGTGGGGCTGTTTTGCGGTAAAACCATATATCGGAACGCAAGACCCGGTGAGAAATCATCGGGTCTTATTTTTTGTACTCATTGCGCCTGACAGACAGGTGCGATGGGCGCTTTTTTGCTTTTTGCGGCGCAGAAAAAAATATTTTTGAAAAAGGGCGGGAAAATCGGGAAAAAATTCGGCAAAGGGAAAGTGAGAAGGCGATGAGCCTTCCGTGAACCTTGAAAATTTCATATACATTCATCAGATACATTCCTGCGCGGAGGCGAAAGCCTCAGCCGAATGAAGGTACGCCATGACCCTCCTGCCCCTCCGGGTGATAACGGAAAGCAAGGAGACGAGCGTTTCCGAGCCATTCAGAAATATCCGCCAGCTACGGATACGGCCATAAAACGCAGCAGGGATAATGATACTTCTCTACGGAGCTGGCGGAGAACCCGGCAGGGGTGAGATTCCCATGGACCCGATTCGCTATCGGGCGTCTGATGACTTCCTTTTCTGCATTTTGGGTTCGAGGAAAAATGAAATGCAGCGACGAAAGCCCCAAAAGGTATTTTGAGGCTTTCGTGGATCAGAAATGATTCAAATAAAGAGAAAGGAGGAAAACCCCATGGAAAACTGTAAGGTGATCGCCATCACGAATCAGAAGGGCGGCGTTGGCAAAACGACGACCACAGTCAATCTCGGTGTGGGACTTGCAAGCTCCGGCAAACGGGTCCTGCTGGTGGATGCTGATCCGCAGGGCAGCTTAACCGTGAGCCTTGGCATAAAGAACCCCGACGAGCTGGATGTATCGCTGTCGTCCCTTATGCAGTCGGTCATTGATGATGAGCCGCTTGCGGAGGGTGCAATCATCCGGCACCAGGAGGGTGTGGATTTGCTTCCCTCAAATATTGAGCTCTCCGGTATGGAAACGGGACTGTTCAATGTCATGAGCCGTGAGTATGTTCTGAAAAACGCCATCGACGGCATGAGAAAGAGCTACGACTACATTCTGATTGACTGTATGCCCTCGCTGGGTATGATGACGGTCAATGCGCTGGTTGCGGCAGACAGTGTGATTATCCCGTCTCAGCCGAACTTCCTGTCAACCAAAGGTCTTAACCTGCTTCTGCGCTCCATTTCAAAGATCAAGCGGCAGATCAATCCGAGACTGAAGATTGACGGCATTTTGCTGACGATGGTGGATAACCGCACCAACAACGCCAAGGCGATTATTTCCTCGCTTCGTTCTACCGTGGGAGAGAACATCCGCGTGTTTCGTTCCGAGATTCCCTTTTCGGTAAGAGCTGCGGAGTGCAGTCTTTCCGGAGAAAGCATCTTCTCCCATGACAGGAACGGCAAGGTCGCAGCAGCGTATGAGGCACTCACAAAGGAGGTGACAGAGCTTGAAGAACGTGCAAAAAATCGATCTGGGCCTGACCGGGTACGATGAGCTTTTCATGAATGACGCGGAGCGAAAGGAAAATAAACTCCCGCGCATTTATGATATTCCCCTCTCGGAGATTGACGATTTTCCCGACCACCCCTTTAAGGTGAAGCTGGACGAGGACATGGATCAGCTTGTCCAGAGCATCAAGGAGCGCGGGATCATCACCCCTGTCACCCTCCGACCGAAGGAAGATGGGCGGTATGAAATCGTATCGGGGCATCGCAGAAGGAAGGCCTGCGAGCTTGCCGGGTTTGATACCGTGAAGGCCGAGGTGCGGGAGATGACCCGCGACGAGGCCATTATCCTGATGGTGGAATCGAACCTGCAACGCTCTACAATTCTTCCCAGCGAAAAAGCTTTTTCCTATAAGATGCGCTTGGAGGCCATGAACCGACAGGGACAGCGTACAGATTTAACTTGTGGCCCACTGGCCCACAAGTTAGATGGAGTAAAATCTCGAGATATTATTGCAGACGGTGCAAATGAAAGTGCAAGACAGGTTTCACGCTATATCCGCCTCACGGAGCTCATTCCGGAGCTCCTGGATTTGGTTGACGAGGGACGCATTGCGTTTAGACCTGCGGTGGAGCTTTCGTACCTGCAAAAAGAGGAACAAGGTGCGCTGCTGGAGCAAATCGCCTACGCAGATGCCACGCCATCCCTTGCCCAGGCCATTAAGCTGAAGCGATTCTCCCAGGACGGAAAGCTGAACAACGAGGTCATCGAGTCGATTATGAGCGAGGAAAAGCCGAACCAGAGGGAGAAGATCAACATCAAGTACGCCGAGGCCAGAAGGTTTATCCCTGCCAGCATTCCCTACGAAAAAACCGGTGAGTATATTCTGAAAGCGCTGGAATATTATCACCGGTATCAGGAAAGGCAGAAAAGTCGGAATGACGCAAGATAGGTTCTTCGCCAAGGGAGCAGTCTACCCTTTTGACGCTGCGTCAGCGCCGTTCCCCCTCTCACACTCTCCCCCCTCATTTACCGGCAATACCAGCTCAAAAGGAAAATATACAGGCGGCACAATTGAAGAAAACCAAGTGCATTCGTACAATATGAGAAAAAACAGTCATTGGAGGTCATCCCATGAAAAAGAATCTCATGTTGTGCGCGCTCCTGCTTTCTGTATTGCTTTCCGGATGCGCCGCAGAGCCCCTGCAAGGGCAAACGGTGGGAAACACACCGAAAGCTCCAACACCACAGGAAGGAACGCCTGCTTCCTTTGAGCCGGTATCCACAGAACCAAACGCTCCCACAGAAGCCGTCGATCCCGCAGATTCCATGCTGAATGAGGACAAGCACGATAGCAGCCCGAGCTTTTCTTCTGAGCCGGTAAGCGCACCCACAGAATCGAATGCGCCGTCATCGGAAGAAAACGAACAGGCCCCCGTGATTCCGGAGAAGCCGGAGAAAATAGAAAGTCCAAAAGAGGAACCATCCGTTCCTGCGATAACCGAGCCGGAACCGACTTCGGTGCCCGAGCCCACATTTGATATCGAGCACTGGATTTCTTACGCAAAAAGCACGGCGGTGAGCTTGGGACTGACCTTGGATAGCTCGGCAACCGATTGCTGGGACAATCCGATTTCCGCAGAGCAGGGCTGCATCTATCTGGAGCGAGACATTAACTCGCGTTTGAAGCGATATGCCGAGGACAAGAGCATCACAGATGTCTGGATCTGGTACGAATGCGTCGGCACAGACAAGTATCTGATCTACATCGGGTACGCATAAAACTTTATATCACTTTGAGAAGCGTCGTAGAAATACGGCGCTTTTTTCATACCAAAATTCAATTTCAGGAGGAATGAAACCAACATGAAAAAGAACATTTTCAGACGGGGAATGTCGGGACTTCTTGCGGTTCTGATGACATTCACCGCACTCATGAGCATCGGCACGACTACGGCCTTTGCTGCCTCGACTGCCGGAGAAACCGCTGAGTCCTATTCCGTAGGGTTCCCCAGAGACGGGGACGCCAATCTGGACTACAGCGGCACATGGGGCCATGATGAGCTTCACTACATGAACGGCTGGACCTCCGGCGAGGCAACCTGGATGACCACGCTGCACACCATCGGCTCCTTCGATGGACAGGCCTGCTACTGCATTGAGCCGGGTGTGCCTCGTCTGCTGGGCAAGACATATTCCCGCCATGGCGAGGATTATTGGAAGAACTACCCATCCGACTGCAACAGCACCATCGACGCTGACACCATCAAGACCCTGCTGGGACGGATCATGCAGTACGGTTATCAGGGCAATCTTTCCACCTTATGGAGATCGCAGAATGATGCGGATGCCGACAAACTGGCCCACATGATGGCCACCCAGGCGTTGGTGTGGGAAACGGTCGTCGGAGAACGGGATGCAAACTTTAACCATGTTGACCCCGGCACCGCCGATGCAGTGAAATCCGTTTACCGCACCAGCCACCCGTTGTACAGTCGCTTTTCCGCTTATTATGACAGCATTGAGGACAGCGTGCAGAAGCATACCATTGTCCCGAGCTTCATGGCCAAAAGTACCGGAAAAGCACAGACCGTCGAGCTGAACTGGGACGGAAGCAGCTATTCGGCCACGCTGACCGATACCAACGGCGTCCTGGGCAATTACCGTTTCTCTGCTAACCAGACGGGCGTTTCCTTCTCTGTTCAGGGAAATGTGCTGACGATCTCGACTCAGAACGCACCTGTCGGCACGCTTCAAGTCACTGCCGAAAAGGAGGCTCTGCGTAAGGGTGTTGTGGTGTGGAGCGATGGCCACTACGGCCCGGACGGCACCATGCAGGATGTGGTCACCTACAGTGCTACGGTCAGCGACCCGGTCACAGCCTTTCTGAAGCTGAAGGTCAGCTATGGCGGCGCTAAAATCATCAAGACCAGCGAGGACGGCAGGGTGGACGGCATTACCTTCACCATCACCGGCGAGGGCGTCAATCAGACCGTTACCACCGACTGGAACGGTGAAATTCGCATCGACAATCTGATGCCCGGCACCTATACCGTCACCGAGCAGAGCTATGACAAATACGAGCCCCAGGAAAGCCACCGTGTTACCGTGCTTGCCGGACAGACGGCGACGGTTTCCTTTAACAATGTGCTCCGTCGCGGCGATCTGACCGTGACCAAGACCTCCGAGGATGGGCTGAATCAGGGCGTGAAGTTCCACCTTTTTGGAACCTCCCTTAGCGGCCTTTCTGTAGATGAATACGCCGTCACCGATGAAAACGGTGTGGCGACTTTCCGGGATGTGCTCATCGGCACCGGCTACACACTGGAGGAGATGGACACCGCCATTCGTTATGTGGTTCCCAACAGCCAGAGTGCCGCAGTGGAATGGAACAGTGTAACCAATAAGAGCTTTTCCAACATCCTCAAGAAATTCAATGTCACCGTCACTAAGAGTGACTGTGAGGTCGGAACGGCGCAGGGCGACGCTTCGCTTGCCGGTGCCGCCTACGGCATTTATAAGGGCGATCAGCTTGTGGATACCTACTACACCGACGAGAACGGCCAGTTCACCACTGGCTATTATGTCTGCGGCGACGACTGGACGATTCGTGAGATCAGACCCTCCGAGGGCTATCTTCTGGACGGCACCGTTTATCCTGTCGGTGCAGAGGCGGCCAATTACACAGTTGAGCTGAACGCTGCACCTGCTGTGGCTGTTGCCGAGCAGGTGCAGAAGGGCAATATCGCCATCATCAAGCACTCGGATAACGGCGACACACAAATTGAAACGCCCGAAGAAGGCGCGATTTTTGCCATCTATCTGAAATCTGCCGGCAGCTATGAGGCGGCAAAGGATACAGAGCGGGACTACCTGACCTGCGATGAAAACGGCTTTGCCCAAAGCAAGAACCTGCCCTACGGCGTGTATACTGTGCATCAGGTCTCCGGCTGGGAGGGTCGTGAGCTGATGAGCGACTTTGATGTGTTCATTGCCAAGGACAGTGAGACCTATCGCTACCTCATCAACAACGCCAACTTTGAGTCCTTCATTAAGGTCATCAAGGTGGATGCGGAGACCGGCAATACCATTCCCTATGCGGGTGCGGGCTTCCAGATCTTTCGTCCGGATGGCTCCAAGGTGGAAATGACCTTTACCTATCCGGAGGTTACCACCATCGGCACCTTCTACACCAATGATGCCGGCATGCTCATTACTCCGGAAAAGCTTGAGTTCGGCAAGGGCTACTCCCTCAAGGAGGTTTCCGCACCTTACGGCTATGTGCTCAGTCATGAGGCGGTCAAGTTCGATGTGGCCGAAGAGAATTCCACCGAGGAAAGCGGCGTGACAATCGTTGCAGTGAAGCTGGGCAATTACGCGCAGAAGGGCATCATCAAGATTTCCAAAACCGGTGAGGTGTTTGCCTCTGTTACGGCGGCGGACGGGGTCTATCAGCCGGTCTATACGGTGCAGGGACTTGCGGGAGCAACCTATGAGATCAAGGCAACGGAGGACATCTACACCCCGGATGGTACGCTGCGCTGCAGCGCCGGCGAGGTGGTGGATACGGTGACCACCGGCGCAGATGGCACGGCGGAGAGCAAGCCGCTGTATCTGGGAAAATACGAAATCACCGAGATGAAAGCCCCCGACGGCATGGTCATTAACAAGGACGCCCATACCGTAGAGCTTGTCTATGCCGGGCAGGAGATTGAGATCACCGAAACCGCTGCCAGTTTCTGCAATGACAGACAGAAGGCGCGGATTTCTCTTTCCAAGGTGCTGGAGCAGAACAAGCAGTTCGGTATCGGTATGAATAACGAGCTTTCCGCCGTGACCTTCGGCTTCTATGCCGCCGAGGAGCTTACCGCAGCAGACGGCTCCGTCATTCCTGTGGACGGTCTCATCGAGATCATGTCCCTTGATGAAAACGGAAAGGCTGTGCTCAAGAGCGATGTTCCCTTCGGCAGCTACTATGTCAAGGAAATCAGCACCGACAGCCACTACATTCTCTCCGATGAGAAGTACCCTGTGACCTTCGCCTATGCCGGTCAGGAAATTCCCGTTGTGGAGCTTGCCGTCAATGACGGAAAGAGCATTACCAACGAGATGATTTACGGAGAAATCCACGGCATGAAGAAGGACGAGGACGGCAAGGCACTGGCCAGAGCTACCATCGGCCTGTTCCTCACAGAAGGCACAGAGCCTATCCTGACCACCGTTTCCGCAGAGGACGGCAGCTTCACCTTTGCGGACATCCCTTATGGCGAGTATGTGGTTCGTGAAATCGCTGCACCGGAGGGCTATGTGATGGATGACACGCCTTATACCGTGAAGGTGGATCAGAACGGCGCTGTGGTCGAGATTGAGATCACCAACAAGCTCATTCGCGGCAGCGTTCAGCTGACCAAGGTGGATAAAGACTATCCCGATCATCACCTGAACGGCGCAGTCTTTGAGGTGTACCGTGACGGAAAGCTCGTGGGCCAGATGGAGGAGCTGTCCGACGGCGTCTACAAGCTGGACAATCTGCCCTACGGCGATTACACGCTGAAGGAAACCGAGGCCCCCAAGGGCTTCTTCCTTGATGAGAAAACCTATAGCTTCTCCATTAAGGAAGATGGTAAAACCGTCGTCGTGGAAAATGAGGCCGGAAAGGGCTTTGTCAACCAGGCACAGACCGGAGGCATTCGCATTGAAAAGACTTCGGATGACGGCGTGCTGAAGGGCTTTACCTTCCGTGTGGAGGGCTCGGATATCACCGGCAATGCCTTCAGCAAGGACTTTATGACCGATGAGAAGGGTCAGATCCACATCGAGGGCCTGCGCATCGGCGATTATGTGATCTCCGAGGTGTCTAACAAAGCCAACGAGAAGTATCAGCTTCCCGCAAATGTCACCGTAACCGTTCACGAAGGAAAGACGGTCGTTGCCAAGTTCCATAACAAGCTCAAGCCTGTTACGGATATCCCCAAGACCGGAGATACCACCAATATGCCTCTTTGGGCAGCACTTGCCGGTATCTCCGCAGTCGGCACAGGTGCGGCGGCCTTCTTTACCTTCCGCAAAAAGAAGGAGGTAGGCAAGCATGAGCGTTAAGGTTATCATCGGCATCGGCCTTGTGGTGTTTATCATCGCAGGGCTGATCGTTCTTCGCCTGAAGAACAGAAAGTAAAACGGCAAGGGGCGGCATCTTTTTACAGATGCCGCCCCGCTTATAAAAGGAGACGCTATGGAAGAGACAAGAAAAATTGGAGATTACTCCGTAAAGTATTCCATGTATATCGGGCACAAGGATATTGCTCTGGGCGAGAATCCCAACGCCGACAAGGATGAACGGTATATGTGCTGCTTCGTAGAGACCAACGCCATTTTCGAGCGCTATTCCGGGGTGCTGGTCAGCGACGATTTTGCGGAGATTGCAAAGGTGTTCGGACAGCGCGTAGCAGACGCAGCCGAGGAAATTATTCAGGAAAACGAAAGAGCCTGTCAGGAGGTCGGCATGAATGAGGAACTCACAACAAATAGTTGTAAGCCCATTTCCTATGAGGATTCCATCGAGAACAAGGTGGTTGTCGTCAAGGGCAGCATTCTCCGGCCTGAGTTCCGCCACGCCAATCACCAGCTTATGCTGTGTACCGGCGGCTTCGGCGCGCAGGCCAATGCGCGAGGCCGTACCTGCTGCTGCATTTCTCTGTACGACGGGAGAAAGACCTCCTTTTACCGCACGGATTTTCTCGGCGTCATGGATGAAAAGAAGCTTCCCGAATGGGCGCAGAAGGGCTTGGAGAAAGCAAAAGAGATGCACGCGCAGGAAAAGAAGCCGGCTAAAGAAAGAGGTGACGCAAGATGATCGAGTATGAAAAAAGAGCAATGATCGAGGCGGAGGACAAATATACCTTCCGTCAGAGCACGCAAATTTCCATGCAAACCGGACTGATCGGCCACCTCCGGGCAGACATGGATACAGACGGCAACGGCTTTTTCAGCAGCTGGTTTGATTTCCGGGAGGAGCTGAAAACCGATGAGTTCAAGGCGGAGTTTGACGAAGTCATCAACTCTCTGCGTGAGGAAGGCGACATTCTTCATAACCGCAGGGCGCTTGCCAAGTACTGCTATTGCACACCCCAAAGCCGTATGCAGGAGGAACCGGGCTACTATGGCGTTCGTGTGGATACCGAAAAATATGCCTATCTTCTGCGCCTGAACCCGGACAGAGGCGAATACAACCTGTACTGCTATTGCTATCGCCGGGACTGGCTCGATCAGCACATGAAGGACGCAGAGAAAGGAATCCGTTTTATTGACAGCCATTACAAGGAGCTGTTTCGCATTCCGGATGGCGGCAAGGTGAAAATCCACTATTCGTGGAATGAAGACCAGATTCGCACCTGCCGGTATATCGACGATTACCATGTGGAGATCGGGAGCAACCTCTATCATATCTGCGAGTTTGCCGAGCGCATGGAATACGGCGGCCATACCTGCGAGCCGATTCGGGACAACCTGCCCGAGCAGTGCTACAGCGTTCTTTCCGGCAGTGACGAAATCATTATCATCAAGCGCGGCGAAAAGGGCTACTTCAAGACGGACATTCCCGTTACCGACAAGGACGAAGCCCGGAACATCGTAAACGAGTACAACACAAAGCTCGGCGTCAGCCGAGCGCAGGAAGAAGCGATGAAGGCCGGCTCTAAGGAGGGAGTTCCCATGCCGAGCAAATACAGAATCATTTTGGAGATGGCGTCCCAGACTGCCAGGGATATCGCCTCCAACGCCGACCGATATACCGATTTTCTGATTACGGCGGCAAACAACTACAAGTACAGCTTTAAGGAGCAGCTGCTCATCCATGCGCAGAAGCCAGATGCAACGGCGTGTGCGGAAATCGACACATGGAATAAACTCGGCAGATGGGTAAACAAGGGCACGAAAGGCATCGCGCTGCTGATCGACAGAGATGTTCCCTACAAGCTGAGACATGTCTTTGATATCTCCGACACCAACAGCCGTGCCGGAAGGAACATCACCCTTTGGCAGATGAAGCCGGAGTACGAATATGCGGTATCGGAAAGCCTTCAGGCCAGCTTCGGTGATGTGGAGGAGCCGCGAGATTTCCCGCACCTTCTCATAGATATTTCCGGTTATGCCGTGGAGGATAATCTTTCAGATTATCTCATGGAGCTGAACGCTGTCAAAGCCGGCAGCTTTCTGGAGGAGCTGGACGACACAAGCCTTGAGGCGTGGCTGAAAACCACGCTGAAAAGCAGCGTCGCTTTTATGGCGCTCTCCCGTGCAGGGTATGAGCCGAGGCAGTATTTTGACCGGGAGGATTTCAGCCATCTCTTTGATTTCAACACCCTGGAGGTTATCTCCGTGCTCGGTGCCGCAGTCAGCGATATTTCTGAGATGGTCATCCGTGAAATGGGCGAAACCGTCAAGGAAATGGAGAAGGAGGAAAAGCGGAAAATTCGCACATTTGCGCAGACCGGTCCTTCTGCGTATCATAAGAACCGAACAGAAAACAAGGAAAGGAGCAACGAACATGGAACTGACCTATACGATGCAGGGGGACTATCTGATTCCCGATCTGACCGTGCCGGAGAGCCCGAAGCTTGGGAAGTATGGAATGCTGCGGCGGACATTCCTCCGCAAACACCGGGATGGGATCTACACCGGGATGCTGCTGAACGGAACACTGAACAGTCATCTGGAGGAAGTGGACCGGCAAGCCAACGAGATGATGGAACGCCTGACCCGACAGATGGCAGAGAAGCAGGGCGTGACGGAGCGCCTGAAAGCGGAAGATCAGATGCAGTGGGTGCAGATGATGAACTCCATTCGCCACTCGGCGGAGGAAGTGATTCTGAACGACCTGATCTACGCGTAACGCTCCCCACAGTTGAACAGCAGCAGGAAATCATCGCAGAAGCGGAGGAA
>ONZZ01002230.1_pt1 | contig 10642 bp, 9 predicted proteins | sample 1671101 | NCBI WGS metagenome assembly ONZZ01 (sample SAMN06348122, study PRJEB24527) | human gut metagenome | biome: human gut; feature: ankylosing spondylitis patient; material: feces | host: Homo sapiens | place: China | collected 2015-10
ACAACCTGAGCTTTGAGGACATGATGAGCCGCTTCAAGAGCCAGAGCGAGGAAAAGATGGCGGATCTGGACCACGAGACCAACAACCGCCGCGGCGGCGGTTATGCCCCGCGCAGCCGTCGCGGCCGCTGAGCAGCCGATCAGAATGCACAGAACAGACCTGTCCCCTGGTCGGGCGGGTCTGTTTTTTCGCCCAAGAGGAAAAGAAAGGAACCACCATGCCTGCAAAATTTGAACTGATCGCCCCCTGTTTCTTCGGGTGCGAGTCCACCGCAAAATTTGAACTGAACCGCATCGGCGCGGAGAACATCCGGGTGGATGACGGCCGCCTGACCTTCTCCGGCGGTGCGGAGATGATCGCGGCAGCCAACCTGCACCTGCGCACCGTGGAGCGCGTGCTGCTGCTGCTGGCCCGCTACAAGGCGTCCACCTTTGATGAGCTGTTCGACGGCGTGTACAGCGTCCCCTGGGAGGATCTGCTGCCGGCGGATGCGGCCTTCCCGGTCACCGGCTCCTCGCTGGACAGCCAGCTTTCCAGCGTGCCCGCCTGCCAGAGCATCATCAAAAAGGCTGTGGTCAAGCGCCTGATGGCCAAGCACCACACCTCCGTGCTGCCGGAGAGCGGCACCGAGTACAAGATCCGCTTTATGCTGCGCAAGAACGTGTGCGAGATCATGCTGGACACCACCGGCGAGGGCCTGCACAAGCGCGGCTACCGCCGCAACGCCATGGAGGCCCCCATCCGCGAGACGCTGGCCGCTACCATCGCCGACCTGGGCCGCGTGCGCCGGGACAGCCTGGTGGAGGACCCCTTCTGCGGCAGCGGCACCCTGCTCATTGAGGCCGCCCAGAAGGCCATGAACATCGCACCGGGCCTCAAGCGCCGCTTTGCTGCCGAACGCTACAGCTTTGTGCCGGCAGCTGTGTGGGCCGAGCAGCGCCAGAAGGCCCTGGCTGAATCCAAGCTGGATGTGGGCTTCGAGGCCTTTGGATATGATATCGACCCCGCCGCCGTGGCGCTGGCCAACGCCAACGCCAAGTTGGCCGGTGTGGAAAAGCGCTGCCACTTTGAGGTGGCCGATGTGGCGGATTTTGCCGCAAAGCAGGAGGCTATCGTGCTGACAAATCCTCCCTACGGTGAGCGCATGAGCACCATTGAGGGCGCGGCCAAGCTGGCCCGCACCCTGGGCCGCCAGATGGAGGCGAACCCCTGCGCCGGTGTGTACGCTATCACCGCTGACATGGACTTTGAGGCCCACTACGGCAAGCGTGCCAACAAGCGCCGCAAGATGTACAACGGCATGATCCCCTGCCAGCTGTATATGTACTACAACGCCCCCAAGTTCGAGCACACCGCAAAGCCGATGCCCAAGTCCGGCTTTGACGGCAAGAGCCGTTTTGACAAGAAGGACTGAGCCTGAAAAAATGTGCCCGGCCTGAAAAATAAGCCCTGCAAGCCGCACCGGAACTGCCCGGTGCGGCTTTTTGCATGGTTGCCGGAAAGACCCGGGAAATTCCGGAACGAATGACCCCACGACCTCTGCCGGAGAAAAGGACGAATGCAAACAAAGTTTTATGAAGTATTATGAACAAGGCTAAAACAAGATGAGACAAATTCATGGAGAATTTACACTCCTACCGTTGCACAGCGGAACAAAATAGATTATACTTACCTTATTACCATGACCTGTGCAGCCTGTGGCGGAAAGGAACGGTGCCCCCTATGAAGGGTCGAATGAAACCCTATCTTCCGGAGTTGACCATCCGTGATTATAATATCTACCTCCAGTATCTCCGAGGCGTGCGGCGGCAGCTGTACACCGAGTTTGGCTGGTATTCCTGCCATCTGCTGCGGCACAATGGCGTGGTGTTTGCCATTTTGTCCGACAGCCTTGCCGGGCGCACAGCCACCTGCCAGCGTCAGCGGGTGCCGGGCACCCTGTGCTGGCGCAGGATGATGTGCCAGACGCAGGGCATCCGGCAGGCGGCACAGGTGGAAGTGCTGCTGGGCTGGCACAACCTGCAGGACCGGCGGCCGGATGAACTGCGGCCCGCCAAGCGGCTGCGCCGCGCGCTGGACCGGGTTCTGCTGCGCCGTGCCTACGAGCGGGCCGTGCAGCAGAACCCGGCCCTGGAACGCCTGTTCGGGCAGGAGCGGGACCAGGCCGTGGTGCAGATGAACCTGAATGCCAAGAACTACAACTTGGCTGCAGAGCCCATGAGCAACGTTTATGGCGCGCTGTATTCCACCCTCGCCACCGATGACCCCAACCAGCGCAAGAGCATGCGCTACATCGGCAGCAGCATTGGGCGCATCTTTTACCTGATGGACAAGGCCGAGCGCTTTGAAGCCGACAAGTGCAGCGGCCGGTACAACGTGTTTGTGGTCAATGACCTGATGGGGCAGGCCTCGGCCGTGGAAAATGCCCGTCGGCAGGCGCTGGCCGCCGCCAACGACCTGATGCGGGTGTACAGCATGCTGGATGTCAAACTCAACCGCAGCCTGCTGGATAATATCATGCTGCTGGGCCTGCACCACGCGGTGGAACCGCTGGAAGTGGGCGCAGAGCAGGAAAACTGGGAGATCCCATGAAAAAACAGAACCGAAAAAGCTGGGCCATGGCCTATTGCGGCATGGCGGCGGCGCTGTGCGTCGCGCTGATGCTGCTGGGGGCCGTGATCCCCATTGCCATGTTCATTGCGCCTGCGCTGGCAGGGTTTCTGATCGCGACAGTGTGTGTGGAGTGCGGGCGCACCATGGCGCTCACAGCCTACGCGGCGGTCAGCCTGCTGGCGCTTTTGTTTGTGCCGGACAAAGAAGTGGCCCTGATCTTCGTGTTCCTGCTGGGGTATTACCCGCTGGCAAAACCTCGGTTCGACCGCATCCGCCCGGCCGTGCTGCGGTGCGTGTGCAAGCTGCTGCTGTGCAACGCCGCCGTGCTGGCGATGTACGGCCTGCTGCTGGTGCTCATCCCGGCGGGCAGCATCTCACAGGAGCTGCGCGCCACGGCGTGGATCGTTACCCTGTCCACGCTGGCCATGGGCAACGTGGCCTTTTTGCTGTACGACCGGGCCCTGCACAACCTGCTCATGCTGTACCGGTTGGTGTGGCAGCCCAAGCTGCACCGGATGCTGGGCATGCACTGAGAACGGTTGTTGCACAGCAGTTGCACAAAGTGGGAAAGTGTGGTATACTGAGCCACCAGCAGCCCACAGGGGCCGCAGAAAGAGGGAATGCAAAACCACCAGTTGACGCAAAGCGCCGGGCCACGCGGGTGACAGCCGCGAGGGTGACGAGGAGAGGAATCATCGAAAATTTCGGCGGATGTTTCTCCGGTTGAAGGCTAGACCAGCCGCAGAGAAGGGCAAAAAACGGCAGTGATACCGCAACAGATCCCTTCAAAGAAAGCCATACAAGAACATAAACTGATAGGGAAGCTGACGGCCCCGGCTGTGCGTTTTTTCTGCGCGGGGGACGCCGGCATGGAGGTGTTTTGTATGTGTGGCATTGTTGGTTATGTCGGCAAGCGCAGCGCACAGGATGTGCTGCTGGACGGTCTGGAAAAACTGGAGTACCGCGGGTACGATTCGGCAGGTGTTGCGCTGGCTCTGGACGGCGGCATCCGCGTGGTAAAGAGCAAGGGGCGGCTGACACAGCTGCGCCAGAAACTGGCCGCACAGGCTCTGGCACAGAGCTTCTGCGGCATCGGGCACACCCGGTGGGCTACCCACGGTGAGCCCAGTGACGTGAACAGCCACCCGCATTCCACCCCGCGGGTGAGCATCGTGCACAACGGCATCATTGAAAATTACGGCATCCTCAAGGAGCGTCTGATGGCCAAAGGCGATACCTTTGAGAGCGAAACGGACACCGAGGTGCTGGTCAAGCTCATCGACAGCTGCTACACCGGCGACCCGCTGCGGGCGCTGCAGGAAGCACTGGCCAAGGTGCGGGGCAGCTATGCGCTGGCTGTGCTGTTCCGGGACCGCCCGGACACCATCTTTGCAGTCAAGCGCGAAAGCCCGCTCATCGTGGGCTGGGGCGAGGGCGAAAACTTCGTAGCGTCGGATATCCCGGCCCTGCTCAAGTATACCCGTCGCTACAGCGTGCTGGAAGAGGGCGACATGGCCGTGTGCACGGCCGAGGGCATCCGCTTCTACAATGAATTTGCCGAGCCGGTGCAGCGCCCGGTGCTGACGGCGGACTGGGATATGGAGGCAGCCGAAAAGGGCGGCTACCCGCACTTCATGCTCAAGGAGATCAACGAGCAGCCGACGGCCATCACGGCTACGGTCAGTCCCCGCGTGGAGGACGGCATGCCGGATCTGCGCATCCCACAGCTCACAGACGAGGTGCTGCGCAGCATCGGTACGGTGCATCTGGTGGGCTGCGGCACGGCCATGCATGCCGGTATGGTGGGCAAGGCAGCCATTGAGACACTGGCCCGGGTGCCCGCCGAGGTGGACATCGCCAGCGAGTTCCGCTACCGGGACCCCATCCTGAACCCCAACGATCTGGTGATCATCATCAGCCAGTCCGGGGAGACCAGTGATACGCTGGCCGCCCTCAAGCTGGCAAAGAGCCGGGGCGTGCCGGTGCTGGCCATCGTGAACGTGGTGGGCAGCTCCATCGCCCGCGCGGCAGACTATGTGCTGTACACCTACGCCGGGCCGGAGATCGCCGTGGCCTCCACCAAGGCCTATATGGTGCAGCTGTGCGTGCTGTATCTGTTCGCGCTGCGTCTGGCCTACGCCCGGGGCCGCCTGAGCGAGGCAGAGACCCGCCGCTATACGGCCCAGCTGCTGCGGGCACCGGAGATCATCAAGGCCCGTCTGGCGGACTGCGAGCAGATCAAATACCTTGCCAGCCGCTATATGAACACCCAGAGCTGCTTCTTCATCGGACGCGGGTTCGACTACTCCCTCTCACTGGAGGGCAGCCTGAAGCTGAAGGAGATCAGCTATGTGCACTCGGATGCCTATGCCGCCGGTGAGCTGAAGCATGGAACCATCAGCCTGATCACCGACGGTGTGCCGGTGATCGCGCTGGCCACCCAGAAACAGGTGTACGAAAAGACCATCTCCAACGCCAAGGAGACCCGCAGCCGCGGTGCACGGGTGCTGCTGTTCACCACAAAGGATGCCGTGGTGCCGGAGGGCGTGGCCGATGCCGTGATCCGGTTGGACGAATATGAGGACATCCTGATGCCCCTGCAGCTGATCGTGCCGCTGCAGCTGTTCGCCTACTACATGGCGGTGCTGCGCGGCTGCGACGTGGATAAACCCCGCAACCTCGCCAAGAGCGTGACCGTGGAATAAACTGCTGCTTACGGGAATTACGGGAACTCCCTCAGTCTTTGCTGCGCAAAGCCAGCTCCCTCAGGGTGGAGCCTTTTGACAGTACGGCAACCAGAATATAATTACAACAAAAGCGAGGCCCCTCTGAGCGTTTCAGAGGGGCCTCGCTGTATCTTTGTTTCAGATGAGGAAGAGCGGCTTACCAGAACCAGTAACGCTTCTTGAACGCGATGTAGGCCACCGCAATGACCACCAGCACCGCGCCGCCAGCGATGAAGAAGCTCCAGTTGATGTTGGCGAAGCGGAGATTTTCGTTGGTCAGCAGATAACGACCGGCGGTGTCCAGCGTGATCACGCCGTCTTTGTAGCTGTTCAGGTACTGCCATTTTCCGGTGGTCTCGTTGTAGAGGTACAGACGGGAGTAATCACTCTTGTCCAGATCAATGCGGGCCGAGCAGGGGACCGTCTTGCCGTCGTTCACCACGAACTCCAGGCCCTGCTCCACTTGCTGCAGTTCCAGCGAGGTGTTCAGCTCGCCGGTGGTGTTGCGCACGTCCTTGCCGGACACCTGCAGGGTGTAGCCGTCGCCCACCACACACAGGGTCTTGCCGGTGGTGCGCAGAGAGTTGAGGATGTCGCCGGTGATCACCGGGACTTCCGACTGAGCAAAAACGACCTCATTGTCGGTGCTGTCCTGAATGGTCTGCACGGTGGGGTCCAGCGTGATCTTGTCATCGTCGCCGTTGGAAGCGTCATCGCCGTTGCTGCTGTCGCTGCCCGAGGAAGCGGAAGCAGAGCGGTTCACGATGACGGTGACCAGCGCCGTGGCTTTGCCGTTGGAAACCGTAATGGAGGTGGAGCCGGTGCCCACGGCGGTGATCACGCCGCTGGGGCTCACGGTGGCCACACTGCTGTTGCCGGACTTGTAGGTGAAGCTCTGGGAGGCCGAAGCCGGGGTGGCCTTGGCCGACAGGGTGCGGGTGGCACCCGGCTTGAGCACCACATAGGAGGGGGTTACCGTAATGACCTGACCGCTGTTGGCGGAGGTGGTGCCGGAACTGACCGTGCCGCCGGTGGTCGCCTCGGTGGGGATGGCCAGCACGGTAACGGTGGTGCTGGCGGTGACCGAGCCGCAGGCGGCGGTGATGGTGGCGGTGCCGGGGCTCACGCCGGTCACGCGGCCGAAGCTGTTGACGGTGGCCACCTTCTCATTGGAAGAAGTCAGGGAGATGGTGGCGTACTGCGAGGCGGACGAGGGCCGCACCTGCAGCGATGCCGACACCGAGTTGCCCACATAGATGGTGTTGGAGGACAGCGCCAGATCCATCTCGGTGACGATCATGGTGGAGTCCATGGAAACCGAAATGGTGTAAGCACAGATCTGGTTGCCTGCGGCGGCCGTCACGGTGGCGGTGCCCACGCCCACAGCCTGCACCACGCCGCTGTTGCTCACGGTAAGCACGCTGCTGTCATCGGTGAGGTAGATGACGGAGTCGGTGCTGTTGCGGGGGCGCACCGTGGGCGACAGCTGCTGGGTCTCGCCCAACAGCATATTGGAAGAATAGGTGCCGGCCTCAATGCTCTCAGCAGGCACGCTGCTGTCGCTGTTCCAGGGCAGCGACACGGCGGTGCCGGGCAGGGGCACGGCAGCCGATGCCGGCAGGGCCATGCCGCCGGCCAGCAGGCAAAGCAGTGCCGCGCCAAGGGCCAGGGTCTTTGCGGTTGATTTCATGGTTCGTGTACCTCTCTGGGTGTTATAAATGGAGCGAAATTCAGCGCCGGAAACGGTGCCCGCATCAGCGGAACAGCACACCCAGAGCCTCCATTGCATATTCAAAGTAGGTGACCTGATCGTATTCCACGCGGGCGGTCACGCTCATGCCGTTGGAAAGATCGACCTTGTCGCCGCTGCGGCTCACCACATAGGTGCTGTCCGGCTTGATGGTCATCTTGTAGTACGAAGCGCTGGTGCTGGTGGTCACGTCGCTGTCGATGGCGGTCACGGTACCGGTCAGGGTGCCGTAGGAATACTCCGACAGGCCGGTGATGGCGATCTTGCACGGGTCGCCCACATGCAGCAGCGGGCGGTCGTTCACGGTGACCATGGCCACGATCTCCAGGTCATCGTTCTCGCTGGCAACGGTGGCCAGCGGGGAGCCTGCGCTCAGCACCATGCCCTCCTTGTAGGGGCTGTCCATGTGGATCACGCCGGAGGTGGGGGCGTACAGATAGTAGTCGTTGGCACCGGTGTTCAGGGCGTCGATCTGCGCCTGCACGTTGTCCACGTTGCTCTGGGCGCTGGTGATGCTCTGGGAGATGGACTGCATGGTGGAGTAATACAGGGCCTGGATCTCGCTCTGGTTCTGCTCCATCAGGGTCTTGATCTGGGCGTCGGTGTAACCGGCCGCCTGATAAGCCGAAGCGTCAAAGGTCTTTTGCTCCACCTGGCTCTTGTAGGTCTCGTACTGGTAGTAGTAGGGCTGATCCTCGACACTGGTCTCACTGAAGTAGTTCGTGTCGTCCTGGATGCACTGCAGCAGCTTATTGTACTGGTCCACCTGGGTCTGGTAGATCTTGAGCTGGCTTTCCAGGTTGTCCTGCTGCATGTCCAGGTCAGTGCTCTTGATGTGGGCCACGAGGTCGCCCTCGTTCACATAGCTGCCCTCGGAGATGTACAGCTCGGTGAGGGTGCCGGAATAGCTGGACATGATGTAGGTCTTGTTGCTGGCCTGCACCGTGCCGGAGTTCTGGCTGACGTAGATGCGGTTGGTGCGGGTGCTCCACACCAGCAGAAAGATCATGAACAAGCCCACCAGAATGACAAAGGCGTATCCGTAGGGAGGTACGTCCCGGTCCATCATAATGCGGCGGTCCTGCAGATCATCGAGGTTCTGGATGGTCGTTGTCATAGTTACTTGGTCTCCATAAACACGTCAACCACGGCGTCATCGTCGTCCTGGCTGACAAAAATGGTGTAGTTGTCACCGGTGAGCTTGAGGTCCTTTTCAAAGGCGAGGATCTGCAGCTTGGAGCTTGCCAGCTGGCTGTAGGCCATGGGGCCGGTATAATGAGCGTACAGGCAGTTCTTCACCCGCAGCACGGCGTCCACTTCGTAGCCGGGCTCGGTCTGGGTAATCAGCTGGGTGGCCTGCTGCATCAGGTACAGCTCCGGGGCATGCTCCGGGGCCGGGCCGATCTTGAGGGCCTGCACCAGCGGGCCGATGGGCTGTGCGTTGTGGCTCTTGATAAAGTTCTGCAGCTGGGTCAGCGCCACCATCATGTTGCCCAGTTCTTCGGGGGCGATGCGGCGTGCCACGACATTGGTCAGTTTGAGGGTCTTGTTTTCAGCAACTTTGATCTCGTTCATGTTGAAATACCTCTTTGTCCTATCGTTGAATTTCCTCCGCAAAGGGGAGGCCGTAATAGGCAATCACAGGCAGAGAAAGGGCAGAGCACACCTTCTCTGCTTCTGATCACCTATTACTGTAGCAGTAATGGGTGATGCGAAAAATAGAATGTGCCCGGAGGCAGGACGCCTCCGGGCACACCATAACGAGGCATTGTCACCGGTCCGGCGCTTTGCAGCGGGGCCGGAAAACACACTGCATATCGTTTTTTGTCGGGGCTGAGATACCACAGGGCACTCTGCCGTCTGCCATACTTGTCAGGCACCTTGCGGCTGCGCAACCGCAAAGCACTTTTTCAGCAGACAGGTGCGCACCTGTCTGCATCAGGAGCATGTGCGGCGGGGAAACCGGTGCAGTTGCTCAGGCCCCCGGAAAGCCAGGATCAGACAGTCTTATTTAGGGAAGACGGTCTCATTCTTCTCGAAGTCAAAGAGGCTGGGCAGACCGTTCTTGACGTTGGCGGTTGCCAGGTTGTAGATGGCAGCAGCAGAACCAGCCAGACGCAGGCCAGCGTTCAGAGCACCGTTCAGAGTGCCCAGAGCAGTATTGCCATAAGTCATCCCGGCGTCGGTGCCGTTACCGACAACGGCATCGTAGCCGCTATTGTAGTACTTGCTGACAGAGCTGAACCAGGCCTTGCCCAGGTTGCCGGGCTTGTAAGCGCCACCAAACAGAGTGCCAACGGTGTTGCTGACATAGTCGCCCAGGAAAGAGTTGCCGATAATGGTGACCATGTTCTTGTTGAAGTTCTGCCAGTTCTCGAGCTTCAGCTCGGGGGCCAGGATTTCGGACAGGCTTGCGCCGCCGTTGACGTAGGTCATCTCGTTCTCAGAGATTGCGGAAAAATTTGCAGGCATCATCATGATGAATTACTCCCTTCAAATAATGAACTTTTGTCGGTTCCTCCCCGGCTGCGCTGCCGGGAGGGAACCGGTTTTATGTAATCGGGTGCGCACCCGACTGCAACGAATCAGTAGGTAAAGGCTTCGCCGTCATCGTCATCCTCTACCACGGCGGCAGCCACAGGCTGCTTGGCCACCGGCTCACGGCGGCGGTAGATGCCCTGCTGCATATTCCACAGCTCAGCATACTTGCCATCCTTGGCCATCAGCTCGTCGTGCGTGCCGCGCTCCACGATCTTGCCGTGATCCATCACAAGGATCATGTCGCAGTCGCGGACGGTGGACAGACGGTGGGCAATCATCAGGATCGTTTTGTCTTTTGTCAGCTCCCGGATGGCCTTTTGCAGCTCCTGCTCGTTTTCGGGATCCACGCTGGCTGTGGCTTCATCCAAAATGACGATGGGTGCGTCCTTCAGAATTGCCCTGGCAATACAGAGTCTCTGCTTCTGTCCACCAGAGAGTTCATGCGGTGCATAATCCAGATGCTTCTCGATTCCTACCAGTTCTGCCGCATGTCTGGTGATCGCATGCATTTCATCCTGAGGAGTACAACTGTTTTCCAGAGCAAATGCAATATCCTCACCAACCGTCAGTCCGATAAACTGTCCATCCGGATCCTGAAGAACCGTTCCTACATGCGCAGATAATTCAAAAATACTGCTGTGTGGTGCATCCACACCATCCACCGTCAATGTTCCCTTACATTCTCCCGGATTTGAAAAAGGATTCAGTCCGTTGATACATCCTGCCAGGGTACTTTTTCCACTTCCGGAAGGTCCCGCGATCAGCACTTTTTCACCTGGATAAATATCCAGATTGATTCCAGTCAGTGTAGGTTTTTTTTGCGCCCTGTACTGGAATGAAAAATCTTTAAATGAAATAACAGGGGATTTTTTTTCAGTCATTTAAACACCTCAAATTTATTATCATAAATAAAACAATCCAAAACAACAGCATAGAAAAAGCCTTTTCACAAGCCATTAAAGCTACATGAGAAGGCTTTTTCAACCTATCTTATTCCTGATCGAGGGAACCT
>ONZZ01002231.1_pt1 | contig 10637 bp, 16 predicted proteins | sample 1671101 | NCBI WGS metagenome assembly ONZZ01 (sample SAMN06348122, study PRJEB24527) | human gut metagenome | biome: human gut; feature: ankylosing spondylitis patient; material: feces | host: Homo sapiens | place: China | collected 2015-10
CAATATATTCCCCTCTTTTTATCATTTTTTGTATTGTATCATGGATGTAATTTTTTATCAAGAATGTAGTAGTGTTTCTATGCGTCAGTGTTTTCTCAGTAAATCCTTCATCCCAATACAAATGCTGTAATTCTATTCATCTGCAATAATTCAGCTGACAATCTAGGAACCCCGAATGGTCGCTGTTTTGCCCTAGTACTTGCAGGCGAATATTAGAAACATGACCTGGCCCGCTACACAAATATGCATTTTGGCATCTTCAACATAGAAACCGTGAAGGTTGAATATTCCGGGTCAAAATACAGCACCAATCCGGTGGTTGAAAATCATGAATCCAGAAATTCGGAAAATAGATTCCGGTCGAATGGAAATCACTTAATCAGGCCTATTACAGTGCTGCGCTGCTGTGCATAATTCAACTTGGAAGCACACCCCTCTTGCCGGATTCTTCCAGACTTGACATTTCCCGCCAAGGACAAGCGTTATGCTGGCATCCTTGACGGGAAATGTTAAGCCTGGGTCAATTCTGGTTAAGCGGCTGTGTAATTCTCAGAATTTTCGAAATAAATCCGAACCCTATCAAGGTTTCAATCTGCAATCAGAACCGCCTATCTTATTTTTAAATCATTTTCGAAACGCCGGAAAGTGATTTCCAATATTCCGGACTGGTGATTCCCAGTTGTCCGGACTCATGCTTCCCGAGAGCCGAAATATACAGGAATAGCCCAGCGTCAACACCAAAACATTCACTAATAACTTAGTTCCATCTTTGCAAAGGTAAGGAATCTTTTCTTTCCAATCCAGTTGGACCTGCTCTCCAGGAACTGTTTCATAACGAACCGTATTTGTCTAGCTCAACGTTCGCTTGTTTTGAGAAAAGTAATCCTTAAATTCAGGAATGGAAGAAATGTAGGCCCGGAAAGTTGACTGTGCCCCATTTAGCCCATGGTCATCCTTAATGTACTGCCACTAGACTCGTTTATAGTAGAATCTCTGTGAAGTATCCTTTGCTGCGAGCATATCTTTGACAATGGGCTTATATCTATCAAATTAGGAAGGGTGGTTTCCTTCTTTACTGGGTTCACTCTGTTCATACCAACGTTTAACAATTCGTCTATTCTTTTTTAATTCTCTTGCCAGTTCGCTAAAAATTGATTTAGTGTCAACCACGTCATCGATCATCTTCAGTTAGAGTAAGTCGTCAAGTGATTTGACATCAAAGCTTTTTCCGTAATCCAATACATATTGCATAATACCATCTCATGCAATAGTATCCTCGATTTCAATAGCATGTACATTGTTATAAAACCACTTTTTGACCTATTTATGTAGCATTTACACGCTCCCCGTGCGAGGAGCGATAGGCCTATGAAACCTATAATATCATGGCCGAGCTTATCTCAATCCACGCTCCCCATGCGGGGAGCGACAATCAAACGTCCGCAGAAAAGTCTGAAGGAAGTAATTTCAATCCACGCTCCCCATGCGGGGAGCGACTGTCTGGAACTACAACAACCCGAAATATATAAGTATTTCAATCCACGCTCCCCATGCGGGGAGCGACAGGAGGGGCAAATGAACGAAACAGACTTAATGCACATTTCAATCCACGCTCCCCATGCGGGGAGCGACCGTTTCAGGCTTGCCGGTGCCGGTGGCTTTCATGATTTCAATCCACGCTCCCCATGCGGGGAGCGACTACTTCGTTGCCTGCAGTATCCTTCACTGTCATGATTTCAATCCACGCTCCCCATGCGGGGAGCGACACTTTGCCGCCACCATCACGGCGGAGCTGGCAAAATTTCAATCCACGCTCCCCATGCGGGGAGCGACGGTAAGGGGACAAAAAGAAAAAGCCCTCACCTATAATTTCAATCCACGCTCCCCATGCGGGGAGCGACCATATTTGGTTTTCGGGCCGCCCCATCCGTGGATATTTCAATCCACGCTCCCCATGCGGGGAGCGACGTACTGGACATCACGATGAGAGCAGCAAGCAGAATTTCAATCCACGCTCCCCATGCGGGGAGCGACCACATCCGGCCTGCCGTCAGCATGGTTGAAGGCATTTCAATCCACGCTCCCCATGCGGGGAGCGACCAAGTCCTCAATTTTCATCTGTCTCACCTCCTTAATTTCAATCCACGCTCCCCATGCGGGGAGCGACGGTTGGCACACTGGTAATAAGCGTGTTCCCGTGCATTTCAATCCACGCTCCCCATGCGGGGAGCGACCTGCCCATCGTGGGTACTTGTCGATTTCATCCATATTTCAATCCACGCTCCCCATGCGGGGAGCGACTATCGACTGGGAAGCCGTCATTAAATGTGCCGGAATTTCAATCCACGCTCCCCATGCGGGGAGCGACGCCCATGAGGACGGACCCGGGCAATCCTGGCAAGATTTCAATCCACGCTCCCCATGCGGGGAGCGACCGAAATATAAAAAGAATATTTATGATGCTATTGTTATTTCAATCCACGCTCCCCATGCGGGGAGCGACTTGAGCAGAGACACGTGGCGTTTAGATACTTTTAAAATTTCAATCCACGCTCCCCATGCGGGGAGCGACCAATCTCTACTCAATAATGCTATAATATAACCAAATTTCAATCCACGCTCCCCATGCGGGGAGCGACCGGGATTCCGGTGGATTAAAAAGTGTATACTTCGATTTCAATCCACGCTCCCCATGCGGGGAGCGACGAACGCCGGCAGAGAAGGGCTTGTGTAGTCTTGATATTTCAATCCACGCTCCCCATGCGGGGAGCGACGCAAATGGACGATCTTAACAGTGCGAAAGACAGTATTTCAATCCACGCTCCCCATGCGGGGAGCGACAGGGTGTTACAGTGTTGGATTTACCGTAGATAGGGATTTCAATCCACGCTCCCCATGCGGGGAGCGACTGCAATCTATAATCAATAGTGTTATAATGTACTCAAATTTCAATCCACGCTCCCCATGCGGGGAGCGACCCATTCTGTTTTCAGATTATTAAATGTCCATTTTTTATTTCAATCCACGCTCCCCATGCGGGGAGCGACCCTTTAAAAACGATTTAACACGGTCAAAAAACGGATTTCAATCCACGCTCCCCATGCGGGGAGCGACGATTATTAAATATCCATTTTTTAAATTGTACTTTATTTCAATCCACGCTCCCCATGCGGGGAGCGACGCTCCCGCTTGGAATCCCGTCATATTGGATACAAATTTCAATCCACGCTCCCCATGCGGGGAGCGACTCCGGCTCAATTTACAAACATATCTCGCCCGGAATTTCAATCCACGCTCCCCATGCGGGGAGCGACGCGGAAGAAGTTCAGGAGCAGGACCATACGGAAATTTCAATCCACGCTCCCCATGCGGGGAGCGACGTAATTACGTATTCGCCGTTGGACAGCATCGCCGATTTCAATCCACGCTCCCCATGCGGGGAGCGACGAAGAAATCCTGAAAGAAATCCTGGATGCCAAAATTTCAATCCACGCTCCCCATGCGGGGAGCGACGCGGAGTTCGGGTTCGGAGAGACCCGGCTTAAGAATTTCAATCCACGCTCCCCATGCGGGGAGCGACCAGCCTGTACGGTCCTGAAGACGGACACAAACAGATTTCAATCCACGCTCCCCATGCGGGGAGCGACCCATGTCCATGACGGCTTTAGAACCAACCGTGGCATTTCAATCCACGCTCCCCATGCGGGGAGCGACGCAAGATGCCCATCTACCTCATGGATCAGGATAAATTTCAATCCACGCTCCCCATGCGGGGAGCGACAAGAACTCCCCACCCTGGCCAATCCGGTCAAGGTATTTCAATCCACGCTCCCCATGCGGGGAGCGACTCCTCATAGAGGGTGGTGACGATGGCCAGCATGACATTTCAATCCACGCTCCCCATGCGGGGAGCGACAGGAGGTACTTATGACTATTACTGCTGAAGATTTATTTCAATCCACGCTCCCCATGCGGGGAGCGACCTCCGCCTGGCATCCAGCGAGCTGCCCCGGCCGATTTCAATCCACGCTCCCCATGCGGGGAGCGACATGAGCAGTATAAAGCCATTCGTGACTTGCTCAAATTTCAATCCACGCTCCCCATGCGGGGAGCGACACATGACCGTGAAACAGCTGGAGGCCCACGAAAAATTTCAATCCACGCTCCCCATGCGGGGAGCGACTATTGTGGTTCCATTGATTTTGCTGACGATGGTGATTTCAATCCACGCTCCCCATGCGGGGAGCGACGTGGGAAACCTTATACAACAGATTACAAACACAATTTCAATCCACGCTCCCCATGCGGGGAGCGACACCTTTTCCAAAAAGGCTTTGGCTTCCTGTTTAGATTTCAATCCACGCTCCCCATGCGGGGAGCGACGGTGAGCTATGTTGGGATGCAAAAAGCCCTCATGATTTCAATCCACGCTCCCCATGCGGGGAGCGACTGCGGCAAAGCCTTTCCCTTATCCTGATCATGTGATTTCAATCCACGCTCCCCATGCGGGGAGCGACATTTACAATAATGTGGACTATGCAGCCCATGTGATTTCAATCCACGCTCCCCATGCGGGGAGCGACGCCCAGGCGATTGCCACCGGCACCTTCGATGATATTTCAATCCACGCTCCCCATGCGGGGAGCGACTGGTTCAGCGCAAAATCACTGTTTTTCGTCTTGATTTCAATCCACGCTCCCCATGCGGGGAGCGACGAGGAATCCTGCAGATCTGCATCATTCAGATCCGGATTTCAATCCACGCTCCCCATGCGGGGAGCGACTCAACAAATCCGATAGTTTCGCGTGGGTCCGGATTTCAATCCACGCTCCCCATGCGGGGAGCGACAAGAAAGTAGGTATAAAAAGTGGATAAATTTGACATTTCAATCCACGCTCCCCATGCGGGGAGCGACATTATCCTGGCGTTAACCCGGGCGCTACATAAGATTTCAATCCACGCTCCCCATGCGGGGAGCGACCGATAAATTTTACGTTGCCCATGTGGACGACGCGATTTCAATCCACGCTCCCCATGCGGGGAGCGACTTTGCGGTTCTACCGTGAGGGGGTGCGAAATGGTAATTTCAATCCACGCTCCCCATGCGGGGAGCGACGGACGAAATGGCCGCGAAAAACGAAACGCTGCAAATTTCAATCCACGCTCCCCATGCGGGGAGCGACTGCGAAATACATACAAAAGGGAAAATTTACAGTTGATTTCAATCCACGCTCCCCATGCGGGGAGCGACTGCCCAGGACTGTAGCAAATCGGAGATTGCGGAGATTTCAATCCACGCTCCCCATGCGGGGAGCGACTGGTGGAAAATTGGGATTCCGCAAGGTCCCGGCATTTCAATCCACGCTCCCCATGCGGGGAGCGACCTCGCAGAACAGATGCGGGCAGCCGGAGCCAGTATTTCAATCCACGCTCCCCATGCGGGGAGCGACGTGCCCTGGGACAGCTGATGGACAACGTAGCGGGATTTCAATCCACGCTCCCCATGCGGGGAGCGACTCCGGCCTTGTGTCCAGCGTGACCACGGACACGGGATTTCAATCCACGCTCCCCATGCGGGGAGCGACGACGATGAAGGGATCCGTCGCATGACCACAAAGGATTTCAATCCACGCTCCCCATGCGGGGAGCGACCAGGCAACCATATGTAACCAAAAAATATACAGATATTTCAATCCACGCTCCCCATGCGGGGAGCGACTTTCGAAATCGAGGATTATTTTCGGAGTCAAGCAATTTCAATCCACGCTCCCCATGCGGGGAGCGACAAGGGAGCGGAGATAGCACCATTTGGCACTCCTGATTTCAATCCACGCTCCCCATGCGGGGAGCGACCGCCGGAAATTGGTTCGGGCGCGATACGAACTGAATTTCAATCCACGCTCCCCATGCGGGGAGCGACGGTAAACACGGCCAACATCTACGTTGCCCGGCGATTTCAATCCACGCTCCCCATGCGGGGAGCGACGTCGTGGTCAGTCTTGTACCATACCTGAGCTTGTATTTCAATCCACGCTCCCCATGCGGGGAGCGACCTTGCCAAGCCAATTTATATTCCAACATGTTCGTATTTCAATCCACGCTCCCCATGCGGGGAGCGACCAACGAGCAATTACAAGCGACTTGCAACGGGCAGATTTCAATCCACGCTCCCCATGCGGGGAGCGACTATGTGATGGACACATTCCGCAGGTCTTCCACATAGATTTCAATCCACGCTCCCCATGCGGGGAGCGACCCTGGATGGTACCAACCCGGATATTGATTACCCGATTTCAATCCACGCTCCCCATGCGGGGAGCGACATCCACGAACCTTTTGTACACCTCTCGCAAAAAGTATTTCAATCCACGCTCCCCATGCGGGGAGCGACGGTCTTTTACCGCTGTTTTGACCATATCGATCTGATTTCAATCCACGCTCCCCATGCGGGGAGCGACAGTCTCCTTCATTAAGCATTATTGGCGTTCTTCACATTTCAATCCACGCTCCCCATGCGGGGAGCGACCTGCTGCTGCATATCCTAACATAGGGACACGTTTATTTCAATCCACGCTCCCCATGCGGGGAGCGACCAAGGGGCAACTTCCGTCAAGGTTAGAGCAATCTGATTTCAATCCACGCTCCCCATGCGGGGAGCGACGACGTTGAACAGGACGATGGCTTACAACTGTAAAATTTCAATCCACGCTCCCCATGCGGGGAGCGACACTGACAATTCCATCGTATAAGTATCAATCTGGTATTTCAATCCACGCTCCCCATGCGGGGAGCGACGATTACCTGGATTTTACCGCCCCCGTACCGGCTGAATTTCAATCCACGCTCCCCATGCGGGGAGCGACTCGAAACCGGTGGGAATGCCACGGAAGCAGCAAATTTCAATCCACGCTCCCCATGCGGGGAGCGACGTGATGTTCTCCGTGGAAAAGCTGTCTGGTATCAATTTCAATCCACGCTCCCCATGCGGGGAGCGACCAGGTGGCAAAACTCAACTTCTAGGATCTATAAGAATTTCAATCCACGCTCCCCATGCGGGGAGCGACCTCGTTGAGTTTCAGCTTCCCACCATCGAGCAGGATTTCAATCCACGCTCCCCATGCGGGGAGCGACACATATTCCGATTGAAGACGAAGGTAACATCGATTTCAATCCACGCTCCCCATGCGGGGAGCGACACCGGGAACAGCGCAAAAAGGCCGCGACAATCCTGATTTCAATCCACGCTCCCCATGCGGGGAGCGACGGGTTACTACGGCAAGTGGATTTTTGGCGGTCAAGATTTCAATCCACGCTCCCCATGCGGGGAGCGACCAAAGGCAAGCATCCGGACAAGGCGCTGACGTATATTTCAATCCACGCTCCCCATGCGGGGAGCGACGATTTACTGATTTCCAGCCCCACGGACACGACCATTTCAATCCACGCTCCCCATGCGGGGAGCGACAAGGGAGCGGAGATAGCACCATTTGGCACTCCTGATTTCAATCCACGCTCCCCATGCGGGGAGCGACCGCTGTTTACTGCCCGGGATTGCGGGGCAAGGCTGATTTCAATCCACGCTCCCCATGCGGGGAGCGACCTACTACGAGGTGTTCTACAATCGGGAAACCGATATTTCAATCCACGCTCCCCATGCGGGGAGCGACCGCCGCCCTGAAAGATTTCCTGCGTGGCGATCGCATTTCAATCCACGCTCCCCATGCGGGGAGCGACTTCGGCAGATTGAAAGCCGCCCCATCCACGTGGATTTCAATCCACGCTCCCCATGCGGGGAGCGACAACCAGGTGGTCAGGGCAATCAACGAGCATTACGATTTCAATCCACGCTCCCCATGCGGGGAGCGACGTTTCGTCCCGGTCGATTTTCGCCGGGACCTTTCGATTTCAATCCACGCTCCCCATGCGGGGAGCGACTTTAACGTACCAGTTGAGCTGGTTCAGGTTGACATTTCAATCCACGCTCCCCATGCGGGGAGCGACTTTTGGCACCGTGGCCGCCATCGATGCCATTAAATTTCAATCCACGCTCCCCATGCGGGGAGCGACCCAGGTTCTGGGCCAGGATTTTTACGCACGTTGCATTTCAATCCACGCTCCCCATGCGGGGAGCGACCCATATTGTTCTAAAATCGGGGCAATGGTCTGGGAATTTCAATCCACGCTCCCCATGCGGGGAGCGACTATGCAGTTTACCGCCGTAGTCACGAGCTTTGAAATTTCAATCCACGCTCCCCATGCGGGGAGCGACATACACCGACTGGACAGCCATTAGGCAGGCGAATATTTCAATCCACGCTCCCCATGCGGGGAGCGACGAGGGCAAAGCCAAAGGACACGGTGTGGATTGCGATTTCAATCCACGCTCCCCATGCGGGGAGCGACCACTTCCTCGTTTCCTATAAAATTCCTACATTTTATTTCAATCCACGCTCCCCATGCGGGGAGCGACGGCGTCTCCCGTACGATAAAATCAATCAGATTGCATTTCAATCCACGCTCCCCATGCGGGGAGCGACCCACTAGCATCCCCTCCTTGCTCCAGCCATTCCAATTTCAATCCACGCTCCCCATGCGGGGAGCGACCCATGAAGGGAAGGAGAGACACCCTTCAATGATAATTTCAATCCACGCTCCCCATGCGGGGAGCGACGTATACATTGAGCGAGCAGGAGCTGGAAACGCTGATTTCAATCCACGCTCCCCATGCGGGGAGCGACTGAGCCTGAAGAGTGCAACAGAGCAGCTGCTGAAATTTCAATCCACGCTCCCCATGCGGGGAGCGACGAGGATTCGGGAGCACCGGCAGAACGGATTTATCGGATTTCAATCCACGCTCCCCATGCGGGGAGCGACTACATTTGGGCAAATTGGGCTGAGATTGGGCAAATTTCAATCCACGCTCCCCATGCGGGGAGCGACCCGGAAGCCAATGAACGTAGCTGACCAATTTCTGATTTCAATCCACGCTCCCCATGCGGGGAGCGACATGGTGGGAGGTTGTTGTGGGCGGCATCTTTACCATTTCAATCCACGCTCCCCATGCGGGGAGCGACAGGAAAATCCCCGCACTATAAGGCACGGGGATAGATTTCAATCCACGCTCCCCATGCGGGGAGCGACGCACTAAAAGGGGTGCGGATCATAGCACCAAAAATTTCAATCCACGCTCCCCATGCGGGGAGCGACCATAAAGAAAGGACGGAAGGGTATGGCTATCAGTATTTCAATCCACGCTCCCCATGCGGGGAGCGACCCCTTGCTAAAAAAATCGATGCCATGACGGCAGCGATTTCAATCCACGCTCCCCATGCGGGGAGCGACGTCTATGGCCGAAAGCAAACAAAACATCATCGACATTTCAATCCACGCTCCCCATGCGGGGAGCGACCGCGTTTTTATTGGTGCAGTTGTCGTCATAAACATTTCAATCCACGCTCCCCATGCGGGGAGCGACGGGACTGCACACACGCAACGGGGATTATGCCCCGATTTCAATCCACGCTCCCCATGCGGGGAGCGACACCAGGCCGCATAAGCTCCCGACGGCGGCCAGGATTTCAATCCACGCTCCCCATGCGGGGAGCGACCAATCTCAACCAGAAGGCATACAAGCACATCGAGATTTCAATCCACGCTCCCCATGCGGGGAGCGACGCAAGAAGAACATTGGAATTCTTCAACTTTTCAAATTTCAATCCACGCTCCCCATGCGGGGAGCGACTTGGGGAAAAGTTACTATTGTCGGGTCGGATGGGGATTTCAATCCACGCTCCCCATGCGGGGAGCGACGTGGATTTCCCTTGCCGAAATTATCGCCGATATTATTTCAATCCACGCTCCCCATGCGGGGAGCGACGAGAACAGCGCAAAAAGGCCGCGGAAATACTGATTTCAATCCACGCTCCCCATGCGGGGAGCGACATAACCGTTTCCACACACCTCTTTAAATCTTTCAATTTCAATCCACGCTCCCCATGCGGGGAGCGACCAAGGAATGGAAGGCCCTGAATACGCACCACACGATTTCAATCCACGCTCCCCATGCGGGGAGCGACTACAGCATGAAGGCCACCGGAACCGGAAAGCCGATTTCAATCCACGCTCCCCATGCGGGGAGCGACTGATATTTCCAAATGCCATTCCTCGGTGTAAGGGGATTTCAATCCACGCTCCCCATGCGGGGAGCGACTCGGGCACATCACCGTGGTGCCTCTCTGGAACGGATTTCAATCCACGCTCCCCATGCGGGGAGCGACTGACAAACTCCAAAGCCACCTATGATGGTTTTGATATTTCAATCCACGCTCCCCATGCGGGGAGCGACCCGGACGGTCATATCACCGGACCCGGAGCGGCAATTTCAATCCACGCTCCCCATGCGGGGAGCGACGTGTCTACAAAGTCCTTGGATAGTTCAGACGTACCCGATTTCAATCCACGCTCCCCATGCGGGGAGCGACATTCCATATCAACACCTATATTCTGGGTGTGATGATTTCAATCCACGCTCCCCATGCGGGGAGCGACCAATTCATAGTATGCTGATAATTCAGACGTTTCTATTTCAATCCACGCTCCCCATGCGGGGAGCGACCAATTCATAGTATGCTGATAAT
>ONZZ01002232.1_pt1 | contig 10629 bp, 9 predicted proteins | sample 1671101 | NCBI WGS metagenome assembly ONZZ01 (sample SAMN06348122, study PRJEB24527) | human gut metagenome | biome: human gut; feature: ankylosing spondylitis patient; material: feces | host: Homo sapiens | place: China | collected 2015-10
GATCTACCGCGCTTTGACCTTCCTGGTCATCAGCTGCCCCTGCGCACTGGTCATCAGCATTCCGCTGAGCTTCTTCGGCGGCATCGGCGGTGCTTCCGCCTGCGGCATCCTGGTCAAGGGCTCCACCTATCTGGAGGAGCTGGCCCGCACCGGCATCGTGGTGTTTGATAAGACCGGCACCCTGACCCAGGGCACCTTCAAGGTCACCGGCATCCACCCGGCCGACGGCATCACCGACGAACAGCTGGTGGAGGCCGCCGCCCTGGCCGAGAGCTGGTCCAAGCACCCCATCTCCCTGAGCATCAAGGCCGCCTACGGCAAGGAGATCGACACCTCCCGCGTGACCGACGTGGAGGAACTTGGCGGCCACGGCGTGACCGCCAAGGTAGACGGCAAGCCCGTTGCCGCCGGCAACGCCCGTCTGATGGAGCGGCTGGGCCTTTCTGTCCCCGCCGTGAGCGAGACCGGCACCGTCGTGCACGTTGCCATCGACGGCAGATACGCCGGTTGCCTGCTCATCGCCGACGTGGTCAAACCCCACAGTGCCGAGGCCATCCGGGCCCTGAAGGCCGCCGGAGTGCGCAAGACCGTCATGCTCACCGGCGACGCCGAGCCGGTGGCCAAGGCCGTTTCTGCCCAGCTGGGTCTGGACGAATACCACGCCGGTCTGCTGCCCGGCGACAAGGTGGACCAGATCGAAACACTCATCGCCGCCAAGAAGTCCAAGGAGAATCTGGCCTTTGTGGGCGACGGCATCAACGACGCCCCGGTGCTGTCCCGCGCCGATGTGGGCATCGCCATGGGTGCCCTGGGCTCTGACGCCGCCATTGAAGCCGCCGACGTGGTGCTGATGGACGATGACCCAGCCAAGATCGCACTGGCCATGCGCATCGCCCGCCGCACCCTGCGCATCGTGTACGAGAACATCGTGTTCGCGCTGGCGGTCAAGTTTGCCTGCCTGCTGCTGGGTGCCATCGGTATGGCCAGCATGTGGACAGCCATCTTTGCCGACGTGGGCGTCATGGTCATTGCCGTGCTCAACGCCACCCGCGCCCTGTACACCAAAGATCTTGTCAGGAAGAGCCAACCGTAACGCTGCTGCTTTCCATAAAAAATGCCTGACCGCCAACGACAGCGGTCAGGCATTTTTGTGTTTTCCAGGGTTCAGATGTCCCACAGCTCCGGGGCAGAGGTGGACACCGCCGAGGCACCGGCCCGCATGGCGGCCATGACGTCGGCCTTGTCCCGCAGCAGACCGCCCGCGATCACCGGCACCCGGGTGCGGGTACTGATCTCGGTGATGACCCGGGGCATGATGCCGGGCAGGATCTCCACAAAGTCCGGCTTGCCTTGTTCCAGCTGGCCGGAAAGGTTGTTCAGGGAAAGGGAGTCCAGAATGAACGCCCGCTGGATGGTCAGCAGGCCCTGATGGCGCGCCCGCCGGATCAGGGACGGGTGGGTGGAAATGATACCATCCGGGTGGCACAGCGCAATGAGGGAATTCACGGCAACTTCCCGCGCCGAAAGGCCGTCCACAAGGTCGATGTGCACGACGGCCAGCTTTCCGGCCGCGTGGATGCGCCGGACCAGCTCCCCCACATTGAGCAGGGTGCTCGCCAGCAGAAAGACCGTGCTGCAGGGCGAGGCCAGGGCGGCCGTCAGAGCGTCATCCGTCTTGACGGCTGCGATCACCGGCTCGTCCAGCAGAGTTTCAGCAAGTGGATGCATCGGGCAGGACTCCTTTTCTCTCAGATGGTTCTCATTATCGCACAAAGGGGCCGCACTGTAAAGTGCAGCCCCAGTCTGCGGTTGTGCTTATGCCTGGAAATAGATCGCGGTGTTGGCCACGGTCATCATGGTCATCAGGATGGTATTCAGGAAGGCCGCAACGTACACGCTGCCGGTCTTTTTGTACAGGTACTTGGCCAGGCAGGATGCAATGGCCAGCGAGGGCACCAGCGCAAACAGCAGGATGCCGCCAAGGGCCTGTCCCGGGTAGAAGGCAACGCCGGTACGGAACAGGATGCCGTACTGCAGCACCAGCCAGAGGAGGATGCCGCCCATGTTGGTCAGAGCAGCCAGCAGGTAGCCCCAGCCGCCCTGCAGCTTTTCGCTGCTGGTGTTGGAGATGGCGGCGGCGCCGCTGACAAAGTAGTACACAAAGAAGAACGGCATATACTTGACCGCCGCCGGGATGGCGCTGGCTTCAAAGGTCTTGAAGGCGAAGGTCCAGATGCGGAAGTCGGTCTTGAAGATGGCGTCCACAGCAAACAGGCAGGCGTAGGCGATCACGCACACCAGCAGTGCCACGCAGAAGGCTGCAGCCACAGACACCGGCTTTGCGGCAATGCCGTACTGTTCCAGCGTGATGCCCTTCTGCTTGCGGCCGCCGAACAGGTAGACGCAGACCATGGTCACGATGGAGATGCAGGCGCAGATGAGAGCCCAGGTCACGATGCTGTTGACGGTGGGGCCCTGCCAGGTGGCATTGGTCTCGAAGATGTTCTTGGTCACCAGCACACGCAGGACGATGGAAGCGATCAGGACGCACACCGAGCCGGACAGCCAGGTCTTGCGGTCGTCCTCGGTGCTGCGGGCTGCCAGAACGATGCCCACCACCGACAGGAGCAGGGCAATGTCACTGGCGTAGCGCATCCAGCGGATGGGCTCTGCGGTCAGACTGCCGTCGTACACGGCGGGGAAGATGATGGCCGGGATCAGCATACCGACCACGAACAGGCTGATCGTGCCAAGCTTGCCGGACAGGGTGCCGACGGCCGGGGTGGGTGCTGCGACGGCCTGCTTTGCATTGGACAGGAAGGGCAGCTTCATCAGCAGCAGGGCAAGAGGTGCCAGCATGAGCAGGAAGCCCACCAGAGCGACCAGCTCAAAGACTTCTTTCCAGTACCAGATCTGGCTGGTGGAAGCAATGTTCTGCACCAGACCGGACTGGTCGGCAAATGCAGTGGCGTAGAACTCGATGGCATCCTTGGTGGAAGCCTTGGAGAAGTGGTTCCAGGGGTGGATCTCACGCGGCTGGTAAATGATGCGCTGGCCGCCGTCCGAGCCGGTGTACCAGGTGTCAGCCTGCGGAGCTTCCTGCTCCAGCAGGGTCTTGCCAGCGGTGGTGGCAACATAGTCCTTGTGGTAGACGGTGCCGCTCTTCGTGGGAGGCTCGTCGGCCGCAAAGAAGAACTCGTCGTACTGGCCGCAGATCTTGCCGATGGTGCGTCCGCCGAAGGTGGCAACTGCAGCCTCTTCGTCCAGGCCCAGGTAGGAGGTCCAGGAGTAATCGGCACCCATGCTCAAACCGGCCTTGATGATGCGGTAACCGGCGGCAGCGTAGTTCTGCTCATCCAGATAGATGGCCATCTCGGAGGAGAAGCCGCCCATGGAGTGGCCGCTGACCGCGATCTGACCGTTGCCCTGTGCATCCTTGGCAACGTAGTCCTGGCTGTACATGTACTGTGCGGCATCCCACAGCGAAGTGGGCCAGAAGTTGAAGAAGCCGCCGGTATTGTCGGCGTTCCCGTGGGAATGGCCGTGGTCATACATATCCAGTGCCAGCACGACATAGCCGCGGCGGGACATCTCGATGGCGGTCTCGTCCTGCATCTCGGCACTGTTCAGGTAGCCGTGGGTGGTCACGATGGTGGGGTGCGGGTTGGAGGCGTCCACGCCCTTGGGCAGGTACAACAGGCCCGAAAGGGTGCCGGAGTCGGTATCAAAGGAAATGCGGGAGACCTTGACCTTGTAGAATGAGGTGTTGAACATCTGGGCAAAAATGCTGCCCAGCAGCATCAACGCCACAGCGATCGCCAGCACAACGACCGTGCGCGAACGCTTTTCGGTGGCCTTTGCGGTGCTTTTCATGGGGATCCTCCTTCTTTTTTCAGGAACGTACCCGGCGGCTGCACTTCCAGAACCAGCCCCCGGAACAGATGTGAACGGGCGGACAAGGGGTGCGATGGGAACAAAAAATGGGGACGCACTGCGGTCGTGTGGCACAGTGCATCCCCATCTCAATTCTCTTGGGATGCTTTCAGTATACCATTTCTCAACGGTTTGTCAACAGACAATTCACAAATTCGTGATTTTTTGTTGGAAGTAGTCAAAGTCCAGACAAATTCTTTTAATGCTCTGCCCAGTCACTGCTACGGCCCACGGCCTTGTGCCAGCCGGACAGCAGCCGTGCGCGCTCGGCCTCCGGCATAGCGGGGGTAAAGGTCATGTTGCAGTGCCACAGGCTGCGGATCTCGTCCCGGTCCTTCCACACACCGGTGGCAAGGCCGGCCAGATAGGCAGCGCCCAGGGCCGTGGTCTCCCGGATGGCCGGGCGCAGGACGTCCTTGTTCAGGATGTCGGCCTGGAACTGCATCAGGAACTGGTCGCGGGAAGCACCGCCGTCCACCTTCAGGGAGGTGATGGGCACACCGGTGTCCTTTTCCATGGCGGCCACAAGATCGGCGCTCTGGTAGGCGATGGACTCCTCCGCCGCCCGGATGATGTGGTTCTGGGTGGTGCCGCGGGTGATGCCCACGATGGCACCGCGGGCGTACATATCCCAATAGGGCGCACCGAGACCGGTGAAGGCGGGCACGATGTAGATGCCGCCGTTGTCCGGCACCTTCTGGGCATAGTATTCGGCGTCGCGGCTCTCCTGGATCATCCGCAGGCCGTCGCGCACCCACTGGATGACGGCACCGCCCACAAAGACACTGCCCTCCAGAGCATACTCCACCTTACCGTTCAGGCTGATGCCGATGGTGGAGATCAGACCGTTCTGACTGCGGCAGATGGTGTCACCGGTATTCATGAGCAAGAAGCAGCCGGTGCCGTAGGTGTTCTTGGCCTCACCCTTGGCAAAGCACCCCTGCCCGAACAGTGCAGCCTGCTGGTCCCCGGCAATGCCGGCCACCGGCACCTGCACCCCGCACAGGTCGGTGGTGCCGTAGACCTCGCTGGAATCCGCCACGCGGGGCAAGATGCAGCGGGGGATGTCCAGCGCTTTGAGCAGGGTGTCATCCCAGTCCAGGGTGCGGATGTTGTAGAGCATGGTGCGGCTGGCGTTGGTGCGGTCGGTCACATGCACCTTGCCGCCGGTGAGCTTCCACACCAGCCAGGTGTCCACCGTGCCGAACAGGATCTCGCCCGCCTCGGCCCGCTCCCGCGCGCCGGGCACGTTATCCAGGATCCACTTGATCTTGGTGGCGGAAAAATAGGCATCCGGCATCAAGCCGGTATTCTCGCGGATGTATTCCGTCATGCCGGGCTGCTGCACCAGCTCGTCCACCAGCGGGGCGGTGCGGCGGCACTGCCAGACGATGGCATTGTAGATGGGGCGGCCGGTGGCCTTTTCCCACAGGATGGTGGTCTCGCGCTGGTTGGTGATGCCGATGGCGGCAATGTCATGGACATCCACGCCGCTCTGGGCCACCACCTCGTTCATGACCCCGTACTGGGTGGACCAGATCTCCATGGGGTTGTGCTCCACCCAGCCCTGCTGCGGGTAGATCTGCTCAAACTCCCGCTGCTGCACCGCGATGATGTTCTGCTCGTTGTCAAACAGGATGGCGCGGCTGCTGGTGGTTCCCTGGTCCAGTGCAAGAACATACTTTGTCGACATGGTTCAACGACCTCCGTTTCGCTCAGGGGCGGTTTTACAGGTCCCGTGTGGCTACGACATCCACACCGGTGCCGCAGACGTCGGTCAGCACGACCTGCCCGGTGCGGATGGGTGCGTGCAGCGTGACGCCGTCCAGCGCAGCCATGACCTGCACGATCTTTTCTTTGGGCACCGCCTGCGCGGTCTTGACCGGGCAGCGCGGATAGCGCCCGCCCTCGGCCCGCACCGTACTGGTCAGGATACGGGTGGGGTGGGTCAGTTCTTCCTTGCCATAGGCGGCACCGTTGGGGCAGGCATTGCCGGTTACATTATAATCGTTTTCCGGGTCCACCTGCAAGTGGCAGCCACGGGGGCAGCAGATACAAATGATCTCACACTTTTTGTTCATTTTGCTACGACCTCCTCTACTGCAACGGTCAGCGGGCCGTCGGCCTTTGCCAGCAGGACCCCGGGCAGGGTGATGTGCTCCATCTCGCCGGGTGCCATCCGCTGGCGCTTGAACCGGGCCAGCTGCTTCTCCCCGCAGGTGATGGTGATCTGGCTGGGGCCGTAATTCTGCCGCACCCGGAACGAGATCTCCACGCCCTTGTCCACGTCCGCCGGGCGCACCCGCTGGGGGACGGTATAGCCCACGCCATTGCCCGGGACAAGGTCCAGCACGGCCGCGTCCGGGGTCTCACCGTGGAGCACATAGGCGGCGGCTGCGGCTCCGGCCCGGTCGCTCTCGCCGGAAACAAAGTCCACCAGATCGTGCACATGCACCACGTTGCCGCAGGCAAACACGCCGGGAATGCCGGTCTCCATGTTCTCGTAGACCACAGCTCCCTTGGTGTGGGGGTCCATCGGGATGCCGGCCTGCCGGGTCAGCTCGTTTTCCGGGATCAGACCCACACTGAGCAGGATGGTGTCCACGTCAAATTCCATCTCGGTGCCCGGAATGGGGCGGCGGTTCTCGTCCACCTTGGCCACAATGGCCTTTTCCACCCGGGTATCGCCCTGAATGTCCACGATGGTGTGGGACAGGTACAGCGGGATGTCAAAATCCTGCAGGCACTGCACAATGTTGCGGGTCAGGCCGCCGGAATAGGGCATGACCTCCACGCAGGCCAGCACCTTGGCCCCTTCCAGCGTCATCCGCCGGGCCATGATCAGGCCGATGTCGCCGCTGCCCAGAATGAGCACCCGTTTGCCTACCAGATAGCCCTCCATGTTGACATAGCGCTGGGCGGCACCGGCGGTGTAGATGCCGGCCGGGCGGGTGCCCGGGATGCCGATGGCCCCGCGGGTGCGCTCCCGGCAGCCCATGCAGAGGATGACGCTCTTTGCTTCGAGGATCTGGTAGCCCTTCTCCTTGCTGACACAGTGGATCTTTTTATCCGGCGTGACCTCCAGCACCATGGTGCCCAGCTCCACCCGGACGCCGGTGGAGCGCAGCATTTCAATGTAGCGCCCGGCGTACTCCGGGCCGGTGAGCTGCTCGCCGAAACGGTGCAGCCCGAAGCCGTTGTGGATGCACTGGTTCAGGATGCCGCCCAGCTCGTTGTCACGCTCCAAAATCAGAATATCGCGCAGGCCGTGCTGCCATGCGCTGTAGGCTGCGGCAAGGCCTGCAGGGCCGCCGCCGACGATGACCAGATCAATCATGGTTGGTTCCCTCCTGCTTGGTTTCGCACAGTAAGACGTTGCTGCCTGCCTTGTCCTGCAGGACGTCCAGCGGGTCGATGCCCCGCGTCCGGCTGATGAGCTCCAGCACCCGGGGCCCGCAGAAGCCGCCCTGACAGCGGCCCATCCCGGCGTTGCAGCGGCGCTTGACGCCGTCGATGGTGGTGGCCGGGATCTCGGTGTGCAGGGCGTCCAGGATCTCGCCCTCGGTGATGGTCTCGCAGCGGCAGATCACCCGGCCGTAGGCGGGGTTCCGGGCAATGAGCTTTGCCTTTTCTTCCGGCGGCAGCTCCTTGAACCGCACCCGGGTGCGGCCGTCCCGGTAATCCGTTTTGGCCGCAGGCAGATCCCCGTGGCCTTCCAGCATGCGGACCACCTCTTTGGCAACGGCCGGTGCGCTGGACAGGCCCGGCGATTTCATACCGGCCAGGTCGATGAAGCCGGGTGCACCTTCCGCCTCGCCGATGACGAAATCCCCGGTGTCCACATTGGCGCGGACGCCTGCAAAGTTGCGGATGGACTCGCCGAAGCGGATGTCCGGCACGCTGCGGCGTGCGGCCGCGCTGACAAAGGCCAGCCCGGCGGCGGTGCAGGCGGTGTCATCGCCCGCCACCGGCTCGGCATTGGGTCCGACGATCAGGTTGCCGTGAACGGTAGGTGCCACCAGCACGCCCTTGCCGTTTTCGTTGGGGCACTGGAAGATGACATGCTGCACCCGCGTGCCTTCCGATTTGTCCAGAAGGTAATATTCGCCGCGGGTGGGCTGGATGGTGAACCGGTGCGGAGCGGCCATGTCGTGCACGGCATCGGCCCGGATGCCGGCGGCGTTGACAACGTAGCGGGCCTCCACCACGCCGGACGGCGTGGTCAGCGCCCAGCCGGACGCGGTTTTCTGAATGCCGGTGACCGGGCTGCTGAGGTGGAGTTCCACCCCGTTGCGCACCGCCACCTCCGCCATGGCCAGCGCATATTCCCACGGGCTGACGATGGCCGCGCTGGGTGCATACAGCGCTCCGGCCACCTCCGGCGAAAGACCGGGCTCCATGGCCCGTGTTTCCTCTGCCGACAGCAGCCGGATGCCCGGCACCCCATTGGCAAGGCCGTTTTCGTACAGCTTCTGCAGATGCGGCAGCTCCGCCGGGCTGAGGGCCAGCACCAGACTGCCGCACTGCCGGTACGGCACATCCAGCCGGGCGCAGATCTCTTTGGCCAGTGCAACGCCCTCCACATTGAGCCGTGCCATCCGGGTGCCCGGCTCAGGGTCGTACCCAGCGTGCAGAATGGCACTGTTGGCCTTGGTGGTGCAGTCGGCCACATCGTTCTCGGCCTCAAAAATTGCAGTGTGCAGCGGATAATGCGAGAGCTCATAGGCGGCAGCCGCGCCAACGACACCGCAGCCGATGATTGCTACATCCAGCATAAAAACCTCCTGATCTTCTGCCTGTCACAGCATGCTCGTTTGCGTAGCGGGAACAAAAAAGAGCAGAGCAAACAAAAGGGAACAGGCTCCCTCTTGTTTGTTCTGCTCGCTTCTCTGAACAAACACTTGATGGCTTTATGATAATGCAGATTGCACAAGATGTCAAGCGTTTGTGGAAAATAAATGCATCTTTCGTGTCGGAACGGTTCAGGACTTGCGCAGCAGGTCGGTGAACCAGGCGCTGACCTGACGGTAGATCTCCGGGTCTGTGACCAACAGGTCGAACGGATAGGTCCCGTCCTCGGCCAGCACGGCGCAGGCCGCCCGGACCTTCTGCATAGCCTGCGGATCAAAGGCCTTATCCCGCCGCCCGGAAAGGCAGTTCATCAGGACGTCATCCTTCCAGCTCAGCAAGAACTCAAATGCTTCTGTGTTGTTCATTCCAAAATTTCTCCTGTTCCATTGCCCGACATGGTTTCTGTTCCCATTGTAAGGGTTTCTTCCGGTGGATGTCAACCGGTTTTGTGTCGATTCTCCCATACAGAAATGCAGGAAGTCTCTGCAGAGCGTGCCGCACATCCGGGCTTCTTGTCTCTCCGCCCGAATATGCTATAATGAAAGCAGCCAATCTCCTCACGCCTTTTTCTCATGCCGATCAATGGGAGGTATTTTTTCGATGAACTATAAAACCGGAAGGGCCCTCGGGCAGGTTTTGTTTCTTCTGAGCATTTTCCTGCTGTGCATCGCCGTTTTCTTTTCTCTTCCAGAGATCCTCGTCCCGATCCTTGTGATCGCCGGCATCCTGGCGGCCCTGGCAGGCCTGATCGTCTATTTTCTGTTTTGGCGATGCCCTTTCTGCCACAAAAATCTTCCCACAAAATCAATGTACGACGTTGATTTTTGCCCGTGCTGTGGAAAAAGGCTCCCGTGAAAAGGCGCCTTTGCCGAAACCGGGAACGCTTTTCGCTCCTCATCTGCACCATCTTGGCCGCAAGCAGTTCCACAGCGTAAAACATCAGCGCACTGTCTCTGCGTCAAGAAAAGCCAAGGCATCACTGTACAAAAAGGTACGGATGGATTGGCTCTTCTCTTTTTCGACACCGTCGAGCTCTTTTATTCTAATTCTCGCATATCAAAATTTTTTCAGGAGGCCGCTGCCGTGACCGCAAAGCAAGTTCAAATCGGAGATAGACCCTGCCGCATTTACGGCACAGACTGTGCCGAATATCTTCTGCTTCAGATGACGGACGAGCATGAATTACAGAACATGGACAGCGAAGTTGAAGCCATTGCACAGGGTTCGGCGCATTCGTTTCTTTTCGCCGCTGTCCTGGTAAAAAGTTGGAACGATGAACTTTCCCCGTGGGAAGCTCCTGCGGTGTGGGGTAAAGAAAGTTTCGGCGGCAATGCAGCGGACACGCTGCGCTTTCTGACAGAACAGGCGATTCCCACCCTGAAAAAGCAGTTTGCACTGCCGGAAAATGTCCGGATCATTCTGAGCGGCTACTCACTGGCCGGACTGTTTGCTCTGTGGGCATCCACGCAGACAGCTCTGTTTTCCGGTGTTGCGGCCGCTTCGCCTTCTGTGTGGTTTCCGGGATGGATGGAGTTTGAGCAACAGCACCCCATTCAGGCACAGTGCATTTACCTGAGCCTTGGCGACCGGGAAGAGCACACGAAAAACACCGTCATGGCTACAGTAGGTGATAATATCCGCACCCTGCACAGCCGACTTGCAGAGCGTGGCGCAGACTGCATCCTTGAATGGAACAGCGGCGGGCATTTCAAAGATGCCGACCTGCGCACGGCAAGGGCGTTTCGATGGGTGATGGAGGATATTCGATGAATATTCTGATTGATGCCGATGGTTGTCCCGTGGTTGATCTGACTTTGCAGATTGCAAAGCAGTTCGGCATCCCGG
>ONZZ01002241.1_pt1 | contig 10576 bp, 8 predicted proteins | sample 1671101 | NCBI WGS metagenome assembly ONZZ01 (sample SAMN06348122, study PRJEB24527) | human gut metagenome | biome: human gut; feature: ankylosing spondylitis patient; material: feces | host: Homo sapiens | place: China | collected 2015-10
AGATTTGGTGATTTCTTCTGAATATGAAGATATTTTTGTGGAATACCAGAAGAAACATAAAATAGATATGTCGCTGGAGAAGTTAAAAAAACAGTTAGAGGATCAGGAACTTCAAGGGGAGCGAGCAGAGCAGTTTGTGCTTTCATATGAGGTGAAGAGGTTAGAAGGACATCCTAATTTATCGAAGATAAAGCAGATATCGGTTATTGATGTGACTGCAGGATATGATATTCTTTCATACAATGGAGTTAATTCAGAAAAATTAGATCGTTTTATCGAGGTAAAATCATATTTGGGCAGTCCACATTTTTATTGGTCTCAGAATGAAATAGAAAAGGCAAGACTATATGAGGATAAGTATTGTATTTACTTGATTGATGCGTCAATGGTAGATGATCCAGAATACGAGCCACGAATAATACAAAATCCAGCGGCTAATATTTTGGAGAGTGATCAATGGATTTTAAGTCCGACTTCTTATATGGTAATACCTACAGAATAAAAACTGTAGGTATTGTTTTTTTTCTCAACTTGGTGTTAACATATATATGTACACATACACATGTTAACGATGGAGGTGTAGTAATGGGAGAAAACGGAATGACATTTGGAAAATTTGTCAGAGAACATAGAGAGGCATTAGGAAAATCTTTGAGGTCTGTAGCTGCCGAGATTGAAATGATACCGGCATATTTAAGCGACATTGAGAAGGGTAATAGATGACCGCCTTCAAAAATACTTACAGAAGCTTGCTGAGGTTTTGCAGATTCCTGAGAGCGAGATGAAGGTGTATTATGACCTGGTTGGTGAAGTCCGCGATGGTGAGTATCTTGATTTGACTGATTATATTGGAAAATCAGATTTGGTACGTGTGGCTTTAAGAGCAGCAAGAGATCATGATATTCCGGATGTAAAATGGCAGGCGTTTATTGATGATATTAATTCTCACAGCAAGGAAGGGTACAGAAGATGATGATGTACGCTTTGCACAGTCCTTTGAAAAACTTATACTGATGGCAAAGTCAAAAGAAGGTGCTCAAAGTGGGACTATTTAAGAAAAAGACAGTTACAAAGACATATGATAAGGAAAATAAGAAACCAGTAATCAAAGTGAGCATATGTAATGGGGAGCAGGTTGCTGGCTTTAAGGACATTCATACAGGTAAGATAGAAGAGGTTATGCTGATTAAGAATCATGCAGACCTTGATTCATTCAAGAAAATGTATGGAATAGATGGCGAGATAGAAAAGGAATATTAAACAATGTATTTAATTAAGACAATAAAAGGCGATATAACAAAAGTAACAGATGTATAGGCGATTGTAAATGCCGCAAACAACTCGCTTCTTGGCGGAGGCGGCGTAGATGGGGCGATTCACAGAGCAGCAGGACCGGAACTTCTTGCTAACTGCTATTTTAATTCTATGAAGCTGCCAATGGATAATGGAATCATTGTACGAAGCTGAAGTGGATAAGATATATAAGTAATAGGCGATTTTTAATATAATGGTTTGGAGGATGACACATGAAAATATTATCAAAAAATGCTTCGGACACCGAAACAAAAGATACATGTAATAATGACAAATACCATACCCCCGAACAGGCATTAAAAATTTTGTTTGGATATGATTCATTCAGGGCGGGACAGAAATCTGTGATCGACAGTATCCTGGCGGGGAGAGATGCTTTTGCAGTCATGCCGACAGGCGCAGGAAAATCTGTGTGCTATCAGATCCCGGCGGTGCTTCTGCCGGGAATCACATTGGTGGTTTCGCCGCTTATTTCACTTATGCAGGATCAGGTCAAAGCATTAAATGAGGCAGGAGTGCCGGCGGCATTTATCAATAGTTCGCTTTCTGAAAAAGATTATAATGAGACGATCAGGAGAGCGAGACAGGGTATTTACAAAATTATTTATATTATCAGCTGCGGTAACAGCTCTGAGCAGTTGCCGGGGTGATTTATTGGATACCGTTCCCTATGACAAAGCGGCATCAAACTCCATGTGGAGTAATGAAAACTTTTGTGAACTGGGTGTAGCCGGTGTATACAGTGAGCTGCGCGAAGACTATGTTGCAAAGAGAGCATACGAGTTGGAAGCATTTTGCGTAAGCGGTAGCTGCCGTGATAATGACTATCCTATTCTGGCAGGAACAGCATCTATCGGTTCCGGTCTTTTCTCAGACTATTGGAGACAACACTATGAAGGAATCCAGCGGGCAAACGATGCCATCCAGCATCTTGCAGAAGCTCCGGTTCCCGATGCATTCAAGAACAAGCTGATTGCCGAGGTTAAAGTGTTACGTGCATTCTTCTACTATAAATTAAATGCAGTCTTCAGAGGTGTTCCTTACTATGACGAACCCATCCCTGTGACAGAAGCCAACAAACCCCGCAGCAGTGAAGCGGAAGTATGGGAAGGTTGTATCAAGGATTTAACCGATGCCATCAATGAACCTACATTACCCGACCGTATTGCAGCAGGCAATGCACAATGGGGACATGTAACCAAATCCGTAGCCTATGCATTACGTGGTAAAGTTTACTTGTGGATAAAAGAATGGGCAAAAGCCGAAGCCGACTTCCGACAGGTGGGAAATATGGGACACAAGTTATTCGATGGAGGTTACAAACAACTCTTCAAAGAAGCTAACGAACAAAGTGATGAAGCTATTTTCTCTTTACAATGTATAGACAACAACGGAACTGCCGACGGTAACTCAATGAGCTTCCGTTACGGTGGTCGTACAACATTCGGTTCTTGCTGGAATACCATTTTGGCCAGCACCGACTTCGTTGACACTTATGAAAACATAGACGGTAGCAAGTTCAATTGGGATGATTATCTTCCCGGCTATTCAAGCATGGAACCAAAAGATCGTGAAGTATTCTTCTTGCGCAATACAGATGCAGATGTTTTAAAGGCCGAACTTCTTTCATTGGGTTATGAAGGCGACATTGACGCAGCCATTAAAGGTATCCGGGAAAAGGTAGAAAACCGTTTAAGCAAGTTGAGCACTGCTGCACAGGCATTATATTTACCGGCAGGCAATGAAGCACGTATCAAAGCTGTTTATGAAAAGCGTGACCCGCGTCTGACACAGACCATCATTACTCCGTATGCCACCTATAATGGCTCGGGTAACAGTGTAGACCACACCTTTACTTCACGCTGGCCATATTATGGTGCAGACACTGATGCTCCATTCGACCTCCGTACCGATACACAGAGCCATTTGTACTACTTGTTCCGCAAATTTGTAGCCGAAGGTTCAAGCGAAATGACCAACCGTGAAAAATCTCCGATTGACCTGCCTATCATCCGCTATGCAACAGTTGTATTAGGATTGGCAGAAGCACTGAACGAACAAGGTAAGACTGCTGAAGCAATTGAACAAGTGAACCTCGTACGTGAACGTGCCGGTGTAGCTCTTTTGAACAGCAATGCTGCAACACAGGTTAGCGGACAAGACGATATGCGCACTCGTATCCAGAACGAATATCGTTGGGAAACTGCCGGTGAAGGTGTTTCCTTCTATGAAGAAATGCGTTGGAAAACCTGGAAAGAAAGCAAGTTCAACAACGCTGACGGTACTGCCGGCATGAAAGACATTTGGGGTGTTATAACTTACAACTGGACATGGGGTGGAGACCAATACTATGTATGGCCGATACCTAAACATGAAACAGATATGAATACAAGCCTGACACAGAATCCGGGCTGGTAATATCCCTGTCTTTTCAAGGTAAAAAGTATTATTGGATAGTAAGCCGTCTCAAAGTCACATTTGAGGCGGCTTTTTTTATGCATATCCGAAAATAGGCTGTTTTTCAGTCCTTATGGAAAATATATACATGTTTTAAGGACAAAAATAGAGTATTGCCACTATTCTTTTTTCGCACTTTTGCAGTGTAATAAATATCTTAATCTATATACCGATGAAGAAACTAACTCTATTACTACTTGCATTATTGTATGTTACACTCACATACGCATACACGGAACGCGACCTGCTCCAAAAGCAAGCCGACATCAACCGGTTAAAAGAAATACTGGTATTAGACCGCCAATGGGTGACTTACCCCGATTATAATGACCGTGCCGGTTGGGACCGTTTTCTAGGAACATTCAAAGACGAATATATCCGCCGTGGAGAAAAACGGCTAAATTATCAGTGGCAAGTAGTAAAAGCCACCGATTACCTGGCTTTCGAACGCACAGGCAACCGGCAAATCATGGAAAAACCTTTTGGTGCCAACAACGGTGCCATTGCCGACCTTCTGATGGCAGAGTTGGCAGAAGGGAAAGGACGATTTGTCGACCAACTTATCAACGGAGTGTTCAATGCTTGCGAAATGACATCATGGGCACTGGCCGCACATATCATCGTACAACCTTCCCACAGAGCATTACCCGCATACGATTATCCTGTCATCGACCTTACTTCCGGTGACTTGGGAGGACTACTCGCATGGACTTATCACTTCATGCGCCCATCATTTGACAAGGTAGACCCTGAAATATCACGCCGCCTGCGCCATGAACTCCAAACCCGCATTCTCGACCCATATATGAATAATGATTCATTCTGGTGGATGGGACGCAACTACAACGGACGTATGCTCAACAATTGGAATCCGTGGTGCAACAGTAACGCCCTGATGTGTTTCATGCTGCTTGAAGACAACCGCGACACACTTGCCAAAGCTGTCCATCTGACAATGGAATCGGTAGACAAATTCCTAAACTATATCAAAGCCGATGGAGCTTGTGAAGAAGGTCCCTCCTACTGGGGACATGCAGCCGGAAAAACATTGGATTACCTTGAACTGCTTTCGGATATTACCGGCGACAAAGTAAATATCTTCAATGAACCGATGATTAAGAACATGGGTGAATATATCTCACGCTCTTACATAGGTAATGGATGGGTAGTGAACTTTGCCGACGCTTCGGCACGCGGAGAAGGCAACTCATACCTTATCTATCGTTTCGGTAAGGCTGTAAACAGTGAAGAACTGAAAGGTTTCGCAGCCCTGATGCATCAACCTAAATCTTCGCCCAACAACGGACGCGATATTTTCCGCACCCTTGCTTCCATCGCTGTCGACAAAGAACTGCGACAGACAGAACCCCGCCATGAAAACCGCCCTTTTACCTGGTATCCCGAAACCGAGTTTTGCTATCTCTCTACCAAAGAAGGATTATTCCTGGCAGCAAAAGGAGGGTATAATGACGAAAGCCATAATCACAACGATGCCGGAACCTGCTCGGTATGGATGAACCAAACACCGATTTTAATAGATGCCGGTGTCGGCACATACACCCGCCAGACATTCAGTAATGAACGTTATAGCATCTGGACCATGCAAAGTAACTATCACAACCTTCCGATGATAAACGGCGTGCCCGAAAAATATGGAAAAAAATATAAAGCTACTGAAGTAAAAGCCGGAAAGAACAGTTTCGAAGCCAATATAGCCACAGCTTATCCCGAAGAAGCCAAAGTGAAAAAATGGATACGCTCATACCATGTGAAAGGTAAACAGGCCCGCATCAGCGACTCCTTCGAACTGGAAGAAACAACAGCCCCCAATATTGTCAACTTTATGACTTGGGGCGAAATAGACCGGTCGGAAAAAGGAAAAGTTATCATTCATGTCAATAATGTAAAAGCAGCACTGCTCTATGATGCTGCCTTGTTTGAGCTGACTGTGGAACCCAAAGAGCTGGATGATATCAGATTATCCAAAGTATGGGGAAGTACAATCTACCGTCTGTCCTTCAAAGCCAAACAACAAACCAACAAAGGGAACTATTCATTTACTATAAAAAAACTATAATATGAAATTAAGAACCTCAATTCTTCTAGGATGTGCAGCTCTGTTCACTGCAACCTCATGTACTACAACACCCGCCAAGAAATCCTGGTCGGAACAAGTTATCGAAAACGCACGGGCGCAGATTGGTCTGGAGATAGATACAATCGAAGCCAGCGGCAAATGCCTCAACCCCGTTACCCTTAACAGTAAAGGAGGAGTATATTATTGCGGTCCGGCAGACTGGCGCAGCGGATTCTTTCCCGGCAGTGTATGGTATCTGTACGAACTGACCGGTGACCAAACTTTACTTCCTTTGGCACAGAAATATACTGAAGCCATCAGCGAAGCACAATACCTCACTTGGCACCACGATATAGGTTTCATTATCAATTGCAGCTTCGGTAACGGTTTGCGTATTAACCAAAAGCCCGAATATAAAGATGTGATGATACAGGCAGCCAAATCGCTTTGCACCCGTTTCCGTGAAAAACCGCAGGTTATCCAAAGCTGGGATGTAAAAGGCAATAGCTGGCAGTCACAACGCGGATGGGAATGTCCGGTGATTATCGACAATATGATGAACCTTGAATTATTGTTTGAAGCGACCAAACTTTCAGGCGACTCTACATTCTATAACGTAGCCGTGGCACACGCCGACCGTACTCTGCAAGAACACTTCCGTCCCGACGGCAGCTGTTACCACGTGATTGATTACAGCATAGAAGACGGAACAGTACGTCACCGCCAAACTGCACAAGGTTATGCCGACGAATCGGCATGGGCAAGAGGACAAGCATGGGCTATCTATGGTTACACAGTATGCTTCCGTGAAACCAAAGACCGCAAATATCTTGATCAGGCACTCAAAACTTTCGAATTTATGAAGAATCACAAGAATATGCCTGCCGACCTTGTTCCGTATTGGGACTTGGATGCTCCCAACATTCCGAACGAACCGCGTGATGCTTCTTCTGCTTCCGTTATTGCTTCTGCTTTGTACGAAATCTGTACATATCCCGTAGAGAATCCGCAATCTTATAAAGAATACGCTGATAAGATCATGGAATCGCTTGCTACAGCCGACTATACCGCACCTTTGGGTGAAAACGGACGTTTCCTGTTGATGCACAGCGTGGGCAGTATTCCTCACAACAGTGAAATCGATGTGCCGTTGAACTATGCCGACTATTATTATCTGGAAGCATTAAAACGTAAAATTGACCTTGAAAAATAAGAACCATAAAAATAAGTATCATGAAAAAGCTTTTGATTCTCGCTTTCTTGCTGTTGGGATGCTTCTCAATGGCAAGTTATGCAGCCAAGCCCAAAGCAAAACATGTAGTTTACATCGGTCTTGACGGTTGGGGTTCATACAGTATGCCCAAAGCAAATATGCCTACCGTGAAATCACTGATGGAAACAGGTTGCTATACCATGCAGAAAAGAACAGTACTCCCTTCGTCAAGCGCAGTAAACTGGGCATCCATGTTCATGGGGGCCGGTCCCGAAGTTCACGGATATACAGAATGGGGGTCACGCACACCGGAATTGCCTTCACGCGTAATCGTGAAGAATAACATCTTCCCCACTATCTTCCAAATCTACCGTGACGCTAACCCAAAGGCCGAAATCGGAGTATTGAGCGAGTGGGCAGGTATCCAATTCCTGGTTGACACACTTTCTACCGACTATCATGCCGTAGCACCGGACTATAACAAGTTCCCGACCGCACTGTGCGAAATGGCCGAGAAATACATCAAAGAGAACAAACCGTCATTGGTAGCCATTTGCTTTGACAATCCCGACCACGTAGGCCACAAGGAAGGGCATGACACTCCGGCTTATTACAGTAAACTGGAAGAACTGGACGGCTACATTGCCCGCATTGTGGCAGCCGTAAAAGAAGCCGGTATGTATGATGACACTATCTTTATCATTACTTCCGACCACGGAGGTATCAAGAAAGGTCATGGCGGAAAGACAATGGCCGAAATGCAGACACCTTTTATCATCGCAGGAAAGAACATAAAAAAAGCCGGAGAATTTCAGGAAAGCATGGTACAATATGATGTTGCTGCTACCATGGCATACATTTTCGGATTAGAACAGCCACAAGTATGGACAGGACGTGCCATGAAACAAGTATTTAAATAAAACTCCACATGAAACTACGATTAATTACTTTAGCATTTATATCTGTTTTCTTTTTAACGGCAGCCTCTGCCAAAAAGAAAACTACCGCACCGGTCAACGACCGACAACAATGGGTTGAATTGTGTTACCGCATTGCAGCTCCGGTGCTTGAAAACATGAGCAAGGGCGAACTTCAAAAAAACATGCAACTCGAACTCAGCCCCACTTGGGACGGACGTGATAAACGTGTGGCCTATATGGAAACGTTTGGCAGACTGATGGCCGGCATCTCGCCTTGGCTGGCATTGCCTGACGATGATACCGAAGAAGGAAAGATGCGCAAACAGATGCGCGAATGGGCTGTGCTTGCTTACAAAAATGCCGTAGATCCCGACAGCCCCGACTTCTTATTGTGGGAAACCAAATCAACACAACGATTGGTAGATGCTGCCTATATAGCAGAAAGTTTCCTGCGTGCACCCGAAGCTACCTGGCAGTTGTTGGACGAAACAACTCAGAAACGCTACATCGAACGTTTCCAACGTTTGAAAATCGTACGCCCGGCATATAATAACTGGCTATTATTCCGCGGCTTGATTGAAGCATTCCTGATGTCGGTAGGCGAAGATGCCGACCAATATGTATTGACAGTTGCTTCCAATAAGATAAATGAATGGTATTTGAGTGACGGCTGGTACTCAGACGGTTCTGAGTTCGCACTTGATTATTACAATGCTTACGTTATTCACCCTATGTATATCGAAATGCTGGAAGTACTGAACAAACATCACTTCTGGACACCTATCAGCACCAAACTTGCCATCAAACGCATGCAACGTTTCAATGTATTTATGGAACGTCTTATTTCTCCCGAAGGCACATATCCTGCATTTGGCCGGTCTGTAGTGTACCGTATGGGAGCTTTCCAGACACTTGCCATGGCAGCATGGAAATACGGACTGCCCGAAGGAATGAGCAACGGCCAGGTGCGCAGCGCATTAACTGCCGTAATGAACAATATGTTCAAAGTGGAAGGAAATTTCAACGAAAAAGGGTTCCTCCAATTGGGATTTGCCGGTCATCAGCCCGACCTTTCCAATTATTATACCAACAACGGCAGTTTGTACATGACTTCTTTGGTATTCATGCCATTGGGATTGCCTGCCGATCACCCGTTCTGGAAAGATGCAGCCGAACCATGGACATCACAGAAAGCATGGAGCGGACAACCGTTTCCTATTGATGGACATCATTCACTCAGAAGTGAATAATATCGACTTTAACATAATATTGTTTTAACATAGCCGACTCCTCATTGTTTGCGAAAATAGTGAGGAGTTTTTTATGTCCCTCAGCCACGGATTAAATAAAGGTTCTCGGTTGTAGAACCTTTTAGACGAACCTTAGCTGAGATTTACAATTGTCCGATCTCTTCTATCGACAGTTCTGTATATTGGGCCATCGTAGAAAAGGGAATTCCGTCACTCTTCATTTTGCAAACCGTTTCCGTCCGGGTCTTTTTCATCCCGTCTTCTGTAGCTCCCCTACGAATGTCTTCTTCCACTATCCGGCAGCTCCGACAAGCGACGCTTAGAATAATAACAAAGATTGCTCCCTTTTGGCTAAAAAGTCTTGGTCTTATTGAAAAAGCCTTAGTTCTTTTTCGGAAACTCTTTGGTCTTTTCCAAATACCTCAAAATCTATCCATTATGATACGTTGACATCCGTTAAGATTTACGGAACAGAAGTAAAACAAACACTTAATGATGCTTAACCTGTTGGGGATGTGGTGAATAAGATTTCAGGAGAGAGAAGAAAAAAAGTGCATCTCTTAGTAAGAGATACACTTTTCGCTGCAAATTTACACAAAGTTTTGATAATTAAAACTTTTTGAGAAGAAAAATCACAAGGCAAGTGCAAAAATATCTTTAGTCTTAAGTTTCAGGACGCTTTTTTATGGGCTTAAACAACTAATAATAAAGTGCTTATGTGCGTTCGGTGTATCTCTTACTAAGAGATGCACCGAACGCAACTCTTTTTTAAGGGTTTGAAAGATGTGTATTTATTTGAAATAGAGACGATAAAAAGAGAGTACAATGGACTACCTGTTTCTACACCGCGACAAGCGCACTTTTACTTCCGAAAGGCAGAAGAATCTGCTCTTCCGGGCTGCCCGGCTTTATTGGGAGCAGAAGTATGCGGACAGCGAAGTGGTTCCGAAAAGGAAAGTCGATTGTGAGCTATATAAATATGTATTGTATTATTTGGAAGTGCGCCAAGCGTTTCTTGACCCGAAGCTTTCACTGAAGAAGCTGAGCGATATGATTGAAACGAACCAGACTTATCTGTCGAACGTGGTCAACCGCTACTTCGGTTGCCATCTGAAAGAGTTGGTGAACACGTATCGGGTGGAATATGCCAAGGAACTGCTCCGTTCGGGCAAGTGTCTGCCGGAGGAGCTGCCCCAACGCTGCGGGTTTCTGTCGCGAAGTGCGTTTTATGCTGCTTTTAAAAAGGTGACGGGCGCCTCTCCCAAACGTTATATGAAATATGGACAGAGAGAAAAGCTCTCGGAACCAACAGAATATGTATAACCAATTTTAGTTTTTTAAATTT
>ONZZ01002243.1_pt1 | contig 10573 bp, 10 predicted proteins | sample 1671101 | NCBI WGS metagenome assembly ONZZ01 (sample SAMN06348122, study PRJEB24527) | human gut metagenome | biome: human gut; feature: ankylosing spondylitis patient; material: feces | host: Homo sapiens | place: China | collected 2015-10
GCTGATCCGCATGGATCCCACCTCCGCCTGCAATATGCGCTGCACCGGCTGCGTGGCCGGACGAGCATCAAAACTGAAACCGATGAACGAAAGTCCCACGGCGATGCCGTGGGACTCTATTCGTCCGGAGATAAAAGACAAATTGTAACCATTTTGTGCATATTTTGTAATTGTAATTCCCATGGGGATAGACCATAATAGAATACAGTTTCACGCAGCTTACGGGACAGCCTGCAGAGTGATCTGCGGGCTGTCTTTCTGGATAGACAGCATCGGTCACGTTCAATACCATAGGAGAATCGCATGGGCTTTAACACACTACCCTTTATTTTCATCTTTCTGCCGGTGTTTCTGGCAGTATATTACCTGATGCCGGAGCGACTGCGAAACGGCGTTCTGACATTAGGGAGTCTTGTCTTTTACCTGCTCGGCACATGGAAGCGGCCGTGGTGTCTGGCGCTGCTGCTGGGGCTCATGGCTCTGACGTGGCTCTCCGGCCGGAAGCTGGCGGGGAGCAAGCCCCTGCTGGTGGGGAACCTGCTGGTGCTGGGCCTGTGCCTTTTCGGCTTCAAATATGCCGGCCTGCTGGGCAGTGGCATCGCCCTGCCGCTGGGCCTGAGCTTTTACTCCTTCCAGATGGCTGCCTACGTCATCGACGTGTACCGTGGCCGCATGGAGCCGGAGGAGTGTCCGGTGTCCTACGCCGCAGAGATCCTGATGTTCCCCAAGCTCCTCTCCGGCCCTCTCATGGACCCGGCGGATCTGAAGGAGCAGATGTACCGCCGCACCTGCACCCTGCGGGAGCTGGATGCGGGCCTGCGGGACTTCATCATCGGTCTTTCCATGAAGGTGCTGCTGGCCAACCAGATCGGCGGCCTGTGGCGTCAGGTCAAGACCATCGGCTTCGAGAGCGTCTCCACCCCTATGGCGTGGCTGGGAATTGTGGCCTACTCTCTGCAGCTGTATCTGGACTTCTGCGGCTATTCATGGATGGCCATCGGCGTAGGGGAGATGCTGGGCTTCCGGCTGCCCCGGAACTTCGAGCACCCCTACGCCGCCCGCTCCATGCGGGACTTCTGGCGCCGCTGGCACATCAGTCTCAGCTCTTGGTTTCGGGACTATGTGTACATCCCGCTGGGCGGCAGCAAAAAGGGGGAGGGCCGTACCTACCTGAACCTGCTGGTGGTGTGGCTGTTTACGGGCCTGTGGCACGGCAGTACGCTGAACTTCCTGCTGTGGGGACTGTTCCTCTTTGCCCTCATCTCTCTGGAACGTCTGGGCTGGGGCAAGGTGCTCCGGCGCAGTCAGGTGATCTCCCGGCTCTATATGCTCCTGGTGATCCCCCTAAGTTGGATGCTCTTCGCCATCCCCTCCCTGAAGGACATCGGCAGCTATATCGGGCGGCTCTTTGCCTTCTCCGGCGGCACGGCGGTCCATGCACGGGATTTTCTGGTCTACGGACGGCAGTACGCCGTGGTATTGGTCATCGGTCTGCTGGTGTCCACGCCCTTACCGGAGAAGCTCTGGCGCCGCATCCGCACCTCCCCGCTGGGAACGGTGCTCCTGCTGGTGCTGTTCTGGGTATGCGTTTACTGTATGGCGGTGGCCACCAACGACCCCTTTATGTATTTCAGCTTTTGAGGACGAGCAGCCATGAAGAGATTAAAACCAAAACAGAGAGGACTGGCCGCGCTGGCCATCCTGCTGGTGGCCACCTCCCTGGCAGCCACCGTAACGGGCCTTGTGCTGAAGGCCCAGCTGCAAAAGTATGTAGGGGGCTGGGAGGACCGTCTGGCCATCGCCGTGCCATTCATGCTGCTGCATGACGACACAGACCTCCGCCGCATGGAGCAGGCCAAGCAGCGTAGTCAGGATGAGCCAAAGCAGCCGGAGCAGCCCACTGAACCGGAAAAGCCTGCCGAGCCGGAGCAGCCCACTGAACCGGAAAAACCCGACGAACCGGAGAAGCCGCAGGTGCCGGGAGTGCCTACGGAGCTTCCCACCGTGGTGCCGGGGGCCAAGTACGGCGAGGACGAGAGCTTTTTCGACGATGCCCTGTTCATCGGAGATTCCCGCATGGTCAGCTCCGCCTACTATGCAAGACTTGGCAAGGCAAATTACTTCACAGACGTTGGCATGAATGTTTTCCAGATGTTCTCCGTTACCGCCTCGGACGATAACTTCGATGCCACGGACCTGACGACCCTGCTGCAAAACCGTACCTATAAGAAGATCTTCATCATGCTGGGCATCAACGAGTGTGGCTACCCCATGAGCAGCCTGCTGAGCGCCTATCAGGAGGACATCGACACCTTGAAAAGTCTCCAGCCGGATGCCACCATCTACCTGCTGAAGGTCTACGGTGTGTCCCGCTCCGTGGCAGAGAGCGCCAGCTACTTCAGCCCCCAGCGCCTACAGGAGGTCAACGACGGCATCGCCGGTCTGGCCGACGGCAAGAAGGTTCACTGTCTGGACGCCTCCCACCTCTACTGCGATGACGAGGGCTACATGAAAGAGGAGTACACCAGCGACGGCGTCCATCCCTACGCCAAGGATGCAGCGCTGTTTGCCCAGTGGCTGTGCCAGCAGATCAGCGGCGGCCGGTAGGCCTTTACAGATCACCGGATGTGTGGTATCCTGTGTAAGAACACAAAAGGAAAGGGGACGGCAAAATGTCGGGACTCTATGACCGGGTGCAGCGCAGCCCCCGGCAAAAAACCTTCCCGTGGTGGGCGGTCATTCTGGCGATCGCTCTGGTAGTGCTGACCTGCATCGGCCTGTTCATCAGCCGGCCCCAGCACATCAAGAACCGCTACGAGGCCTGCATGGACGCCGTCTCCGCCAGCACTATCTATGCCAAGCGCCACCGGGGCGTCCGGGCGCTGGTGGACGGACAGGAGCTGCGCCTGCGGGAGAGTAACGCCCGCTCCATATACAGCAGTCTGGCCGCTTTGGGCGTGGGCCACTTCACCGACCGGCTGCCGGAGGGGGAGCCGGATGCCACCCTCTATTACAGTGACACCTCGGTGATGCGCCTGTGGCGCTATCCGCTGAAGCGCAGCAGCTCCGGCCGTTGGGAGGGTGTGTTCGTTTCCTTTGTATCGCTGGAGGGGAACACCTACTCCTACTACACCGATCGAACGGACTGGCAGAATATCTCATGGCCATTGTCACCTGAGAGCAACGCCCCGTGGAGCAACTGAAGAATGACCGAAGGAGGTGTGACCTGTGGGTCACACCTCCTTTTTCACAGCTCCTGCTTGATGGAGCGTATGGCATTTTTCTCCAACCGGCTCACCTGCGCCTGCGAGATGCCGATCTCGGAGGACACCTCCATCTGGGTCTTGCCCTGACAGAACCGCAGGGCCAGAATGTTCCGCTCACGGGGCTGCAAGTGGGAGATGGCGTCCTTCAGCGCCAGCTGCTGCAGCCAGCCCTCATCGCTGCTGTGGTCATCCCGGATCTGATCCATGACGCACACGGCGTCCCCGCCGTCGGCGTACACCGGCTCATACAGAGACACCGGGGCTGACATGGCGTCCATGGCGAACACCACCTCCTCACGGGGCAGCTCCAGCTCCTGGGCGATCTGCTCCACCGTAGGCTCCCGCTGTTGCTGGCGCAGGAGCCGCTCACGGGCCTGCAGGACCTTATAGGCAGTGTCCCGCATACTCCGGCTGACCCGCAGGGTGCTGTTGTCCCGGAGATAGCGGCGGATCTCCCCCACGATCATGGGAACGCCATAGGTGGAGAACCGCACCGGCTGACGGATGTCGAAGTTGTCGATGGCCTTGATAAGACCGATGCACCCCACCTGAAACAGATCGTCGGCGTTCTCGCCCCGGCTGCTGAACCGCTGGATCACCGACAGCACCAGCCGGAGATTGCCCCGGATCAGCCGCTCACGGGCCGCCATATCCCCCTGCTTGGTGCGCCGGAGAAGCTCCATCATCTCGTCGTTTTTCAGGATCTCCAGCCGGGCTGTATTGATCCCGCAGATTTCCACCTTCCCCTGCATACGCCGCCTCCACCACTTGGATGATGACAGTATTTCCCGCAGATAGGCGGCTTATACGGCGTGACAAAAATCCCGCACATTCGACGGAGAATAGAGAAAGCCTCTTGGCTGTCAAAAAGGGGGGACACTTTCGTCAACGGGGCGGAAGGGTGTGTGCGGGAAACCCGGAAGGGGTGTCCTGCACGATAATAATCACCATTTTTCAGAACTTTTTTGAAGTTCTGAAAAATGATTGCAGCGTGTCGAAAAAAACTTTTCGACACGCTGAGTCCCTCAGCTGTCAGATACAGCTGAGGGACTTTTGATCTGTAAACGATTTCGCCCTTACACCATGCGGCAGGACTCCACCTCGCCGCAGTCATCCGGGAATTTGCTATGGTCGTACTCGATGCCGTTGCGGTCATAGTAGTTCTTGATGGCGGACTTGATGGACTCCTCCGCCAGCACGGAACAGTGCAGCTTGTGGGCCGGCAGACCGCCCAGCGCCTCCACCACCTGCCGGTTGGTGACGGCCAGCGCCTCATCGATGGTCTTGCCCTTGATCATCTCCGTAGCCATGGAGGAGGAGGCGATGGCGCTGCCGCAGCCAAAGGTCTCGAATTTCACATCCTCGATCACGCCGTCCTTGATTTTCAGGTACATCTTCATAATGTCGCCGCACTTGGCGTTGCCCACCTGCCCCACGCCGTCGGCGTCGGCGATCTCACCCACATTCCGGGGGTGCATGAAATGATCCATTACAGTATCGGTATACAGTGCCATGATAGTACTCCTTTCACTAAATCAACGCTTACAGCATGAATTGCTTCTTACCGGATTCCAGATCCTTCCATACCGGGGACATGGACCGCAGATACGCCACCACACGGGGAACCTCCCGCAGGATGTGGTCGATCTCCCAGGGCTGGTTCCACTCGCTGAGGCTCAGCCGCAGGGAGCCATGGGCCACCTCATGGGGCCGCCCGATGGCCAGCAGCACATGGCTGGGATCCAGCGAGCCGGAGGTACAGGCGGAGCCGGAGGAGGCGCAGATGCCTGCATCATCCAGCAGCAGCAGGAGAGACTCGCCTTCAATGCCCTCGAAGCAGAAGTTGACGTTGCCGGGCAGCCGGTTCACCGGGTCGCCGTTGAGAGCGCTGTGGGGGATCTGGGACAGCCCCGCAATGAGCTTGTCCCGCAGAGCCGTCACCTTGGCCCGGTTCTCCTCCATGTGGGCGCAGGCATCCTCCAGCGCAGCGGCCATGGCGGCGATGCCGGGGACGTTCTCCGTACCGGCTCGCTTGCCCCGCTCCTGTGCGCCGCCCTCGATGAGACTGGTGATGGGTACGCCCTGCCGGACATACAGAGCACCTACGCCCTTGGGGCCGTGGAACTTGTGGCCGGAGAGACTCAGCATATCGATGTGCTGGGCCTTGACGTCAATGGGCAGATGTCCCGTCGCCTGTACGGCGTCGGTGTGGAACAGCACGCCCGCCTCCCGGCATACGGCGCCGATCTCCTCGATGGGGAGGATGCTGCCGATCTCGTTGTTGGCGTACATCACCGTCACCAGACAGGTATCCGGCCGGATAGCCTCCTTCACCTGCTGGGCGGTAACGGTGCCGGTGGGGCCCACCGGCAGCAGCGTCACCTCGAAGCCCTGCTTCTCCAGACGCTTCAGGGAGTGGAGGACGGCGTGGTGCTCAAAGGCGGTGGAGATGATGTGCTTCTTGCCCTTCAGCCGTCCCAGCTCCGCAGCGGACAGCAGAGCCTGATTGTCGGCCTCACTGCCGCCGGAGGTGAAGAGGATCTCACGGGGCTTGCAGTTCAGGCACCGGGCCATGGCCTCACGGGCGCTCTGCAGCAGCTCGGCGGCGTGCTGGCCCACACTGTGCAGGCTGGAGGGGTTTCCGTAGTTGTCCTCCAGCGCCGGCAGCATGGCGGCCAGCGCCACAGGGCTCATCTTGGTGGTAGCGGCATTATCTGCGTATATCATAGGGATTCCTCCTGAAAAGATTTACCTACCATTTTGGTATGTTAGTAGTATAGCAGGATTAACCTACCAAGTCAAGGGGATATTGAAAATTTTGGGAGAATAAGACCTCTCCGCCGGTGCGCTTGCATCTCACCCTGCTTTGTGATACACTGAAGCACATATATAGATTCAGGAGATAACGCATATGACCGACTACCTTCACATACAGCTGCCGCCGGATCAGATCCGGGGCATCAGCAGCATCGGATTGGCCCATATGGGGGATGCCGTGTATGAGCTGCTGGTGCGGACATGGCTCTGCGCCCACGGCAAGGCCACTGGCAAGGGCCTGCACCGGGCCACGGTGGCGCTGGTGTGCGCCCCCAAGCAGGCGGAGCTGGCCCAGCGCATCCTGCCCCTGCTGACAGAGGAGGAGCAGGCGGTGTTCCGCCGGGGTCGCAACGCTAACGTCCACTCCATTCCCACCCACGCCAGCCGTGCGCAGTACCAGCAGGCCACGGCGCTGGAAGCGCTGCTGGGCTGGCTGCATCTCAGTGGCCGCCACGACCGGGTGGAGCAGCTGTTCGCCGTGATGATGGAGGGGGAATAATATGCCGCTGGACGCCATTTGTATGCAGGCCGTGGTCCGTGAGACCGCCGCACAGATAGAAAATGCCCGCATTGAGAAGATCCAGCAGCCGGCACGGGATCAGGTGATCCTGCTGCTGCGGGGCGGGCGGCGCCTGCTGCTCAACGCCGGAGCCAGCCAGCCCCGGCTGCATCTGACCCAGCAGCTGCGGGACAACCCCGCCCAGCCCCCCATGTTTTGTATGCTGCTGCGGAAGCATCTGGCCGGGGGACGGCTGCTGCGTCTGGAGCAGGAGCCGCTGGAGCGTGGGGTGACGCTGACCGTCCGGGCGGTGGACGAGCTGGGGGAGCAGAGCGACTACCGCCTGATCCTGGAGGCCATGCCCCGCCACGCCAACCTCATTCTGGTGGATCGGGAGGGCCGCATCGTGGACTGCCTGCGCCGGGTGGACTTCGAGATGTCCCAGCAGCGTCAGGTACTGCCGGGGCTTTACTACCACCTGCCGCCCCGTCAGGATAAGTGCGACCCGCTGACGACGGAGGAGGATGCCTTCCGCCGCCTGCTGGCCCGGCGCCCGGAGGACAGTCCGCTGGACCGCTGGCTCATGGATACCTTCACCGCCATTCCGCCTCTGCTGGCACGGGAGTTGGTCTGCCGCACCTGCGGCGAGACGGACGCCCGCAGCGCCGAACCCGATGCCCTGTGGCAGACCTTCCACACATGGCAGCAGCAGGTGCAGGAGGGCCGCTTTCTCCCGCAGCTGCTGGAGCGTGAGGGCCGACCGGCGGACTTTTCCTATTTCCCCGTGACCCAGTACGGACCCTCGGTCACCTGCCGCACCTACGATACCTTCGCCCGGCTGCTGGATGACTTCTATCAGGGCCGGGAACAGGCGGACCGTGTTCGCCAGAAGGGGCAGGATCTGATGAAGGCCGCCACCGCCGCACGGGATCGTGTCCGCCGGAAGCTGGCCCTTCAGGAGAAGGAGTACGCCGCCGCACAGGACCGGGAGCCTCTGCGACTGGCCGGTGAGCTCATCACCGCCAATCTCTACCGCATGGAGCGGGGCATGACCAGCCTGACGGCGGAGAACTACTACGAGGAGGGCTGCCCCCAGCTGGATATCCGTCTGGACCCGCTGCTGACGCCTCAGCAGAACGCCGCCCGCTATTTCAAGCAGTATGCCAAGGCCAAGACGGCGGAGCGCATCCTGACGGAGCAGCTGGAAAAGGGCCGGCAGGAGTTCTCCTATCTGGAGAGCGTGGTGCAGGAACTACAGCAGGCGGAGTTGGAGCAGGACTTCAACGACATCCGTACCGAGCTGACGGAGGGCGGCTACCTTCGGGGCCGGGGCAAGAAACAGCCCGGCTTCCAGCGGGCTTCCCGCCCACGGGAGTTCCGCTCCACGGCGGGCCTGCGAATTCTGGTGGGCCGCAGCAACCGTCAGAACGACAGGCTGACGTGCAAGGACGCCGACCGCCGGGATATCTGGTTCCACACCCAAAAGATCCACGGCTCCCATGTGATCCTCTGCACCGGCGGCACAGAGCCGGACCGCCGGAGCATTGAGGAGGCCGCTTCGCTGGCCGCCTACTATTCTCAGGGCCGGGAGGGCGGCAAGGTGCCGGTGGATTATACCCCGGTGAAATTCGTGAAAAAGCCCGCCGGGGGGAAGCCCGGCATGGTAGTCTATACCACCTATCAGACGATCTACGCCGTACCGGATGAGGCACTGACCCGCCGTCTGTCGGTGAGGTAAGGTAAGCCCCGGAGGCCCTTCCTCCGGGGCTTGTAAATTTCTTAACGGCCGATTTTTCCCCGGATGACTTAAAATATACGGAATATCTTGCATAAATCAGTTGTAAATTCGGCGGAAGTATGATAATATATTGAATCACTGAACAGCGGCGCAGTATCCTAGTCAGATCTGCCGTCTTCTAAGAAGGGCCTAAAAATCCTTTTAAGGGCACAACTGTGAAACTCCTGGTGCCTGCTGCTTACGCCCAGTTTGGGGTGGGTGCTGGGAGGAGATGCGGGAGCCCCCGCATCTGCGGTGGTGGGGCGCCCTCCAATGGCATGGAGGACCCGACCCTGCCTCTGTGGAGACCTGCTGTTGTGCACAGGCGTACTCCCTTTGTGGTCAAGCGACTTGTGTACGAGGCAGATTATGAACCTGCAATGCGGTGCTACCCGGCCTTGTGCCGTGAACGCTGTGTGCAGAGTAGCCTGCCTTGCGTGGGTAGGGTAGATAGGGAAGTGGAAGCACCACTGCCCCTGGCCAGGGGCAGCGTGTTGATTCTCTCGAAACCCTGCCTGCAAAAGAGGCTAAGAGACGGTTTGACTGCTGTGGAAATCACCTAGGCTGTCCCACAGGGGCGCAGGGGGGATTGCAGTGCGGACTAAGTGGCAGTCGGGTCGTGCAGACGGCAACGCTGTGCCGCGGTGTTGAAAGGGGAACCGCCTCCATCGGCAACGGGAGGTACACCGCGGGGAAATCCAACCCGTACCTAAGCCGTAAGATTTACCTTTTCTGCCGCCGCCAGCTTAGCAGCTTCCCCAAGCGTACCGATTATCGGTGCTTTTGGGGAAGTCCATTCTTATGAGAAGGACCTTCTTTGGAGGGAGTTTTATTTGGAGAGAGAACAGACGGGCCGCGGCGGAAAGAAGGAGGAACCCTCCCGGTTCCGTTGGCCCATACAGGTGTTTTTCCTGGCCATCGCCCTCTCGGGGACGCTGAGCCTGGTGTCGGAGAGCATGCTCTCCGGTGCGGGACTGGTGGTGGCCGTGGTGATCGTGGTGGCGTTCATCGCCCTGGGCATCGTATTTGACATCATCGGCGTGGCGGTTACCGCCGCCGATGCCAAGCCCTTTCACTCCATGGCGGCCCACCGGGAAAAGGGGGCCAAGGAGGCGCTGATGCTGCTGCGCAGTGCCAGCCGGGTGTCCAGTGTCTGCAACGATGTAGTGGGCGATATCTGCGGCATTATCTCCGGTGCGACCGGAGCACTCATTGTTGCACATATCACCTCGGGCGTGAGTGCGGGACTCAAGGTTGTGGTATCTCTGCTGATTACCGGTCTGGTTTCGGCACTGACCATCGGCGGCAAGGCAGCCGGCAAGGGCATCGCGGTAATGTGCAGCAGCAAGGTGCTGGCGCTCTGCGGACGCGTGCTGTCCGTTCTGCCGCTCAAGCTGGATAACCGAAAGTAACGATATAAATACAGATAAACTGCCTTTCCAAAGGTGGGGATATTGATGAAGCAAAAACGATACGGAATTTTAGACAATATAAGCAGTCCTGCCGATTTGCGCGGACTGTCGTACGACACACTCGGCGTGCTGTGCGCTGCGCTGCGCGAGTTCATTGTGGACTCGGTGTCGCAGACCGGCGGTCATCTGGCGTCCAATCTGGGCATTGTAGAGCTGGCTGTTGCACTCGAGCGCGAGTTCGACTCCTCGCGCGACCGCATCATCTACGATGTAGGTCATCAGTGCTATGTCCACAAGATCCTGACCGGTCGGCGCGACCGCTTTGACACGCTGCGGCAGTACGGCGGTCTGTGCGGTTTTATGAAGCCGGAGGAGAGCATCACTGACCCGTGCATCACGGGACATGCCTCGGATTCGGTTTCGGTGGCGCTCGGCATGGCGCATGCACGCACGCTTAAAAACCAGAAGTACCACGTTGTCGCGGTCATCGGCGACGGTGCACTGACCGGCGGCATGGCATATGAGGCGCTGAGCAGCGCCGGCACCTCGCGGGAGCCGTTGCTCGTGGTGCTCAACGACAACAATATGTCGATCGCCAAGAATGTCGGCGGACTTAGCCGTCATTTGTCTCGCCTGCGTGTCAGCCCGCAATATCTGCGTGCAAAAACCCGCATCAAGGAGCGACTCAGCCGCATTCCGGGCGGCGGAACGATCACGCGCGCGGTTTCGCGCTTCAAGGCGAAGATCAAGCGGGCTGTCCTGCCGACCTCGCTGTTCGAGCAGATGGGCTTTACCTATCTCG
>ONZZ01002244.1_pt1 | contig 10572 bp, 9 predicted proteins | sample 1671101 | NCBI WGS metagenome assembly ONZZ01 (sample SAMN06348122, study PRJEB24527) | human gut metagenome | biome: human gut; feature: ankylosing spondylitis patient; material: feces | host: Homo sapiens | place: China | collected 2015-10
CTTCGCGGGCAAAGCCCATCTCATGGGTGACCACCAGCATGGTGATGCCGGTGTGTGCCAGCTCCTTCATCAGCTCCAGCACCTCGCCCACCATCTCGGGGTCAAGGGCGCTGGTGGGCTCGTCGAACAGGATCACGTCCGGGTCCATAGCCAGCGCGCGGGCGATGGCTATGCGCTGCTGCTGACCACCGGACAGGCTCTTGGGGTAGACGTTGGCCTTATCGGCCAGACCTACGCGTGCCAGCAGCTCGTCTGCACGGGCAGAGATGGCCTCTTTGTCCTTTAGCTTCAGCAGGCTGGGTGCCAGCTCAAGGTTCTTTTTCACGGTCAGGTGGGGGAACAGGTTGAAGTGCTGGAACACCATGCCCATCTTCTGGCGCACGGGGTCGATGTGCGCTTCGTCCACCTCCACGCCTTCAAACTTGATAGAGCCGGAGGAGGGGGTCTCCAGCCGGTTCAGGCAGCGCAGAAAGGTGGACTTGCCGCAGCCGGAAGGGCCGATCAGGCAAACCACATCGCCGCGGTAGATGTCAAGGTCGATGCCCTTCAGCACGTCCAGCGTGGGGTCGGCCTTTTTTGCGCCGCGCTTCTTTACGCCGCCATAGGTCTTGGTCAGGCCGCGTACTTCCAAAATCTTATCGGTCACTTTGTGCCAGCCTCCTCTCAAACTTGCTCAGCAGCCATGTAAACAGCATAACAAGGATCAGGTAGATCAATGCAACGCCCAGCAGGGGGAACATGGCGTCGTAGGTACGGTTCATAATGCCCTGTGCAGCATACAGCAGCTCCTTGCCGCCGATGGTGGTGATCAGGGAAGTATCCTTGAGCAGAATGATGAACTCGTTGCCCAGTGCAGGCAGCACCGCACGGATGGCCTGCGGGATGATGATGACCACCATGGTGGTCATGTAGTTCAGGCCAAGGCTGCGCCCGGCTTCCATCTGGCCGGGGTCAACGGCCATCAGGCCGCCGCGGATGATCTCGGATACATACGCGCCAGAGTTGATGCCTAAGGTCAGCGCACCCACCATAGTAAAGTTGCGGCTGTTGGCAAAAATGACCATGCTCATGATCAGCAGCTGCACCATCATGGGCGTGCCGCGGATGATGGTGGTGTACACCTGACACACCGCGTTAAAAAAGCCCAGCACCGCGTTTTTGTGGCCGGGGCGCTGCTGGTCGTGGGTCACGCGCACCAGCGCCACCACGCTGCCCAGCACCACGCCCAGCGCCAGCGCCAGTGCGGTGACCAGCAGGGTGGTGCCCACACCGCTGATGTACTGCATCCAGCGGTCCTTCAGCAGAAAGGCCTGATAAAACTTGAAAAAGAAATCCTGTTCAAAGCTTAGCTTTGTGCCGCTGTTGAGCAGCTCTTTGAGCAGTTCGTATTGCGCAGCCATTCACATCCTCGCTTTCTGTTTGTCAATAAATTGTAACCACTTTTTTCTAAAAAAAGAGGTGCCCCGGAGCGGGGCGCCTCCTTGGGTACGGAAATGGTACAGGGCACGCAGCTTAGTTTGCGTTGATGTACTTGTCCACGATGGCCTGCAGGGTGCCGTCAGCCTTCAGCTCCTCCAGAGCCTTGTTGACAGCGTCCTCCAGTGCAGAACCCTTTGCCATGCCGATGGCGTAATCCTCCTCGGCGTAGCTGGTGTCCAGCACCTTCAGGCCGGGGTTGGCGGCAACGTACTCCGTAGCGGGAGCGTTGTCGATGACCACTGCATCCACCTGACCGTTGTTCAGTGCCTGCACAGCGGTCAGGCCGCTGTCGTAGGCCACAACAGAGTCCTCGCCGAAGTCATCGGAGCAGTAGATGTAGCCGGTGGTGCCGCGCTGGGTGCCGATCTTCTTGCCGGCCAGATCGTCGGGAGAAGCAATGTCGGAATCGTTGGGCACAATGATGGACTGGATGCCGGTTGCGTAGCTGTCAGAGAAGTCCATCACAGCCTTGCGCTCGTCGGTCACGGTAACGCCAGCCATCACGATGTCGGCCTTGCCCTGCTGCACGCTGAGCAGTGCGGCATCAAACTCCATGTCATCGATCTGCAGCTCCAGACCCAGCTTTTCAGCAATGGCCTTGGCGGTGTCCACATCGATGCCCTCGATCTCACCGGAGTCGGTGGTCATCTCGTACGGAGGGAAGGTGGCGTTGGTGGCCATGGTCAGCTTACCAGCCTCCACGGTGGTCAGCTCAGCGGCAGCGGCGGAAGAAACAGCCTCGGAGGAAGCGGCAGAGCTTGCCACAGAGGAAGCAGCAGAGCTTGCGGAACCACCGCAGGCGGTCAAAGCCAGAGCAGCAACGGAAACAGCAGCGGCAGCCATGAAGCTGCGGCGAGAGATCTTTTTCATATTCAAACACTCCTCAATCTATGCAATATAGTTCGCTTTGCCCCGATGGGATGCGATTCATCGCGCTTTCGGGGAACGCACTTAGTATAGTTTGTACAAAACAAAAAGTCAATACTTGTGCATAATAATCCGTGAAATTGAAACGATTTTGCAAACATTTATGCAATGACGGAGAAAACGTATGAATATATGCAGTATAAACCGTTATTTACAGGCTTCTTGCGATCTCCTCCGCGCTGCGCTTGGGCACGCAGTAGTCGCGGTTTTCGTCCAGATAGTACTTTACGCCGGTCTGCTCGGTCATGGGTACGATGCGGGCTTTGTGGGTGGGGTAGCCAAAGGCCACCATAAACGCCAGCTTCTGCGGCTCCTCAATGCCCAGCAGTTCTGTGAGGGCGGGCTTATCAATTGCGCCCATGATGCAACTGCCTACGCCCTTGTCCCATGCGGCAAGGGTCATGTTGGCCAGTACGATGCCGGTGTCGGTGGCAAGGTCGCCGGGGATGGCGGTATCCTGCACCACGGCTGCATAAAAGGTGGGCAGCTCGTCCGCTTTGGGCGTGCCCTGCTCCGGCGGCAGATAGCCAGCCCACTTGACCAGCGGCTGTACCTTGGCGACCATTTCCGGGCTTTGCACCAGCACCAGACGCACCGCCTGCCGGTTTGCCCCGCAGGAGGACAGCCGCACGGCCTGCACAATATCATTTACCACATCCTGCGGCACGGCCTTTTGTGCAAACCGGCGGTAGGTGCGGCGGGTGGTCAGAAGTTCCATAACAGACATTATAAATCGCTCCTTTATCCGGTAAAATACAAAAATGAGAGAAACTATAACTATATATAAAGTATAGCAGATGCACCGGCGCACAGCAATGGCTGCGGCGTGGTTTTTTGCGGATACGGCGGCTGTATTGTAAAGAATGGTGATACTTATTCTTGTATCCTTGTATTTTTTTGGTGAATGTTTCCATAAAGCACTTGACAATGGGGGGAAGGTAAGGGTATTATATAGGTGTAAACGCATTCCATAGCGTGTAAGGCGTGCGTGTAAAGAAAGATTGTGAGGTTGATTATTATGTCTAATATCTCTCGTCGTCAGTTCCTGAAGAGCGCAGGTGTTGCTGCTCTGGCTGTTGCTGCTCTGACCGGCTGCAAAAAGCTTCCCGACACCGATATCCCCGATGTTCCCGGCGTGACCAGCGTTGATCTGCGTGTTCTCTTTGTGGATGAAAAGGGTAATCCTGTTGGCAACAGCGTTACTGGTGTTTATGAGACTACCGTCCTGAAGGACGCAAAGAAGTACGACCCGAAGCTGATCCCCGCAGACAAGCTGCCGAAGGGCTATGAGCTGATTAGCGAGGACGAGGTTGACATTATTTCTGAGAGCACCCCGAAGATTGCTAAGGTTCCTGTTAAGCTGGAAGAGTCCAAGCCTGCAAGCAAGAGCAAGATTTTCCTTACTTTAAAGTTCTTTAACGGCGGTGTAGCGGATCGCCATGTGGAAGTGATTGCCAACAAAGTGTTTGATTTGAAGAGCAACCCGAATGAGCGTGTTTACTACGCTGACATTAAGGACAGCCTGCTCGATAAGTGCAAGGACATCGAACCGGATGAGACTTGGCAGAGCTACCTGAAGATCGTAGACGGCGGTTATGAGGCTACTGTCTGGATGGGCGTGGCACTGAAGGGCTAAACAATTAAGTACTACTAAATTGTTTACATAAACACGTAGATGCCGACAGGTTGAAAACAACCTGCCGGCATCTTTTTTATAAAAATGTTTGCAGTTGCTTTTGGGTTGGCGCGCAACCCCTTCCGGCAAAGCCTGCAGCTTTGCCAGCTTCCCCAAGGAAAGGTCTGAACCCTCTCAGGCTCACTGCGTTCGCCAGCTCCCCCGAAGGGGGGAGCTTTAAGTATCTGCCGGAAGCTTTCTCGTTGTACCTGATACTTTAGCAACAAGCCTTAGACCTTGGCTCCCCCTGAGAGGAAAGACTTCCCCCGCTCCGGGGGAAGATGTCGCGCAGCGACAAAAGGGGGATTCTGGCGCGGGAGCGCCTGAGAGGGTGAGGACGGCAAACGCCATCAGTCAAAATCTGACGGTCTTACTTCCTCTTCGGCAGCGGCACGCACAGCACCAGACTGATGCCGATGGCCAGCGCCACGGCGATTTTAAAGGTGCTGATGCCATTGGCAAGGGCAAGGGCGTTTTCGTTCTGGATGAAATAGTAGGCGGTGTAGTAGATGCCCGCGCCCGGCACAAGCGGGAAAATGCCGGTCAGCAAAAACACCGTGACCGGCGTTTTTTGGGTAATGGCAAACACGCGGGTAAGGATGGTCAGCGGAATGACCGCCAGCAGGGAGGCCGTGGCGGCGTCTGCGCCCAGCAGGGTCAGCAACTCGTACCACAGCCAGCCCACAGCGCCTACCAGCGCGCAGTAGGGCAGACAGCGCCTGGGGCATGCAAACAGAATGGCAAAGCTCAGCGTGCCCGCCGCGGCCAGAAAAAACTGCGCGGTCAGCTCGCCGATCTGTACAGCTGTAAGGGACATCATACCACGACCACCCCCGTAAGTACCGTGTACAGCCGCAGCACAAGGCCGGTGCCTATGGCAATGCTGGCGGCAATGAGCAAGGCATCGATCATGCGGATGGTGCCGGAAAGGTAGTCGCCCTGCACAAAATCCCGGATGCCCATGGTGAAGGCGATACCCGGGGTCAGAATCATCAGTGTACCGATGATGGCGTGGCTGGCAGAGGTGTGCAGCAGATTGCACAGCAGGATGCACACCAGCGTGATCAGCGCGGCGGTGCTGATCTTCTGGAAGCCGCCGGGCACCTCGTGCCGCCCGCACCACAGCAGATACCAGCTGGCCACCAGCCCCGCCCCGGCAGCTGCCAGCGCACTGCGCAGGTTGCCGCCGAACATCATGGCAAAACAGAACGCCCCGCACAGCCCGGAAAGCAGCTGCACATGATCTTTGGGGAAGGGCAGCCGCCGCGCCAGCACCAGACGGCTCTCGGCTTCGTCCAAGGTCATTCCGGTCTGGGCGATCTGGCGGGAAAGTTCGTTCACCGCCGCCACCCGCCCCAGATGGGTGGTGCGCACCGGCACGTTGCGCACCTCGCTGATCTCGGCAGTGCCGGCGCTGGCGAAAATGCCGTTGGTCAGCACATAAACGTGGAACTCCCGCAGATGAAAGCTGCGCGCCATGATCTCCATGGTCTGCTCCACCCGGAACACCTCCGCACCATTTTCCAGCAGGGTCTGCCCTGCGGCCATGATAAAATCCATGATGCGGCGGCGCAGCTCTTCATCGGGAAAAGGATCTCTGCTGTTCATTGCCTGCTCTCCTTGCAAAAGATGATACCCTATTTTATCATGTGCACCAGCCGCATACAAGGGCATATAATAAAAAACCGCCACCCCCCACAGGTGACGGTTTTTCTTTGGATAAAAGTTAAACTAAAAACCTAAAGGGCCAACCGCTTGTCGCAGTGCCTTTTGTAATTATAGTATAACCCTTTTTGTGCGCATTGTCAAGCAAAACGGATGCGGCAGCAGACCGGAAGCCATATCCCTACCCAAAAACTTCGTTGAAGGTGTTGACAAATGCCGCCGATGGGTTTATTATAGTGTCAATATCACAAAAATGGCTGTGAAGAGAAGAGTAGGCCTTCGCATTGATCCTTACCAGAGAGCCCGGGCGGTGAAAAAGGGCAGGAAACAGGAAGCTGAAAATGGTCTCGGAGCCGTGCGGACGAGGCGCAGGAGTGCTAAGCCCGCAACGGGATGCGCCCGTTACAGCGTCCGGCTGTAAGCAGCACACGCTGCCGCAGCGTCGAGGCTGTATCCGTAAGGGTACAGTGAACCAAGGTGGTACCACGGAAGTATGTTCATGCCTCCGTCCTTGCAGAGCCTAAGGCTCGTAAGGACGGGGGCATTTTTTCATGCGTCCGTTCAAGGCCGTGCGCGGAAAGGTGCCGTGCGGGCCACAGTACATAATAGAGAACAATAGAGAGGGAACAAAACTATGATTACTCGTCGCGATTTTCTGAAAGTTACCGGTGTGGCAGCCGCAGCCGCTGCCCTGACTGCCTGCGGTGGTTCTTCTTCCACTGCTTCTTCCGCCGCTGCATCCGGCAGCGTGGCATCCTCTGCCGCAGCTAAGCTGGATAAGATCAAGGTGGCTGTGCCCAATGATACCACCAACGAGGCCCGCGCCCTGACCCTGCTGGAGAAGAACGGCTTCTTCAAGCTGAAGGCAGATGCCGGCCTGACCGCCACCAAGAATGACATCGAGGAGAACCCCCTGAACGTCACCGTCGATGAGGTCGAGGCTGCTCAGGTCCCCAACGTCCTGCAGGATGAGGACTACGCTGTCATCAACTCCAACTACGCCATCTCCGCTGGTCTGGACCCCATGACCGACGCTCTGGCAATGGAGGACGGCTCTTCTGCTTACGTCAATGTTCTGGTCTGCAAGGAGGGCAACGAGAACGAGCCCAAGATCAAGGCCCTCGTCGCCGCTCTGCAGAGCCAGCAGGTCAAGGACTTCATGGATGAGAACTACAAGGGCGCTGTCGTCTCCGTCGTCGAGACCCCGACCGATGGCTATGACTCTTCCATCGACTACGATGCACTGAACGGCGAGACCGTCAGCTGTGCTGCTACTCCCGCTCCCCACTGCGAGGTCCTGGAGGTCTGCAAGGACATCCTGGCCGCTAAGGGCATCACTCTGGACATCCAGGAGTACGACGACTATGTGATCCCCAACACCATCGTCGAGGACGGCCAGTGCGACACCAACTACTTCCAGCATCAGCCGTATCTGGACAACTTCAACGAGGAGAAGGGTACCCATCTGGTGACCGTCGCCGGCATCCACGTCGAGCCCATGGGCATCTACGGCGGCAAGCAGGACAGCCTGGCACCCATCGTGGGTTAACCTCTCCGTCATTGCTTCGCAATGCCACCTCTCCTATCGAGGAGAGGCCTTGGCATTTCGTAAAGCTTTATCTCTTCGCCAGGGGCTCCCCTCGGTAGGGGCAACAACGACGACCGCCGCCAGTGGCGGAAACAGGGAGTCGTTGCTGGGGCAGCGGCCAGCAAGACGCGCGCAATGCGCAGCGGATGCTGGGTGCCGCAACCCGGCCTTGTCGAGCGAAGCGAGACTGAGAGGTTTAACATTTTTATAAGGAGATCACAATGAAAAAACGTCTTCTCGCATTTCTGCTGGCGGTCAGCATCGCAGTGTCGATGCTGGTGATGCCGGCATCGGCTGCGGGCAACAACACCGCCGTCCAGTTTGCCATCACGCTGGGTGCCATGGATTCCGAGCAGTCCGGCGCACTGGATGCAGCCGTGACCCGCGGCGCATTTGCCAGAATGCTGACCTCTTACTCTACCTACCGGGAGAGCGTCTCTTCCCAGGGGGCAGTGGGTACCCTCTACACCGACCTGCCCGGCTCCTCGGCATGGGCGCCCTATGTCCGCATCGCCGTGCAGCAGGGTTGGATGAACGGCTACACCGACGGCAGCTTCCGTCCGAACAATGCCGTCACGCTGGAAGAAGCCTGCACCGCAGTGCTCAAGCTGATGGGCTATAAGATGACCGACCTGAGCGGCGCGTTCCCCAACGCCCAGCTCAACAAGGCCGGCGAGCTCGGCCTGCGTGCCGGCCTCGACCGCCGTCAGGGCGAAGCGATGAACTACGAGGACTGCGCCGTCCTGCTCTACAATGCCCTCACCGCCAACAACGCCAGCGGTTCGGCCTACGGCACGACCCTGGGCTTTACCGTGAGCAATGGTCAGGTGGACGGCTCCACCATCCTGCTCAGCAGCCTGGAAGGCCCCTTCGTGGCTTCGGAGAGCACAGTGCTGCCCTTCGTCCCTGCCAGCGTCTACCGCAACGATAAGGTCTCCGGCTCCGCAGAGCTGAACAAATACGACGTCTACTACTACAGCGAGAGCCTCAAGACCCTCTGGGTCTATACCCGCCGTGCCGCAGGCCGCATCACCGAGGTGTCTCCCACGGCCAGCGCTCCCGCTTCCATTACGGTGGCAGGCACGTCCTACACGCTGGGCAGCACGGCCATTGCTTCCCAGGTGTCCTCCCTCAACGGCGGCGGTGTCGGCCAGGTGGTCACTCTGCTGCTGGGCATGAACAATGTGGCCGCAGGCATCATCACCGGTGAGGAGGCCGACGAGGTCTTTTACGGCGTGGTGCAGTCGTCTGCCCGCAACCTCATCGACGAGGACAACAGCGCCGATGTGCTTCAGACCGTCAAGGTCCTGTGTACCGACGGCCTTGCCCGCGAGGTGAACGTAGACAAAAGCCTGAACTTTCCCACCGGCTGGCTGGTGGAAGTGCGGGTCAGCCCCGAAGGCGAGAGCGTGGAAACGATCGATGAGCGCTCCGTCAGCGGCACTGTGAACGAGAACGCCACCGCGCTGGGCGATAGAGCTCTGGCGGATGACGTGCAGATCCTTGATACGAGTACAGGGGGTGTGGCTGGGACGGTTCGTCCCAGCCGCCTATCGGGGGTAAACTTAAAGGCTTCCGATGTCCGCTACTACACCACCAACCCGCAGGGGCAGATCGACAAGCTCATCCTGAACGATGTGACCGGTGACTTGTGGCACTACGGTGTGCTGGACGATGTGAAGAACGTCGCCACGAACTACAGCACCCTTCTCAGCGCCATCAAGGCTCAGCCGGGCGACGGCACCATTGATACCGATGCAGTCGTCAGTCAGGTGAAGAGCATCATGGTACCCACCACCACAGAGATCCTGTGGGGTGTTATCTCCGGCGACATCCTCAGCACCGCGTGGGAACGCCTGACCAGCAACACCGGCGCACTTCTGGGCCTCGGCTTCCAGCAGATCGCCAAGATCACCGGCACTCCCTTCAGCCAGATATTCAACTTCATCGGCAGCGGTGCGACCTATATCGGCTACGTCAGCGGCCAGCAGGTCAGTCTGAGCACTTCCATCAAGTATCCTGTTCTGGCCGGCGGCATCGCGGTCTGCCAGGAGACGACCGGCGCTGTCCGCAACATGGTGCAGCTGATGCCCATGAAGATCGACAAGGTGGGTGCGGCCAGCGTCCTTTCCTCCAAGGGCGAAAGGTTTGAAATGGCCGATGATACGCAGGTCTACCTGTGGTACAAGGGCCAGTATTACTACACCAAGCTCACTTCCGTCAACTCCGATGATTACTACCTTACCGGCTGGTACGACAACTTTGGCTGCGCGGCTGGCAAAAAGGTGCGCATCATCGTCGCCGTCAAGAAAGACTGATGACAGGCTACTACAGCCGCCCCGCGCGGCTTGCCCGGCAGATGCGCCAGCTGCTTTTCCCGAGGCGGTGTCCCTGCTGCCGCAGGGTGCTGGGAACGCTTCCGTTCTGTGAGGTGTGTACACCGCGGCTGGAAGAGCTGCGCCGCGGCCCGGTCATGCGACTGGACGCGAGCCGCCACTATCTGGGCGCTCTGGACGGGGCGGCTGCGCCCTACCGGTACGAGGGCGTCGTCCGCAGCGCCATCCTCCGCGCCAAATACGAAGGCGAAAGCTGGACGGCGGTGGAACTTGGCGTGGAGATGACGGCCCGGCTGTTCGGGGCAGAGGTGGAGATGCACTTTGCAGAGCCGGTGCCGGGGCTGGTCTCCGGTGCGGCCATCGGTTACGACTGCATTGTTCCGGTGCCTGCCACCAGCCGTCGGCGCGGCTACAATGTGCCGGAACGGATGGCGCAGCCTCTGGCCCATGCACTGGGCCTCCCGCTGCTGCCAAAGGCGCTCTGCCGCGTCCGGGCCGGACGCCATCAGGCAGGACTCTCGCTGGACGAGCGTCTGGAAAATGCGGCCGGTGCCTTCCGGGCGCAGGAGCCGGAGCTCGTGGAAGGGAAGCGGGTGCTGCTGGTGGATGACGTCATCACCACCGGCGCTACCGCCGCAGCCTGCGCGCAGGCACTGCTGGATGCGGGCGCCCACAGCGTCTTTGCCGTGGCAATGGCAGTCACCGAAAATGAAATGGACGCACCATCGAGAGCTTCTGGACGATGAGCGAAAAATCCAGAAAAAATCCAAGAAAAATAAAAAAAGCGCTTGACAAAACGGCCTATAGCGGGTATACTAATGGAGCTGTGAGCGATGAGCCACAACAAATATCCGGGTGTAGCGCAGTTTTGGTAGCGCGCTTGAATGGGGTTCAAGAGGCCG
>ONZZ01002246.1_pt1 | contig 10559 bp, 7 predicted proteins | sample 1671101 | NCBI WGS metagenome assembly ONZZ01 (sample SAMN06348122, study PRJEB24527) | human gut metagenome | biome: human gut; feature: ankylosing spondylitis patient; material: feces | host: Homo sapiens | place: China | collected 2015-10
CAGGCACTGCGAATTTGTAAAAAACGCACTCAAAAAGTGCTCATGTTTGCCACCTTGATTCTTTTAAATATTTGTTTTTCTTTTATTTCTGTCACATACACATGAAGTCTATTCAAACCACTACACAGTGTGTATGTTTTACTGTATTAGCATTAATAATATCTGTCCACCTCTATAAAAATTGAAAAACGATAACGTTTAACATACATCTATCAGCATGAATACTCAATACATTTCCGTCATACAATTAAAAAATTTTACAAAAACTTATCATTCCCATGTACCTTCCCTTAATCTTCCAAGTTTATAGTTAAACACAACAGAGAATGATTGACTATATCAAAGGAGGATCTTATTATAAGAACAATTCGCAGAAACATAGCAAGAAATGCAAAAAAATATGCAGCAAAAGCAACTGTATCAGCCATGATGTTAGCAGGCGGAGTTATGATGGCATCTCCAATCCTTTCATCAACAGTCAGCGCAGCGACAGAACATTGGAATGATGCATCTGCTTCTAAAACAGAAAGCTGGTCCACATGGAAAGCAAACTGGGATAAATACAGTACAAACTATGAAAATGTATCCCTAACACCAGGAGCGACAGAATCACAGCTTAATTTTGCATACTACAGCAAGACAGAAGAAACACCAAAAGTTAAGATTGCAACAAAAGCAGATATGTCTGATGCAAAAGAAGTCGAAGGAAAACAGACACAGGCAGTAGCGATCGAAGGTGTTCAGTACTATTCTAACAAAGCATCTGTAAATGAACTGAAAGAAAATACAACTTACTACTATCAGGTATTCCAGAACGGAAAATATCAGGATGTACAGAAATATTCTACAAAATCATTTAAAAATTATTCTTCCTTATATGTAGGAGATCCTCAGATCGGAGCATCTTCAGGACAGACAAGTACTGAAGGAGCAAGGATCATCGTGATCGTAAATAAAAGTGGAACAAATGCAGGATTTACCGTATATAGTCAGGACCGTACCATGGCAATCTATGGATTTGCGTTTGCATGTATTATCGGTATTATGTTCCCGATAATGTATCGGGGAATTTCACCGATCGTGTTGATGATCATTGTAGCGGTGTTGACAACGATCGTAACATTAGGGCTTCTTGGTGGATATTCGAGCAAAACAGTGTCAGCGATCCTTGGAACAGCGATCGGAGTCGTGATCGCAGCAGTGGCAGCGATGGCATTTGGAAAAGCAGCAGGAATCACAGGATATAATGTATCGGATATCGAAGCATTGAACTATGTCGGACAAAATACAAAGATAAAGATCGGGGAATTGCTTTTTGCCGGAATCATCATTTCAGCATTAGGAGCCGTCATGGACGTTGGTATGTCCATTGCATCTACGATTATGATCTAAGCTACAGACAGTTAGCGAACTCTTATGTGATCGGAATTGAGATCATGCAAGGACTATCTGGAAGTCTTGGTGTTGTATTAACAGTACCGATCACAGCATTGATCGCATCATTTCTTGCAGTGCGCAAAAAATAAATTTTATAATTCATAAAATAAACCATAAATACAGTCTATGGATTTTATAAAAAACATCTATAAATCTATTGACACAGAAAAAAAATTCATGTATCGTAAAAACATCAAAACAAGGAGAAACTAAGATGACAACAAGTAAGATGAATAATTGCACATTTTATTACTTTAGCTTTCAGGGTTATTATTTTTATCCTGACTATTTTTGTTGCAATGAATCATCGCCAAAACTTATGTCACTTTAAACCGACAGAGTAAAACATTTAAGGCATGCATTCTTGCAACAGAGTGCATGCCTTTTCTTTTTACTCAAAGAAACAAAGGCCGCACCAGAGAAGCAAGATAGAAACGACTTGCCAGGAAAGGACAAACATCATGATTATTATTTTAAAGAAACAGGCAGAAGAAGCAAAGATCAACGCATTAAAGAAAGAGATGGAAGAGCAGGGACTAGGAATCCACGAATCCGAAGGTGTTAACACAAGGATCCTTGGATTAGTGGGAGATACATCTGTTGTAGATATGCGTCATATCATGGCAAACAGCATCGTTGAAAATGTACAGCGTATTCAGGAGCCATACAAGAAGGCTAACAGAAAATTCCATCCAAACGATACAGTTGTTGATGTAAACGGAGTAAAGATCGGTGGTGGAAACTTCCAGGTGATCGCAGGACCATGTTCTATTGAGACAAAAGAACAGATCACAGAAGTCGCAAACGATGTGAAGAATTCTGGTGCAGGATTATTAAGAGGAGGAGCTTTCAAACCAAGAACTTCCCCATACTCTTTCCAGGGACTTCATGGAGAAGGATTAGAATTATTATTAGAAGCTAAGAAAGCAACAGGACTTCCAGTTGTTACAGAGATCATGGATGCAAGTCATCTTCCATTATTCGAAGATGTGGACCTGATTCAGGTTGGAGCAAGAAATATGCAGAACTTTGAATTATTAAAAGAATTAGGAAAGATCAACAAACCAATCTTATTAAAGCGAGGACTTGCAGCAACGATCGAAGAATGGTTAATGAGTGCAGAATACATTATGGCAGGTGGAAATGAAAATGTAATCCTTTGTGAGAGAGGGATCCGAACATACGAAACAGCCATGAGAAATACGTTAGATCTTTCTGCAATCCCTATGATCAAGAAGAAATCCCATCTTCCAGTCATGGTAGATCCATCTCATGCAACAGGAATCAGAGATATGGTAGAGCCAATGGCATTAGCAGCGATCGCAGCTGGGGCCGATGGATTAATGGTAGAAGTTCATAATGATCCAGCCAAAGCATTATGTGATGGACCACAGTCACTGACACCAGAACAGTTTGATACATTGATGAAGAAGGTAAATAAGACAAGAGAATTCTTTCAGGCATTATAACTAGAAAAAATCTTGCTGAGAATTGTAAATTGGGATATACTATAACTAAAGAAAGAAAAAGACAACCCGGGAATCCATTGATTTCCGGGTGTTTGTCAGTTTTATAGATTCTAGGGAAAAAGGAGAGATATCTTATGAAAGTAATCGTCGGACTGGGAAATCCGGGAAAGAAATATGACAACACAAGACACAATATTGGATTTGAAGCCCTTGATTATATTGCAGACAAAGAAGGCATAAGTATAAATACAGGGAAACACAAAGCATTGATCGGAACTGGTTATATGGGAGGAGAAAAAGTCCTTCTTGTGAAACCACAGACATTTATGAACTTAAGCGGGGAAAGTCTTCGTCCAATCATGGATTTCTATAAATTAGAGCCAGAAGATTTTATCATTATTCATGATGATATCGACCTTGATGTTGGAAGACTGCGTATCCGAAGAAAGGGAAGTGCAGGGGGACATAATGGACTGAAAAGTATCATCAGTCATTTAGGAAGTATGGATTTCCCAAGGGTGAAGATCGGTGTTGGAGAGAAACCAAAAGGATATGATCTGGCAGATTATGTATTAGGACATTTTACAAAAGAAGAACAGGCAATCTTTGCGGAACGTTTTGATGAAGTGTACGATGCAGTACAGCTGATCGTTATGGGCGACATCACAGAAGCGATGAACCGCCACAATAAGAAAAAGTAGGGATAGAAAGTGTTAGAACATATATTAAAAGACGATCTGGTATACAGACAATTAAAGGATGAGGTCGAAGATTACTGTGGCCCGGTTCTTGTATCAGGATGCACCGATACAGCCAAATGGCATCTGACCAGTCTGATCGGAAATCATAAGAAAAAGCAATTTAAGATCATCATCGTACCAGATGAGAACAAAGCAAGACAATGGGTCGAGGCAAGTCATTTCTTTGGAGAAAAGGTTCAGTATATTCCGGCAAAAGATCCATTGTTTTATACAGCCGATGTTCATGGAAATGCAATCGCAAGAGACCGTATGCTGGCGATCAAGCAGATCGTGGATGACAAATGTGGAACCTTTGTGATGACGATCGATGCTGTGATGGATCAGGTTGTTCCATTAAGTGATATCAAGAATCATAAGATGACGTTTAAAATGGGAGAGACACTGGAAGAGGCAACGATCGCAGAAGAATTTGTTGCCAGAGGCTACGAAAAAGCACCATTTGTTGAGGCTCCAGGTGAGTTTGCTGTGCGAGGAGGAATCATTGATATTTTCCCATACACACAGGAAAGCCCATATCGTATCGAACTATGGGGAGATGAAATTGATTCGATCCGAAGTTTTGATAAAGAAAGCCAAAGATCCATCGAAGAAGTCGATACTCTGACCATTTATCCGGCATCAGAGATCATTTTAAACCAGCCAAGGATTGAACATGGTCTTCGAAATATGGAAGAAGATTATGAGAAGTTATCACAGAAGTTTAAAAAAGAAAAAAAATATGATCAGGAAGCCCGCCTAAGAAAAGAAATGGACCGTGTTCGTGAGGAATTAAGGGAACTTCATATGTTGATCGGAGTAGAAGGTTATCTCCCATATTTTTATGAAAATACAGAATGCATCTTAGATTATTTTCCAGAAGAAAGCATGATCTATATGGATGAACCAAAACATATCAGAGAACGTGCAGATGCATTTTATCTGGAATTCTCAGAGAGTATGAAAAGTCGTCTGGAAGGTGGGTATCTTCTGCCTAAACAGGCAAATACGGTAACAGATTACGAGAGCATTTTATATCAGATTGAGAAACATAAGATGCTGTGTTATTCGATCTTATCTGCTGAGATCAATGATTTTAGAGTTGCTAGAACCTTATTTATGGATACAAAATCCATTCAGTCTTATAACAACAGTTTTGAGCAGTTAGTCAAAGATCTTACCAAATATCAGAGTAAGGACTACAGGATCGTTGTTGCTTCTCCATCTGTTACAAGAGCGAAACGTTTAAGCAGTGATCTGAGAGAAAATGGTTTGGTTGTGACCTATGATAAGGACTTGAAATACGGAGTGGAAGCAGGGCAGATCGTTGTCACAGCAGGAAAGCTTCTGACAGGAATTGAATATCCGGCAGCCAAATGGGTATTAATCTCAGAAGGAGACATTTTCAAAGGAAGAGAAGAAAAAAAGCGCCGAAAGAAAGAGAAGAAAAAACAAGGAGAAAAGATCCGAAGTTTTGCAGATATCAATATCGGTGATTACGTTGTTCATGAAAAACATGGAGTCGGTATTTACCGCGGAATCGAAAAGATCACAACAGATGGGGTTGAAAAGGACTACATCAGTATTGAATATCAGGGCGGCGATAATTTATTTATTTTAGCATCAGCCCTAGACCAGATCGCAAAATACGCAAGTGCAAATGCAAGAAAGCCGAAACTTCATAAATTAGGTGGAAATGAATGGAAGAAGACGAAAACACGTGTCAAAGGTCAAGTCAAAGATATTGCGGAAGAACTCGTGCAGTTATATGCACTAAGACAGGCAAAAGAAGGATATGTCTATGACAAGGACACTGTATGGCAGAAAGAGTTTGAAGAATTATTTCCATACGATGAAACGCAGGATCAGTTAAATGCGATCGATGATACGAAAAGGGATATGGAAAGCAAGAAGATCATGGACCGACTGATCTGTGGAGATGTCGGGTATGGCAAGACAGAAGTAGCGATCCGTGCAGCATTTAAGGCAGTAGACAATGGAAAACAGGTGGCGTATCTCGTACCAACCACGATCCTTGCACAGCAGCATTACAATACATTTGCACAGAGATTTCATGATTACCCGATCACCGTACGCATGATGTCTAGATTTTGTACAGCAAAAGAGCAGAAAGAGACGATCGAAGGACTCAAAAATGGAACGGTAGATGTCGTGATCGGAACGCATCGCTTATTGTCCAAAGACATGCAGTATAAGAATCTGGGACTGCTCGTAATTGATGAAGAACAGCGTTTTGGAGTGACACATAAAGAAAAGATCAAGACAATGAAAAAAGATGTCGATGTCTTATCATTATCTGCTACACCAATTCCAAGAACCCTGCATATGAGTCTGATCGGAATCCGTGACATGAGTGTATTAGAAGAACCACCGCATGACCGAAGAGCGATCCAGACATATGTTATGGAATATAATGAAGAACTGGTCAAAGAAGCGGTCTACCGCGAAATGACACGTGGCGGGCAGGTATATTATGTGTATAACCGTGTCAATAATATCGCAGAAGTGACAGCCGAATTACAGAGATTGCTTCCAGATGCGAAAGTTGCATTTGCACATGGACAGATGAAAGAACGCGAACTGGAAGAGATCATGATGGGATTTATGAACCATGAGATCGATGTATTGGTATCTACAACGATCATCGAGACAGGACTAGATATTCCGAATGTAAATACAATGATCATTCACGATGCCAACCAGCTTGGGTTGTCCCAGTTGTATCAGTTAAGAGGACGTGTCGGAAGATCGAATCGAAATGCATTTGCATTTTTGATGTACAAAAAAAACACACTGTTAAAAGAAACCGCAGAAAAACGATTACAGGCAATCCGGGAATTTACAGATCTGGGATCCGGTTATAAGATCGCAATGCGAGATCTGGAGATCCGCGGAGCAGGAAATCTTTTGGGACAGGCGCAATCCGGTCATATGGAAGCAGTTGGATACGATCTGTATTGCAAGATGCTGAATGAAGCAGTCTTGAGATTAAAAGGCGAATTAAAAGACGAGGATGAATTTGACACAACACTCGATCTCGACATCAACGCATTTATTCCATCAACGTATGTATATAATGAATATCAAAAACTGGAATTATACAAACGTATTTCATCCATTGAATCCAAAGATGAAATGGAAGATATGACAGATGAGTTGATCGACCGTTTTGGGGAAATGCCGAAAGCAGTCTACAATCTGTTATATGTTGCATATTTGAAATCATTAGCTCACCATGCTTATATGACAGATGTGAAACAAAAAGGAGAAAAAGTCTCATTTGAAATGAAACCAGATGCAGCCGTGGATGTAGAAAAAATCCCAGCGATATTAGAAGAATACAAACGTGAATTATCTTTCCAGGCAGGCAAGAATCCGACGTTTGTACTGGATCTGTCAAAGACAAAGAAAGTGAAGCAGTTAGAAAAGATTGAACATTGTGTGAACTCGCTCAATTCATTGATAATCCGATAAGTTTGTGCTATAATATCGCCAGACATTAGCCTAATATAATCATAATATAAAGGAGAAAATGAAATGAAGAAATTAGCAAAGAAGTTGCTATGTTTAACTGCAGTTCTTGCGTTAACTCTTTCTTTATTTACAGGATGTAAAAGCAAGAATGAGAAGACATTATTTGAATATGCAGGACAAGAAGTAACATTCCAGGAAGCACATGTATATGCAAGAATCATGCAGTATCAGGCAGAAGCTCAGTACGGAGCATACTTCGGAGACAGCATGTGGTCTATGCAGGTCGGAACAGACAGCAAAGGAAAGAAGATCACAATGCAGCAGTCTGTCAAAGACAGCGTTATCAACCAGTTAAAACAGATCAAAGTTTTAGCAGCACACGCAGACGACTACAACGTGAAGTTAACAAAATCTGAGAAGAAGCAGATCAAAGAAAGCGTAACTGCCTTCGCAAAAGACTCAACAGGTAAGAAAGTCATGAAGAAGACAGAAGCAGATAAAGATATGATCCAGAAACTGTACGAAGAAAGCACGATCGCAAGTAAAGTTATGCAGGCGATCATCAAGAAAGCAAACGTTACAGTAACAGATGACGAAGCCAAAACTGTCAAAGTCTACAAACTTGTTTTCACAACAAAGACAACAGACAGCAAGACAGGAAAAGAAAAAGATATGACAGCCGCTGAGAAGAAAGATCAGCTAAAGAAAGCAAAATCCGCATTAAAGATGATCAAGAAAGGTCAGAGTATCAGCTCTGTAGCTAAGAAGTTCAGCGTAAACTCTGACAACGAAGAATCCTATACAAAAGGAAAAGCCACATTAGGAACAAAATTCGAAACAGCAGCAGCAAAACTTAAGAAGAACCAGGTAAGCGGAGTCGTAGAATTAGACGATGCATACGTGATCATCAAGATGTTAAATCCAAACGACACAACAGCAGCTGCATCAAACAAATCCACACTGCTTCAGGAAAAACAGCAGGCAGCATACGAGAAAGTCTACAAGAAGTGGACAAAAGATGCAGACAAGAAGTGGGATGACAAGAAGTCTGTAGATCAGGATCTGTGGAAAGAAGTTAAGTTCAAATATAAAGCTACAACAGCATCTACAGCAGCAACAACAACTACTACAACAGCAGCTAAGAACACAACAACAGCTGCGAAGAATAAATAATTATAAGAGAGTAAATAATTACAAGAAATAAAAAGACCGGAGATAACGGGAATAGTTATCTCCGGTCTTTTTGCCTTATTCCGTGATCACACAGGCACCGAGTTGTTCATATGTATGAATGCATTTTTCTGAGATTGAAGGATTCGTAATAAGATTGCGACCTTTTCCAAGTTGACAGATGTAGATAAAATCTTTCTTCATAAGTTTGGTTTCATCTGCGAGAAAATAGATTTCAGGAACCATGTGACAGAGCAGGCGTACAATTGATGCCTCAGCCATACTTCCTAAAAAGATATTTCCTTCTTCATCAACAGCATTAACTCCAATAAAAGCACAGTCAAGCTGGAATGAATTCAGATTCGATTCGGCAATCTGACCAGTTGTAGTAAGTGAATTATGACGTATTTCTCCACCCAGAGAAATTAGATGAATATTAGGATATGAACTTAATTCGTAAGAAATATTGACTGCATCTGTAACGATATTTAAGGTGCCAGAATCTTTGAGCATTGTAGCAAACATATGGACTGTTGTTCCAGAGGCAAGGAAAATATGATGTCGATTCTGAATGTAAGGAAGAGCAGCTCTTGCAATAGATTCTTTCAATTCAATATTCTGCGTCATACGCTGATGAAAAGGAAGAGTGGTATCGTGAATCGAAAGAGAAGGAAGTGTTGCACCTCCATGTGTACGGATCAATTTATGGTCATTCTCAAGTTCCTTTAAATCTCTTCGTGCAGTCATTGGCACGATGTCAAATATTTCACAGATTTCAGAAATTGAAATCCGTTCAAAATGAGATAAATAATCTAATATTTTTTGTTGACGTATATCTTTTTTCAACGAAATAGCTCCTTTTATATACTATATAATTATCTTTTATTATACTTTACAGAAAAGGAAAATTCAAGAAATAAGAGAATAATAAAAAGTTCTAAACGAACATTTATATAGACAAAACGAACATAAGTGTTAGAAAGGATGTTTTATTATGAAATGTGTTGCAGTAGGAGATATGATGATTCCGTCCATATATTTTAGGAGGGAATTAGAAAAAAGTTCGATCATTGATGAGTTTATATGTAAATCCTGGAAAGAAAACAGTAGTAAAGATGATTTCAGGGAAGTTATCCGAAAGATAGAAACACAGGGAGCATGTGCATTTGAGGTAGAAGATGAGATTACAGAGCTTATGAAAAAGGCGGATGTTATTTTTGTACATCAGTGTCCGGTTAGTAAGGAAGTGATCAAAGAAGCAGAAAATCTAAAGTATATTTTATCCTGTCGTGGTGGTGTAGAAAATATTGACATGGAAGCGGCAAAAGAAAAGGGTGTGAAAGTTATTAATTGCCCAGCTCATAATGCATATGCAGTTGCAGAATATACGATTGGAATGATTTTAAATGAATTAAGAAATATCACAAGATCTTGTACAGCATTAAAGAATGGTGAGTGGAGAGAAAAATATCAAAATTCTGAGACACTGACAGAACTAAGAAGCCAGACGATCGGAATCATTGGATTTGGAACGATTGGTCGTCTCGTCATTGAACGTCTGAAAGGTTTTCATCCAACTATCCTTGTTCATGATCCATTTGCAGATGAAGATAAGATTCGAGAAGAAGGATGCAAACCAGTTACAAAAGAAGAACTGATCAAACGATCAGATGTGATCACGATTCATGCAAGGATTAAGGCTGGTGATCCACCAATTATCGGAAAAGAGGAATTTAATCAGATGAAAGAAACTGCTTATTTGATCAATACAGCAAGAGCAGTCGCAGTTGATATGAAAGAACTTTATCATGCACTTTCAGAGCATAAGATCATGGGAGCAGCAATCGATGTATTTCCGACAGAACCTGTTTCAAAAGATGAACCATTGTTGAAATTAGACAATATTACAGTGACAAATCATCAGGGAGGAGCAACCGTAGAATCATATGTGAAGGCACCAGAGATGGTTCTCGATATGTTAAAACATAGTTTAGAATAAAAAATACAATTACAAAGTATAAAAAATAGCTGCTTTAACAATTATTTTCAAAAAATTGTGAAAGAAATTGTCAGCAGACTATTTTTTTGCATTTTTTTTGAAATACTTGAAACTGTTTTTTGAAAAAGTACGATGCTATACTTTAGTTACAGATGAGGTGAACATATGAATAAGAGATCTCGAGAAATATTATCTCAGCTAATTACAAAAACAGAATATAATCAGACAATATCGATTCAAGAGTTGGCAGAT
>ONZZ01002247.1_pt1 | contig 10558 bp, 8 predicted proteins | sample 1671101 | NCBI WGS metagenome assembly ONZZ01 (sample SAMN06348122, study PRJEB24527) | human gut metagenome | biome: human gut; feature: ankylosing spondylitis patient; material: feces | host: Homo sapiens | place: China | collected 2015-10
ACGGCCGGGGCAGGCGACGGGCCCCGTGCATCCGGCCCGACCTGCGGCAGCGCCAGATATTCCTGTACATAAAAGCCGCTGCGCTCCCGGGCGGCAAGGTAGCCCTCGGCAGCCAGCATCTGGTAGGCGGTGTCCACCGTGTTTACCGAGACCGACAGTTCCGCCGCCAGCCGCCGCTTGCCGGGCATCCGGGTGCCGGCGGGCAGGGCCCCGGTGCGCATCTCTCCGGCCAGACTGCGGTACAGCTGTTCGTACAGCGGCACCCCGGAGTCCGGCTCCAGTGCGGTGGTCAAATGGACCATGATCGTGTCCTCCTCTTTTTGCAGAATGCCAAACTGGCCCCATAAAAAAACTTTGTTCTGGGTATTTTCATGAGGTCAGTTCCGCGTATAATAGGAGCATACCCGCCGGACACCCAAATGTCAAGTAGGATGGTGGGTAAGCGGCTGCGTGAGCGATCAAAGCCCCGGTGGGGCTTTGAAACGGAAAAGTCCGGCGATGTTGAAATTTGGAGGGAAAGTAATCATGTCTACTACTGCAATGTGGCTGCTGCTGGCAGTCGTTGTCGTTGCCATCGTGTTTGGCAGTGTGCTGTACAAGCGCACCTTCACCACCAAGGAACTGGCCCTTACCGGCGTCATGGCCGCGCTGAGCCTGGTGGCCTACCTGTTTTTCCGGGTGCCGTTCTACGGCGGCTCCTCGTTCCATCTGGGAAACACCTTCACGGCCCTGACCGCCCTGCTGCTGGACGGTGTGTCCGGCGGTCTGGCCGGTGCCATCGGTCTGGCTCTGGCCGACATCCTGGCCGGTGACCCGGGCTATGCCGTCACCACCTTCGTCCTGAAGTTCATCATCGGCATCACCTGCGGTGCGGTCGCTCACAAGGTGTTCAAGCTCCGTGAGCTGGACAAGCACGCCCCCGGCTATCTGGCCAAGGTGATCGCCGCCGCTGCCTCCGGCCTGCTGCTGAATGTCTTCACCGACCCGTTCCTCGGCTACTTCCGCAATGTCTACATCTTCGGCCAGGAGTACACCATCGCCAAGGCCCTGACCAAGATCACCGGCGGCGTCACCTTCGTGAACAGCGTGGCCTCCACCATCTGCGTTGTCATCCTCTATCTGGCCCTGCGCCCGGCCCTCGAGCGTGCAAACCTGCTGCCCAAGGCCGAAAAGAAGGCCGACAAGTAACCAACTTCCATCCCTGTCTGATGTACTCATAAAGCGAAAAAGGCATCTGCCACACGGCAGATGCCTTTTTCGTTTATTTCTTTTCAAATACGAGGAACCGGAACGAGATGTCCGTGCTCAGTTCCGGCAGTGCCGCGAGACGGGCTGCGCCGTCCCGGGGCGTTTTCCAGTAGTAGGGCGTCATGGCGAAGAGAGCTTCCAGCTGCCCGGCAGGCACCGTGATGCAGCCGGAGACTTCCCGCTCTCCGATGGCTTCAAAGCCCGGATACGCCACTTCCTGCACCGGGTTCTTGTAAGGCTTTTCGTAGAGGACGGCCTTCATCTGGAAGAGATGCTCTGCACCCGGCACGGCGTAGATGAGCCGTCCGCCGGGGCGCAGGACGCGGAGAAACTCCTCCTGCGCGAAGGGCGAGAAGCAGTTGAGCAGCACATCCGCCCAGCCTGTGCGCACCGGCTGATGGAAACTGGACGCCACGGCGTACCGGGCCGAGGGCAGAGCCTTCGCAGCCAGACGCACGGCAGGCTTTGCGATGTCAAAACCGGCCAGTTCCAGCGGGAGGCCCGCCTCTTCGAACTGCTTTGCGATGCACCGGTCATACCAGCCCTCGCCGCAGCCTGCGTCCAGCAGGCGGAGCGGCTTTCCGGCTTTCGGCTGACCGTACGCGAGGCAGAGTTCCCCCAGCGCCTGCCCGAAGATGCCGTAGTAGCCCGCGCTCAGGAACGCGCGGCGGGCAGCGACCATCTCCCTGCTGTCGCCGGGGGCCTTGGTACGGGTGTTCTGCACCGGCAGCAGATGCCAGTAGCCCTCTTTGGCCCGGTCGAAGCTGTGGCCAGAGGGACATTTCAGTGCGTTATCCCCGGCAAGCGGTGCGCCGCACAGCGGGCAGCACCACGGAGCGAATCCCTCTGCCATCACACTTCCTCGCTGTGGTCCTCGATGGGAGCCGTCGCGCCGCCGTGGGCGTTCATATACTCCTCAAAGCTGGTGAACTTCTGCTGCGGCGGGCGGCGGCTGATGAGCACGAGGCCCGGGTCTTCGTCCTTCGTCGGGACATTATTGCTGCGGCTGCGGTTATTGCGGCCGGACTGCTCTGCCTTGGGGGCGCGGGGCGCACGGCCTGCGCTGCTCTGCTCATTGCGGCTGCTGCTGCGGCCACTGCGGTTCTCATTGCGCTGGCTGTTCTGCTGGGCAGGCTGAGCCGGGCGGGCGCTGCGGTCGTTCCGCTCATTGCGGGGGCTGCGGCCTGCACCATTGCGGCCATTGTTCTCGCTGCGCTGGGCGGGCTGGCGGTTCTGCATCGCGGTGGGGATGGTCTGGGCCGGAGCGGCGGGGGCGGCAGCGTTCTTCTTGGCAGAACGGAGCGGGGTGGCCTCCGGGGCGCTCACAAAGTGGGGGTCGAACTTCGGCTGGGCATTGCTGCCGCGGCCTGCGCCCTGTGCGGGGGCATTGCCCTCGCGGCGGGGGCGGTTGTTATTGTTACGGCGGCTGTTGTCGCGTCCGCCGGGAGTGCGCTTGTTATCATCCATGAGTCGTTCCTCTTTTGCTTCGATTTTGGGAGCCTTCTGCTTTTTTGCCGCAGAGGGCCTGGCCGCGCTCTTTTTTTCGGGCGCAGCGGGTCTGGCGGCTTTTTCCGCCTTGGGAGTTTCGGCCTTTTCGGGGGCAGGCTGTTCGGCCTTGGGCTTGCGGCCCCGCACCGGCGGGGCTGCTTTTACGGGGGCGGGTACGCCGTCCCACGGGTGGCCGGACACCACCGGGATCTTCCGGCGGTTGAGCTTTTCGATGCCGGCCAGATATTCCATCTCTTCGGGTGCGCAGAAGCTCACCGCCGTGCCGTCTGCGCCCGCGCGGGCGGTGCGGCCGATGCGGTGGACGTAGGTCTCCGGCACCTCGGGCAGGTCGTAGTTGAACACATGGGAGAGCTCGCTGATGTCGATGCCGCGGGCGGCGATGTCCGTGGCCACCAGCACCCTGGTCTTGCCCTCCTTGAAGCCTTCCAGCGCCGCCACACGGGCGGTCTGGCTCTTGTTGCCGTGGATCGCAGCGGCGGTGATGCCCTGCTTGGTCAGATCGCGGGCGATCTTATCCGCGCCGTGCTTGGTGCGGCTGAACACCAGTGCATTCTGCACCGGCGGGGTCAGGTTCTTGATGAGCCAGGGCAGCAGGAACTTCTTGTTGCCCTTCTCGACGAAATACAGGCTCTGGTCGATGCGCTCCACCGTGCTGGACACGGGGTCCACCTTCACGAAGGCAGGGTCATGCAGGATGCCTGCGGCCAGCTGCTCGATCTCTTTGGGCATGGTGGCGCTGAACATCAGGTTCTGGCGCTTTGCGGGCAGCTTTGCGATGACTTTCTTCACGTCATGCACAAAGCCCATGTCCAGCATCCGGTCGGCCTCGTCCAGCACGAAGACCTCGAGGTTCGACAGGTCGATATGGCCCTGTCCGATGAGGTCGTTCAGACGGCCCGGGCAGGCAATGAGGATGTCCACCCCTTTTTTCAGGGCCGCCACCTGAGGGGCCTGACCCACGCCGCCAAAGATGACGGTGCTGCGCAGTTTGAGGTACTTGCCGTAGGCGTCGAAGCTCTCGCCGATCTGGAGAGCCAGCTCACGGGTGGGGGTAAGGATGAGGGCGCGGACAGCGCCCTTCCTGCGGGGGGCGGCGGCACTCAGCCGGTCGAGCATGGGCAGCGCAAAGGCAGCAGTCTTGCCGGTGCCGGTCTGGGCGCAGCCCATCAGATCGCGCCCTTCCAGCACCGGCGGGATGGCCGAAGCCTGGATGGGCGAGGGGGTCTCATAGCCTGCCTCGCTTACAGCCTTGAGCAGGGGGGCGGACAGTTTCAAATCGTTAAAAGTCATGGTTCTCCTTGGTCATTCTTTGATTCTGCGGCACTCGATGTAATACCGCTTTTCCTCCGCATGGCCCATGCTGAAGGTCTTGCGGGGCAGCACACCGCCCATCACGATGCCTTTGAACAGATCGCTCTTCTCGAAGGGCGGCAGCAGGAAGGCCACGCCGCCCTGTCTGGTCAGGGCGCGGACGGCGGGCTCGTCGTGGACGTAATCCACCCGGGCCTCGCTGTGGCGGGCCATAAAGTATTCGATAAATTCGTCCACCGTGCCGACGGTCAGCGGGGCGACGGGGTCCTCGAAGCTGAGGACGTTGGACACATGGGGGCCGGCCAGCGTGAAGGCCTGCTGCTTCGAGTCGCCGAAGCAGATGCCGGCCATGTTGGAGTCGCTCCACGCGATGAGGGCCAGCAGCACCGCGCCGCAGTCCACATTGAAGAGGACGCGGTGGATGGGCTCGATCTCGATGGCAGGCGAATGGACGTTGCACACCTCAGCCAGGCACCAGTGGGCGGGATGGCTTTCCCGCTCCTCAGGGGTCAGGGTGGCTTTCAGCTCCTCCCAGCAGGCTTTGGCTGCGGCCAGCGAATGGTTGCCGTCGCCCACAGCCAGTGTCAGGGGCGCTGCGCCCCTGGCCTGGGGATACCTGGCGTCGAAAGCCTCCTGACTGCCCAGTGCAGCCAGTGCAGCATCGATCTGCGCCAGCATCGCAGGATCTTCCACGGCCCAGCCTGCAATGTGGCCGCCGCCCTGCATCAGCTCGCCCTCGTACAGCTTTTTCAGCTCGCTCTTGCGCGCGCCGATGGGCTCGACGAGGGTGCAGCCGGGGTCGTCGGCCAGCATCATGACATGGGGCGTTTCCAGCGCCGCACCCCGGCGCACGGCCATGCGGGGCGGGATGCGCTCGGTGACGGTGCGCTCGCTGGGCCGGATGGCCGGGCGGGCGCCCTTCTCGTAGCTGTAAGCCTCGAGGTCTATCTTGCCCACGAGGCCCTGACGCACCCGGCCGCTCTGCTCGGTGCGCTCGACGTAGACAAAGCCGTCCACGGCGCGGGTCAGCACGTCGCGGCTGTACTCGTCCATGGCGGCGTGGATGTTCTCCACCCGCTGGGCCGCGTCTTTATCCTCGAGGTAGACTTCCGGCAGGATGAGCCGCAGGGTGCTGGGGCAGCCGCCCACAACAGCGTCTGCCTGCTCCCAGTAGGCGCGGTCGCTGGTAAACTGGTCACAGGCCACGCAGCCCCACTTTTCCAGAGGGATATTCTCCCCGGGCAGCAGGATGTGGGCCGGACCAAAGCAGGATGCAGTTTTCATAACACATTCCTCACTCTCACATAAATCACCAACAGCAAATGGAGCGCTCTCACTGGAAAATGCCCGCTGCATCGTCCCAGAACACGGCATGCTCCACGCCGGAAGCTGACAGGGTGTCCCGCAGCTCGCTGCGGGCGGTGTCGTCCATGGTCTGCTTTGCGGGAACTTCGACCACGAGGTTCCTGACGCCCAGCGCCGTCGCGGAGCCGCCCACGGTGGAAGCGCCCTCCGTCACCTGACCCAGCGAGTAACCGTACCACAGGGTCACGCTGCCCTCAAAGCGGGCATCCCATGCGGCGATGTCCGCAGCCAGCTGGGCGCTGCGGTCGCGCCCGCCGGTGGAGCCGAAGTCCTGCTTGCCGTTCTGGGCAGAGGGGAACTGGACGTTCTCCAGCAGCACATGGTCAAAGCCCATGCTCTGCACCTCGCCGATGAGGTCGCCGATGAACTGGACGGCCTCGTCGGAATAGGGGTTGAGCCAGGGGCTGCCGCCGGCGGACGCCTTATTATCCAGCCAGAGGTAAGCCTGCCCGGTGTAGCCGATGGCCATATTGCGGTCGGCGCGGGCCGCGATGGGGTCGCGGAAGGCCGCCAGCTTTGCCACCGGCACAAGGCCGTTTTCCTTGAGCACCGAGGCGACGAGGGCCGGGTCAAGGGACGCCCCCTCGATGCTGCCTGCCGCAGCAGCCACCTGAGAGGGATACAGGATATTTCCGGCGCTGTCCTTCAGGGTGACGACGGCGTAGACCGCGCCCTGCTGGGCCAGCTGCCGGGCGGCGGCACGCAGGGAAGCTTCGTCCTTTGCCGCAGCCGTGTCCAGAACGCCCCAGCTGCCCTCGACGATGACGCCTGCGGGTGCAGCCAGTTTCGATTCCGGCTCCGAGTCTGCCCGCATCTCCGAGGAAGCGGCAGGCTCTGCCGTCGCTTCCGACGAAGCGGCCGCACTGGAGGCTGTCGTCTCAGACGAAGCCGAGAGGTCACGGTTGCGCACCACGGTGTACCAGGTGTGGGTGGCCCAGTCCAGCACATGGGGCGCGGCCAGCCAGCCCACGACCAGCACCACGGCCACCAGCACGATGATGCCGACGGCCTTCTTCACCCACATGCCGGGGCTGTAAAAACTGCGGTGATACCGCTTGACCTTTTTATACTTTGCCATGATCGTCCCTTTCTCCTGCACTCCTCACAGGATCACCGAGTGGCCCGTAAAACCATAGATGGCCAGCGCCAGCACGCCGATGTAGATGAGCGTGATGGGCAGGCCCCGGAACGCCTCCGGGATGGCCTCGCTGCGCAGACGGCGGTCAGCCTCCGTCACCAGCATGACGGCCAGCAGATAGCCCAGGCCGCTGCCGAGGCCGAAGCCCATGCTCTGCTCCAGCGTAAAGCTCTGGGTGCGCTCCACCAGCACCGTACCCAGCACGCCGCTGTTGACCGCCGCCAGCGGCAGGATGCGGAGCAGCTGGCCGCCGTGGCTCTTGCCCCGTGCGGTCCAGAGCACGATAAATTCAAACAGGCTCACCACCGCCACGCAGGCCAGATAGACCAGCGGACGGAGCTGGGCGGGGTTGGACTGGGCGGCGATGACGCCGCCCGCATAGAACGCCAGCGGAGCCACCAGCACCTGCGTGACACAGAGCAGCAGGGCGAACCACCCGCTGCTGGTGCGCTCGTCGCCCACCAGCTGGACGAGGCGGGACACACCGAGGCCCCGGGTGAACACCGCGTTCTGTGCAAAGACGGCCAGCACGGCGTAGCTGAAAAATACGCCGACGGCCTGCATCACATCATTCATCCTCAGGCTCCCCCTCTTTCTGGCGGTAGACCGCCATGAGGCCGCGGGCCTCCGATGTCAGATAGTTTTTGTGCTTCTTGGCCAGCGTGCGCCAGACGGCACACAGCACGCCCAGCACGATGAAGCCGCCTGCCGGCATACCGGCCATGGGCAGGACGGGACGGCTCAGCACATGGCCGAACACCGTGCCGGCGCTCAGCCACTCGCGCACACAGCCCAGCAAAAGCAGCAGCAGGCCGTAGCCGACGGTGATGCGGATGCCCTTGGAGACGGCCTTTTTCATCGTCTCCTGCACACGGCCAAAGCGGTAGGTCAGCAGCGGCTCCACCACCAGCATGGGCAGATAGATGCCCAGCACCAGCAGGCTCACGCCGAACAGCTGGTTCAGGATGGGGTACGCCGCCAGATAGACCACTGCCGCGCTGCCCGAATAGAGGATGCTGCGGGGCAGCAGCTTCTTTTCCAGCTCTGCGTTGGCCGGATGCTCCTCCCGCAGGGGGAACAGGCGGCTCAGCAGGCAGGCCAGCATCCGGGAGGGCGTCAGCAGCAGCGCCACGGCCACAGCCAGCATCAGGGCGTTCTGGCCGCTCGTCGCAAGGACGACCAGCGGCGCAAGGCCCATGCCCTGCATGACCACGGGGTTGTTCAGAAAGACGCGGTCATGGTGGAAGAATCTTTCCGGGTCCCGGGTGAGGAGTTCTGCAGCATGACGTTTCATTCCGCACCCCCCTTTCCGGTCTTCTTCTCTTTGAAGTTTCTGCCGCTCTTTATCAGCTCATGGAGGCGGACTTCGGTGCGGTCGAGCCAGCCGGAGATGCTGTTGACCGCCAGAATGGCGAAGCAGACGCCCGTCTCGTAGACGCCGAAGTAGCGGAAGCCCATCGTAAAGGCTCCCACCATGACGCCGTAGAGGATGCGGCCCAGCCGGTGGTGGGCGCAGGTGTAGGGCTCATTGAGCAGGAAGACGGCGCTGAAGAGCATCGCGCCCGTCAGCATCTCGTCGCGCACACAGCGCAGGCGGAACACAAGGCCCGCCGTAAAGGCGGTCCCCTCCGTCAGGCCCAGCTGGCGCGGGAAGAAGAAGACGATGAGGCCCGCCGTGATGAGGAAGCTCAGGGAGGCGCTCAGCCGCACATCCTTCTGCATCCAGAGGAAGAGGCCGCAGGCCGCCAGCACGATGGCTGCACCGGTCCCCATCGGGGCGGCATACTCGCCCAGCACCAGCGACAGGGCGCTGATGTTGATGAGGCCGCCGCTGCGCAGGGTGTCCGAGATGGTGCTGGATGTTGCCACGCCGGAGGCGTCCCAGAGCGGGATATTGGCGTATGGGGCCGGATAGCGGAAGACCTGCTCCGGCCAGGACACTGCCGCCACCGCGTAGCCCACGGCGGCGGGATGGAAGGGATAGCTGCCATAGCCGCCGAAGACCTCTTTGCCGATGAGAGCACCGGCCAGAATGGCGGCGGCGAGGACATACCAGTCCACCGTCGCGGGCATCAGCAGGGTGATGACGAGGGCAAAGCTCTCGTTGGAATAATCCCCGGCCTGATAGACGCGGCGGCGCAGCAGAGAGATGAGCCGGTCGCACAGGTTGCCCATCAGCACCGCAAAGCCGCAGAGCAGCAGCGGGCGCAGGCCGTAGAGGTAGCAGGAGACGCAGAGCAGCGGCACACAGAGAAAGCAGATGTGCTTATAGTATCTGCCGGTGCGCTGGAGTTCTTCCTCCTGCAGCCGGATCAATGCTTCATCCATGGGCAGTCCCCTCTCAGAGAGCTGCCATCGCACGGACGGCCGCAGCGGGGTCGGCGGCGCCAAAGATAGCGCTGCCCGCCACCAGCACGTCCGCACCGGCGGCGACGCACTGCGGAGCGGTGGCGGCATCCACGCCGCCGTCCACTTCCAGCAGGAATTTCAGGCCGCGGCGGTCTTTTTCCGCCTTGAGCCAGCGGAGCTTGTCGAGGGCCGAGGGCATGAACTTCTGGCCGCCGAAGCCCGGCTCCACGCTCATGACCAGCACGAGGTCCAGCTGGTCGAGGTAGTAGCCCAGCTCTTCCACCGGGGTGCCGGGCTTGATGGTCATGCCCACCTTGCAGCCCTGAGCCTTGATGGCGTCGATGGTCTCCTGGATGTCGTCGTCGCACTCGAGGTGGAAGTTGAGCAGGCTGGCACCGGCCTTGGCAAAAGCCTCGGCGTACTGCTGGGGGTGGGTGATCATCAGGTGGACGTCATAGAAAGCGTCCGGCAGGGCCTTGTGCAGGCTCTTGAGCACCGGGACGCCAAAGCTGATGTTCGGCACGAAGTGGCCGTCCATCACATCATAATGCAGCATCTGTGCACCGGCATCCAGCACCATACGGCAGTCTGCGCCGAGATGGCTGAAGTCAGCCGAAAGGATCGAAGGACTGATCGTTGTCATTTTATTTTACTCCCCGTTATTTTTTAGAGAATTTTTGTAATTTTGCTCTGCCGCCGTCTCTGTGTCATCTCCCACAGGAGCAGTCGGCATAGTCGATTATAGTTTACATGAAAACAGCGAAAAAATCAAACCCGCAGCCGTGTTTTTCACGGAAAAGACGTAAAGTTCTGCGTATCTTCCCTCTTCCACAATGCAAAAAGCAGCCAGACCGCTCCTTTGAGGGGCAGTCTGACCGCTGTGAAGTTAGTCTACCGGCTTCATGCTGGCCGGGTCTTCCACCGCACCGGGGCGGCCGCTCTCGTCGGGCAGACGCTTCATGCCGCCGGGGTTGGGGGGCTGGACGGGCAGGGTGAAGACGAACCTGCACCACTCGCCCTGCTTGCTCTCCACCCGTATCTGGCCGCCGGAGAGGTTGACCAGCACCTTGCAGATGTTCAGGCCGAGACCTGCGCCCCGGGCGTGGAGACCCCGGGACTGGTCTTCTTTGTAGAAGCGCTGGAAAACATAGGGCAGCGCCTCGGGGCTGATGCCCTGGCCGGAGTTCCAGATGGAGACTTCCACCTCCGGGCCCAGCCTCTCCACCCCGAAGCGGATGGTGCCGCCTGCCGGGGTGAACTTGATGGCGTTGTCCAGCAGATTGTAGGCCACCTGATGGATGAGGTCGGGGTCGGCGTAGACCAGGACTTTCTCATCCATGGTCAGGCCGTCAATGTCTATCATGCCGTCGTTGATGCGCTGCTCTGCCGAGAGGGCCACGCCGGTCAGCGTCTCCCAGATGTTGAACATCCGGGCGTTCACCTGATATTCGCCGCTCTCCAGCTTCGAGAGGTCCAGCATATTCTGGATGAGGCGCGCCAGACGGCCCGTCTCCTCGCTGACCAGCTGTAAGTAGTGGTTCTGCATATCGGGCGGGATGGTGCCGTCCAGAATGCCGTCGATGAAGCCCTTGATGGTGGTCATGGGGGTGCGCAGCTCGTGGGCGATGTTGCCCATGA
>ONZZ01002259.1_pt1 | contig 10497 bp, 7 predicted proteins | sample 1671101 | NCBI WGS metagenome assembly ONZZ01 (sample SAMN06348122, study PRJEB24527) | human gut metagenome | biome: human gut; feature: ankylosing spondylitis patient; material: feces | host: Homo sapiens | place: China | collected 2015-10
TAATTTATATAATGATTGTGCCAGATGTACAGCTCTGCTGACATTTGCAGCACATCTACATTAGACAAGGAGGACGGCTCTGCCGTAATGACTATGAACAAATACAGATTAGGTATTGATATTGGCTCTACAACAGTAAAGATCGCTATTCTTGATGATAATAATAATATTTTATTTTCTGACTACGAAAGACATTTTGCTAATATTCAGGAGACCTTACAATCTCTTCTTGAAAAGGCTGTCGCTCAGTTAGGTGAATTTGAAATATACCCTGTTATCACAGGTTCTGGCGGACTTACACTTGCCAAGCATCTTGAAGTACCATTTACACAGGAAGTTGTCGCTGTATCTACAGCACTTCAGGATTATGCACCTCAGTGTGATGTTGCAATAGAACTTGGTGGTGAAGATGCCAAGATTATATATTTTACTAATGGTATCGACCAGCGTATGAATGGTATATGTGCAGGTGGTACAGGTTCTTTCATCGACCAGATGGCTTCACTTTTACAGACAGATGCTTCTGGTCTTAATGAGTACGCCAAGAATTACAAGTCAATATACCCTATTGCCGCAAGATGTGGTGTATTTGCCAAATCAGACATACAGCCTCTAATTAACGAGGGTGCTACTAAGGAAGATTTATCAGCTTCTATTTTTCAGGCTGTTGTCAACCAGACAATCTCTGGTCTTGCGTGTGGCAAGCCTATCCGTGGCAATGTGGCATTTCTTGGTGGTCCGCTTCATTTCTTATCAGAACTTAAGCAGGCATTTATCCGCACATTAAGCTTAACACCTGAACAGGTTATAGCACCTGACCACTCTCATTTGTTTGCGGCAGTTGGCTCTGCTATGAATTATGATGAAAATGTATGTGTAAATGTTGCAGATATTATCAAAAGACTTTCAGGCAAAATCAAGCTTGAATTTGAAGTTGAACGTATGGAACCACTTTTTGCCAATCAGTTAGCTTATGATGATTTCACTAAAAGACATAATGCACATCATGTAAAGACTGCTGATATAAGCACTTATGAAGGTAACTGCTACCTTGGTATTGATGCAGGCTCTACAACAACTAAAGCTGCTTTAGTAGATGAAGATGGTAATTTATTATACTCATTTTACTCAAGCAACAACGGTTCTCCTCTTGATACTACAATCAAGGCTGTTAAAGACATTTATACAAAGCTTTCACCTAAGGCTAAGATTGTGCAGGCCTGTTCAACAGGTTATGGTGAGGCTCTTATCAAGTCAGCACTTATGCTTGATGAAGGTGAAGTTGAAACTGTGTCCCACTTCTATGCTGCTGCATTCTTTGACCCTGAGGTTGACTGTATTATAGATATCGGCGGACAGGATATGAAGTGTATTAAGATAAAGAACCAGACAGTTGATTCTGTCCAGCTTAATGAAGCCTGTTCTTCAGGATGTGGTTCATTTATAGAAACATTTGCAAAGTCACTTAACTATTCTGTACAGGACTTCGCAAAGGCTGCTCTTTTTGCCGCACATCCTATTGACCTTGGTACAAGATGTACTGTATTTATGAATTCAGGGGTTAAACAAGCCCAAAAGAATGGGGCTTGTATTGAAGATATTTCAGCTGGACTTTGTAAATCTGTTGTAAAGAATGCACTATATAAAGTGATTCGTGCAAAAAATAAAGATGATATTGGAAAACATATCGTTGTACAGGGTGGTACATTTTATAATGATGCGGTTCTTCGAAGCTTTGAACGTATCTCCGGATGTCATGCTGTAAGACCTGATATCGCAGGTATCATGGGTGCCTTTGGTTCCGCACTGATTGCGAGAGAACGTTACGAAGATGGTATGGAAACTTCTATGCTTCCATTAGAAGAAATCTTTGCGATGAGTGTTGATACTTCCATGACACGATGCAAAGGCTGCACAAATCACTGCCTGTTAACGATCAATAAGTTCTCTAACGGACGCCGTTATATCACTGGTAACCGTTGTGAACGTGGTATTGGGAAAGAACCGAATGCTGAAAATATTCCAAACCTTTACGATTACAAACTTCATCGTACCTTTGACTACGAACCTTTATCTGATGAGAAAGCCACTCGTGGAGTCATTGGTATCCCTAGAGTTTTAAATATTTATGAGAACTATCCATTCTGGTATACATTCTTTACGGATCTTGGATTTAAAGTTGTGGTATCTCCTGAATCTTCTCGTAAGATTTATGAGTTAGGTATCGAATCTATTCCAAGTGAATCTGAATGTTACCCTGCAAAATTAGCCCATGGTCATGTGATGTGGCTGATCAAACAGGGAATCAAGGATATCTTCTACCCTTGTATTCCTTATGAACGTGACGAGATGGAAGGTACAAACAACCATTATAACTGCCCGATCGTTACTTCTTATGCAGAAAATATCAAAAATAACATGGAAGAACTTGCAACAGAGCATATCAACTTTATGAATCCATTCTTAGCACTGGATAATGAAGAAGCTTTAAAATCCCGTTTATTTGAGGAATTAGAAGCTCAGTATCATTTGGCTGCTGACGAAATAAATCACGCTGTTGATAAAGCTTATGCAGAACTTTCACAGGTTCGTACAGATATCCAGAATAAGGGTGAGGAAGTCCTTGCTTACCTTGCTGAAACTGGAAGAACTGGTATCGTTCTATGTGGTCGTCCATATCATATCGATCCTGAGATCAACCATGGTATTCCAGAATTGATCAACTCTTATGGAATTGCTGTTTTAACTGAGGATTCTATTTCTCATTTATCAAAGGTTGAACGTCCATTAAACGTACAGGATCAGTGGATGTATCATTCCAGACTCTATGCTGCAGCAAACTATGCAAAAGCAAATAAACAGTTAGAAGTCATTCAGTTAAACTCTTTCGGTTGCGGACTGGATGCTGTTACAACTGATACAGTGAAAGATATCTTAACAAAATCCGGACGTATCTACACAGTATTAAAGATTGATGAGGTTAATAACCTTGGAGCGGCAAGAATCCGTATCCGCTCACTGATCAGTGCTGTCCGTGTCCGTAAAAAACATAAGATCGAACCAAAACCTGTATCTCCAGCGATCAAACGTGTAGAATTTACAAAAGAGATGCGTAAGAACTATACACTGTTAGTTCCTCAGATGTCTCCGATCCATTTTGAATTCTTAGAGCCTGCTCTGCAGTCTTGTGGATATAACGTTGAAGTTTTAAATCAGGGTGGTATGGAAGATGTTAACACAGGTCTTAAGTATGTAAATAATGATGCCTGCTATCCATCTCTGATCGTTATCGGACAGTTAATGAATGCATTGCTTTCTGGTAAATATGATCCTCATAAGATCGCACTTGTCATCTCCCAGACAGGTGGTGGATGCCGTGCAACAAACTATATCAGTTTTATCCGCCGTGCACTTGAAAAAGCTGGTTACGGTTATGTTCCTGTTGTTGGTTTAAGTGCCCAGGGAATCGAGAAAAACAGTGGATTTAGCTTTACACCTGGTTTATTAAACAAAGCAGTTCAGGCGATCGTTTATGGTGATGTCTTTATGAGAACGGTTTATCATACACGTCCTTATGAAGTAAAACCTGGTTCTGTCAACAAATTACACAGACAATGGGCTGCTAAATGTAAACGTGATATTGCCAAAGGTAACTTCTATACATTCCAGAAGAATATCCGTGGAATCATTCGTGACTTCGACCGCATTCCATTAAAGGATATCAAGAAACCTCGTGTCGGAATCGTTGGAGAGATCCTTGTAAAATTCCTTCCAGATGCAAACAATCACTTAGTAGAACTTCTGGAACGTGAAGGTGCGGAAGCTGTTGTACCTGATCTGTTAGACTTCTTCATGTACAGCTTCTACAACAGTAACTTCAAATACCGTTATCTTGGTAAATCCAAGAAATCTGCGATCGTCAGCAACTCCGCAATCTGGGTTGTAGAGCGTTACCGTCAGACTCTTCGTAAAGAGCTAGCCAAGAGTAACCGTTTTGAGCCGCCTGCATATATCAAAGACCTTGCAGAATATGCCAAACCATTCGTATCAATCGGTAACCAGACTGGTGAGGGTTGGTTCTTAACAGGTGAGATGGTTGAACTGATTCACAGCGGTGCTCCAAATATCGTATGTACACAGCCATTTGCATGCTTACCGAACCATGTCGTTGGTAAGGGTGTTATCAAAGAAATCCGTCAGGCATTCCCTGATGCGAACATCGTGGCGATCGACTATGATCCGGGAGCTAGTGAGGTTAACCAGATCAACCGTATTAAGCTGATGCTTTCTGCGGCTGAGAAGAATATGAATAAATAGTTATTTTTCTATTGTTTAGAATCAAATGCTAATAAAAAGAAGCCATGTTCCGGCATAGATAAATCTTGTCTATGCTTGTAACATGGCTTCTTGTTTGTTTCTTTCTATTTCAATTAGATCATTCTGCTAAAATTTCTTCCAGAATGGCTGTTGCATCTTCAATGCAGCCTGGACAGGATCTTAAGACTTTTCCCGTTTCAATCCCTTTTAGGTCCTTACATTTTGTTGCTTGATTCTTCTCCTGAAAGCGTTTTACAAGCTCTCCTGATAGTTTATAGGTTGCTGCCTTGGAAACTGGTTTCTCGATGTCTCCACAGCTTTTTATGGCACCGATGACTGCAACGGCTCCTGTGATCGCTCCACATGTTCCTTCCATGCAGCCCATTCCTAATCCGTGACCTTCCATCATCTTGAAAATGATGGATTCGTCGATTCCCATTTCTTCAGCAAATGCACAGGCAACTGCCTGGGCACAGTTGTAGCCTTTCTGGTGGTTTTGTGCTGCTTTGTCTGTTTTGATACTCATTTGTATTGTCCTCCGATTTTTATTCTTTATTAATTAGATTGTAGATTTCTTCTGCTGTTTTTTCTGGATGTTGTTTTACTTGATCGTAGATTGGTCTTATCTTGGTTGTTGACTCTTCTAGTTCATCTGCTATTTGTTCTAGATTCTTGTTTTTCTTTACTTTTTTCTGAATCATAGAAATTTGATTTAGTAATTTTCCTGCCCTTACCCCACGATTTTCCGCACTCTGCAGCTGACTTACTCTATCACTCGCTGCCATCGCTTCTCTTAAATATAGATATCTGTCCCGTTCGTCCTGGCTCATCTTTACCATTTCTTCTTGTATCCTTTCCATATATCTATTACCTGCTGATTCCTGCGCAACCTCTTCCCATGTCGTTGCTGCGATCAGTCTTGCCCAACGGTATAGAGGGTGCTTTCTTGCTTTGCCTTTGGTTGTTTTGGTTTTCTTTAATTCTATCATATGGAATTGAAATTTTCTACTGTAGAGTTCATTGGTTTTTTCGTCTCGCAGTGTCACTTTATGGTAATAGCCAGGACTTTTCATCATGTTGAAATTTAAGATTCCTATATGGATACAAGGTGAAAGTTTCCAGTAAGGCTCTCCTTTTTTAAACCCCTCTGTGAACATTCGACAGTTATAAAAAACACTTCTCTCTGTCCAATCCTCTTGATAAGTGTTTTGCATTTCGATGTTAATCTTTTTATTTCCGTTAAGAGTTAACTTGATATCTAGAATTCCTTCTTTTTCTTCCTTATTTTCTCCGCTTGTAAATGGATCTTTGATTTCTATTTTTTTGATCTGCTTTTCTTTGAGATTTAACAGATCAATTAGAAATCCTTCGACATTTTCTTCTTTTTTAAAGATTTTTAGAAATGCGTAATTGTTGGTTAGACAGATGTTAAATGATTCTTCATCGGTCACTCTTCTTTTTACTTCTTCGCTGATAAAATTATTTTCATTTTGTTCCATATGTCCCCTCCTGTTTATTATGTAAATATTTGTATTTTATGTAATTAAAACACATTCACTTATTTCTGTCAATATTTTACAATAACATTGTATTAAAAAAGAAGACTCCTCACAAAAAAGAGTCTTCTTTCCTTATCATCAAATGATGTAATTCTATCTTCTGACACTGATCCCTCTCTGATCCAGATATTCCTTCAGATCAGATATCTTCAATTCATTAAAATGGAACAGTGAAGCCGCCAATGCTGCATCTGCTTTTCCTTCTGTCAATGTATCATAAAAATGTTCTTTATTCCCCGCACCACCAGATGCGATCACTGGAATATCAACATTCTCTGCAATGATTCTTGTCAGTTCATTGTCATATCCTGCTTTCGTTCCGTCACAGTCCATGCTTGTTAACAGGATCTCTCCTGCTCCGCGGCGGTTTGCTTCCATGGCCCATTCTACAGCATCTAAGCCTACATCGATTCTTCCACCGTTCTTGTATACATTCCATCCGCTTCCATCGGCTCTGCGTTTGGCATCAATCGCTACAACAACACACTGGCTTCCGAATTTGTCTGCAGCATCATTGATCAGATCTGGTGTATTGATCGCTGAGGAGTTAATGGAAATCTTATCTGCTCCTTCTCGTAAGATTGCCTTAAAATCATCAACGGTACGGATTCCTCCACCGACTGTAAATGGGATAAATACCTTTTCTGCGACTTTTCTTACCATATCGATCATGATATTTCTTGCATCGGATGATGCTGTGATATCTAAGAATACAAGTTCATCTGCACCTGCTTTGTCATATGCTGCTGCGATCTCTACCGGGTCTCCGGCATCGATCAGATTGACAAAATTGACACCTTTTACAACGCGTCCTGCTTTCACATCTAAGCATGGGATAATTCTCTTTGTATGCATAGCCAATTCCTCCTATAGTGAAACGAAGTTCTTTAAAATCTGTAATCCTACGGTGCTGCTCTTTTCTGGATGGAACTGGCAGGCAAAGATGTTGTCTTTCTCTACTGCTGCGTGAATCTTCACACCATATTCGGTTGTTGCTGCTACAATATCTTCATCGTCTGCCTGAAGATAGTAAGAATGTACAAAATATACATAAGGATTCTCTGGAAGTCCTTTGAATAATCTTGAATCTTCTTTGACTTTGATATTATTCCATCCCATATGTGGAATCTTTAAATCTCCACTCTTTGGAATTCTTAAGATCTTTCCTGGTAATAATCCAAGTCCTTTGACTCCCGGTCCTTCATCGCTGGATTCAAACATCAGCTGTAACCCAAGACAGATTCCTAAAAATGGAATATTCTTCTCTACAACTTCATGGATCGTTTCTTCTAATCCATAATGACGGATCTTCTCCATCGCATCTGCAAATGCTCCAACTCCCGGAAGAATCACTTTATCGCTGTTTACGATCTCATCGTGATCTCTTGTGATGATTGCTTCTTCTCCAAGATAATTGAGTGCTTTTTCAACACTTTTGATATTTCCTGCATCATAATCAATAATCGCTATCATAGGTGCCTCCTATTCGTGTGCTATGTTTAAAAAGTCACGGCTGTCCATCTTGATCCCGATTCCTTTTTCTTTGATCTCTTTTCCAATCTGGTATAGTGAATGATGAACTCTTACGAACGTTGCTTTCTCATTGTAGAATGCCATCTTCTCAAAAGGCCAGCGGAACAAACTTGGAACTTCAAAACCTTCTCCTAATTCTAATATAAAAAGCTTTTTATTTAAAGTGTTTTGCAGCCATTTTGTGTAACTTGCCCATGAATTTAAGTAAGCTCCTTCGATATAGATAGATTTTGTCTCTTCTGTGCGGACATTAAAGATCAATTGTTTTCCACATTTTGGACATTCCAGATGTTCGATCTTTCCTGTTTTTTCATAATAATCGATCAAATCTCTAAGTCCTAAGTTCGCAGGATAGAGCTGCTCATCACATGGTGCACTGCACTGGAAGAAATCTCCGTTTCCACATGGTGCTGTCACGTGATCTTTCTTTAAATGGGTATGATACAATAATCCATCATCGTTACTCGTCACTACGAAATATTCTTTTCCTTCCAAAACTTCTTCTAATTCTTTAAACAGATCTGTCTCTTTCATGGATAATAAATACTCTCTCTCGTAAACAGTTCTCATCCATTTGGAATCTTCATCTTCTTTATCGATGAGATTCTGGTAATGTTCATTTGTGATCGCTTTCTTGAAATCGATCACACGGTCTGCACGCAATTCTCGTCCGATTCCCACTAATACAAGGTCTGCATCCTGAATCTGTTCTTTGTAATCTTTTAACATATTTCTTTTCATCCTTTTTATCCTATTATCCAAAAGAAACCAGTTTACACTGATTTCTTTTTGCTTACACTATTTATCTATCATACCACAAAACTCATTTCTTTGTCTGTAGCATTTTTACTTCCATACACAACACAATGAAAATGCTTTTTTAACATTGTACAGATTCAGAATCCGCAGATTCCACATCAAAGTAAAATTCTACACCACCTTCTACATTGGCAACTCCATAATCTTTGCCATGTGCTTTCATCGTTGCTTCTACGATAGACAATCCGATTCCGCTTCCACCGTATTCTCTTGTTCTTGCTTTATCGACTTTATAGAATTTTACCCACAATTTATCAATATCTTCCTGTGGAATATGGTCTCCCGTATTAAATACTTTGATCCTTACGTCATTTCCATGACGACAATAGCTGACTTTGATGATCCCACCATCTGTTACGTGATTTCTGGCATTGCTCAGATAGTTGTTCACAACTTCTTCGATCATAAATTCATCTGCCCACACATGAGTCTCTGGCTCATCAAATATGATCTTGACTTCTTGCTTTTCCACAAGGATCTTGCTTGATTCTACCATATTGCGGATCATTTCTGTGATATCAAATCGTTCCATATTGACCTGATTATTTCCGAATTCAATCTGATTCAATGTCAGAAGTTTCTGTACCATACGGTTCATCTTCTTTGCTTCATCTGCAATAACGTCACAATAGAACTCTTTGCTTTCTTCATCATCTAAGATATTGTCTTTCAATCCTTCCGAATATCCCTGGATCAGTGCGATCGGTGTCTTTAATTCATGGGATACATGGGATAAGAATTCTTTTCGCATCTCATCAATCTGGACTTTCTGCTCGATATCTTTTTGCAGTTCATTGTTCGCTGTTTTCAGTTCTGAAATGGTGAATTCCAATTTAGATGATAACTCATTGATACTGGCTCCAAGTCGTCCTAATTCATCATCAGATCCTGTTGGCACTTTCACATCAAAATCTAAATGTGACATCTGATTCGCGGCCTTGGCCATATCTTCAATTGGTCTTGTAAACTGGCGGCTGTATAAATACATCGCAACTGCGCCGCAAATGATCAAGATCAGTCCAACATACATCGTAAACTGTCCGGATAATCTGGCACTTGTCTGGATACTTTCCATCGGTGTACTTATGATCACTGTATAATCACCATCCAGATAGCCCATTAGATTGATGCTTGTTCCCATACTCTTATTGGTATTGGTCATAACTGCATAACCTTGCTTCTTGATCTGGTTACTGATCTTATCAAGATTTTCATTTAAAATGTTCCAAAGGCTTTTATACATCAAGCTCTTCTCTCCTTCAGAACTATAAACGATCGTTCCTGATCCATCACTGATCAAAACCCTGTAATTATAAGTCTTCGCGATCTCATCCACATCATTCTTCCGTACCGTATCTTTTTGAAAAACTTTCTGTATCTGGTAATAGGATTCTTTGATCGTCTTCTTTTCCTTCACAGTATAATATGTCTTCAACATAGTAAGATTGATCAGTACTGATAATAAGATCACCGACGTCATGATGATGATCAGCATCAATGTCATCTTGACTCTGACTGAACGGTTCTTTAATAATTTCTTTCTCAATTCTCTTCAACCTCAAATTTGTATCCCATTCCCCAGATCGTATGAATATAAGAACCTTTTTCACCAAGTTTATTTCTTAATTTCTTTACGTGGGTGTCGATCGTTCTTGCATCTCCAAAGTAATCATAGTTCCATACCTGATTTAAGATACTTTCCCTTGTAAGGGCTCTTCCTTGATTGGACATAAAATACTGTAATAATTCAAATTCTTTGTAACTCAGATTGATGCTTTTTCCGTCAATAGAGACATGATGTCCCCCAACATCCATGACAATTCCGCCAGCTTCTATCTGTTCACCTTCTGTCTGAACCGTTCTTCTTAAAATGGCTTCCACTCTGGCAACCAAGATCTTTGGGCTGAATGGTTTGGAAATATATTCATCCACTCCAAGTTCAAATCCAAGAAGTTCATCTTGTTCCTGATCTTTTGCCGTCAACATAATGATCGGAACTTTAGATACTTTACGGATTTCTTTGACAACTTCCCATCCGTCCATCTTCGGCATCATAACATCTAATACTAACAGATTGATTCCCTTTATAGAATAAAAGGTATCAACCGCTTCTTCACCATCCTGTGCTTCTAACACCTGATAGCCGGCTCTTGTCAGAAAGTCTTTGACTAGCTTTCGCATTCTGCTTTCATCATCCACAACTAATATCTTTAATTCATTCACCTTGTATCTTCCTCCTAATCTTATTTTCTCATACCATTTATTTATA
>ONZZ01002262.1_pt1 | contig 10483 bp, 9 predicted proteins | sample 1671101 | NCBI WGS metagenome assembly ONZZ01 (sample SAMN06348122, study PRJEB24527) | human gut metagenome | biome: human gut; feature: ankylosing spondylitis patient; material: feces | host: Homo sapiens | place: China | collected 2015-10
CTGTAATCGTAAAGCTCGTTAAAATACCGGTCATCGTCCGTGCCGCTGCGGCGCAGGGCATCGGCCACCACGCTGCCCTTCCGGGCGCTGGCCCGGTCCTCCCTCTGTGCGCCGCAGATGCGGTGGAAGTAAGCGGCCAGACCGAAGTGCTCCATGATGCGCAGGGCGAATTCCTCCGGCTTGGAGGTGGCGATGACCAGCTTCTGCCCGGCCTTTTGCAGGCTTTCCAGAAATTCTGCCATGCCCTGGTAGGGGATGTTCTCCGCCCAGCCCTGCCGGGAGAAGTACACTCGGAAATCCCGGATGGCCCGATCCGTCTGCTCCTCCGTCAGGCCGAACAGCTCCGGGAAACTCTCGTGGAGGGGCGGGCCGATGAAAGGGGTGAGGGTATCTGGGTCAGCGATGATGCCCTGCTGCCGCAGGGCGTAGGCCACGGCGCAGGTGATGCCCTCCTTGGGGTCCGTCACCGTGCCGTCTAAGTCGAAAAGTACCGTGTTCCAGCGCATCAGTCCACAAACTCCCTCACGCAGCGGCGATAGGCAGCCACGGGGTTCTCCGCCTGCGTGATGGGGCGGCCCACCACGATGTAGTCAGAGCCCAGTTCACGGGCCTTGGCGGGGGTAGTGACCCGCTTCTGATCTCCGGCATCCCCTCCGGCGAACCGTACACCGGGGGTCACCGTCAGAAAGCTGGCCCCGCAGCGCCGATGGATGGCTCCGGCCTCCAGCGGGGAACAGACCACACCGTCCAGCCCTGCCGCAGCGGCGTTGGCGGCGTAGCTGAGCACCACCTCCTCCAGCGGGGCGTGGATCAGCAGCTCCCGCTCCATGCGCTCCTGATCGGTGGAGGTCAACTGGGTGACGGCGATGAGCAGGGGGCGGGTGCCGTCGGGGCGGGTGAGGCCCTCCAGAGCGGCGGTCATCATGGCGGCGGTACCGGCGGCGTGGAGGTTGATGATGTCCACGTCCAGCGCCGACAGGGCGGCCATGGCCTTTTTCACCGTGTTGGGGATGTCGTGGAGCTTCAGATCCAGAAAGATGCGGTGGCCCCGGCGGCGGATCTCCCGGACGATGGCGGGACCCTCGGCGTAAAACAGCTCCATGCCCACCTTGACGAAGGGCTTCTCCTCTGTGAAGCGGTCCAGAAAAGCCAGTGTTTTCTCCCGGCTGTCGAAGTCCAGTGCAATGATAACGTCTTTACCCATGATGTGCTCCTCCTATGATATCCGTAAGCTGCTGAATGCCGTACCGCTCCATGGCGGCAGGCAGGTCCTGTATGATTTTCCGGCAGGCGCAGGGTTCCACCAGATTGGCGGCTCCCACGCCCACGGCGGTGGCCCCGGCCAGCATCAGTTCCAGCACGTCTTCGGCGGTGCTGACGCCGCCCATGCCCACGATGGGAATGTCCACGGCCTCGTAGACCTGATACACCATCCGCACCGCCAGCGGAAAGATGCCGGGGCCGGACATTCCGCCGGTACCGTTGGCCAGCAGGGGGCGGCGGCGCTTCAGATCGATCCGCATCCCCGGCAGAGTATTGATAAGGCTGACACCGTCGGCCCCGGCCTCCTGACAGGCCCGTGCCACGGCAGCGATATCCGCCGCAGCCGGGGAGAGCTTCATGATGACCGGCTTTTTCGTCACGTCACGGACGGCCCGTGTGACGGCGGCTGCCGTCCGGGGGTCTGCGCCGAAGGCGGCTCCGCCGCCGTGGACGTTGGGGCAGGAGATGTTCACCTCCAGCCAGCCCACCTGATCCTCACCGTCCAGCTGTCGGCAGACCTGAGCGTATTCCTCTACGGAAAAGCCGCTGACGTTGGCCATCACCGGCTTGTGAAAGACCTCCCGCAGACGGGGCAGCTCCTCCCGGATGACGGCCTCCACACCGGGGTTTTGCAGCCCCACGGAGTTCAGCAGGCCCCCGGCGTATTCAGCGATGCGGGGGGTGGGGTTTCCGTACCGGGGGGCGAGCGTCGTCCCCTTGAAGGAGAAGGTCCCCAGACAGTTGATGTCGTAGATCTGTGCAAATTCATACCCATAGCCGAAGGTGCCGCTGGCGGGGATGACGGGATTCTCCAGCGGCAGGCCGCAGAGGGTGACGGCGGTATTTACCATACGATCTCCTCCCTTCGCAGGACGGGGCCGTCCTTGCAGATGCGCTTGTGGCCGTACTTGGTGCGGCAGGTGCAGCCCATGCAGGCCCCGAAGCCGCAGCCCATGCGCTCTTCAAAGCTGAACTGCCCATCGGTGCGGCAGCGCTGCCACACGGCGTGGAGCATGGCCTCCGGCCCGCAGGTATAGAGGTGGGTGTAATTCACGCCCTCCATACCGTCGGTGACAAGACCGCAGATCCCGGCGCTGCCGTCGGCGGTGAGGAGGCGGACGGTGACGCCCAGCGCATGGAGCTCCTCCACCAGAAAAATATCTGACGCCCGGTTGTAGCCCAGCACCGCCGTGACCTGACGATGCTCCGCCGTCAGGCGGCGGGCCAGTCCGTACAGGGGCGGGATGCCGACGCCGCCGCCCACCAGCAGGGGGCGCTCCCCGGCGAGAGACGTGTCGTAGCCGTTGCCCAGCCCTGTCAGCACATCCAGCTCCGTTCCGGCGGGGAGATGGGTCATGGCCGCCGTGCCGTGGCCCAGCACCTTATAGATAAGGGTGGCGGCACCGGGCTCCCAGTCGCAGACGGAGATGGGGCGGCGCAGGTAGAAGCCGGAGAGCCTCAGGTTTACGAACTGACCGGGGGCCGTGATGGCCTCCGTGTCGCCGGCAAGGCGCAGCCGGTAGGTGTCCGGCGTCAGGGGCGTATTTTCCGTAATGGTCCATGTGACCTGCTTCATGTGCGGTCCTCCTTGGAAAAGAGATCACTGTCCTGCCAGACGAGGCGGCCGTTGCAGACCGTCAGCAGGCAGCGGGCCTGTACCGGCCAGCCGGTGAAGGGAGTGGCCTTCCCCTGAGAGAGGAAGTCCGCCGGGTCGATGGGATACGAGGCCGACAGGTCAAAGACCGTGAAATCGGCGTGGGGGCCATCCAGCTCCCCCTGCGGGAGGCCGAAGCGGCGGCAGGGGGAGTCGTGGAGCAGCTCCATCAGACGGGGGAAGGAGAGCAGGCCCGGCTTTACCAGATAGGTATACAGCAGGGGGAAGGCGGTCTCCAGCCCCACGATGCCCATGGCGCTCTTCTCCAGCCCACGGGACTTCTCCTCGGTGCTGTGGGGGGCGTGATCGGTGGCGATCATGTCGATGGTGCCGTCGGCCAGCCCCTCCAGCAGGGCCTCCCGGTCGGCGGGACTGCGGAGAGGGGGATTCATCTTGAAGCGGCCGTCCTCCTGCAGCATGGTTTCGTCCATCAGCAGATAGTGGGGGGCCGTCTCACAGGTGACGTCCAGCCCCTCCGCCTTGGCCCGGCGGATCAGGGCCACGCTCTCCTTGGTGGAGATGTGGCAGACGTGGTAGCCGCAGCCGGTCTGGCGCACCAGCTCTAAATCCCGCCGGATCTGCCCCCACTCGCTTTCGGAGCAGATGCCCCGGTGGCCGTGGGTGCGGGCGTAAGCCCCGTCGTGGATGTAGCCCCCGTGGAGGAGGGAATTGTCCTCGCAGTGGGCCACGATGAGCTTATGAAGCCCCTTGGCGGTCTCCATGGCAAGGCGCATCTGCGCCTCGCTCTGCACACCTCGCCCGTCGTCGGAGAAGGCCGCCACATAGGGGGCCATGGCCGCCATGTCCGACAGCTCCTCCCCCAGCTGGCCACGGGTGATGGAGCCATAGGGCAGCACCCGGATGGCGGCATCCCGGCGGATCAGGGCCAGCTGCTGCTCCAGATGGGGCAGGCTGTCCGGCACCGGGTCCAGATTGGGCATGGCACACACCGTGGTGTATCCGCCGTGGGCGGCGGCTTGGGTGCCGCTGGACATGGTCTCCTTATAAGAAAAGCCCGGCTCACGAAGATGTACGTGTACATCAACGAAACCGGGACATATCACAAAAGAAGAGGCGGGAATATGAACGGGAGAAACACTGGTGCCGTGTTGGATCTCAAAAGAAAAAACAGCATCCCCACGGGTGAGAACACCTCGGCGGAATATCTGGGCATCCTGAAAAACGACGGTCACGGTCATCACCTCCGCATGGCAAATTTCTATTAGCTTACCACACAGCGGGCCGCTTGTCAAGAAAGGCCGCCACGATTTTTGTCACATTTTTCGTTGCGTTTTGACCGGGGATATGATACCATGCAGAAAAAACCACAGCGGCGCAGTGCTGTGCCGGGAAGGAGCCTTTATGAAAAAAACGCCCAAACCCAGAGATACGGTCCAGCGGCTGAAGGAGACCATTCATAAGCAGCCAGCGGTGTTCGCCGTATATGTGGCCCTGCGGTTGATCGTGCTGGCGGAGCTGGTAATGTCCATCATCCGGGGCGAATATGAAAGCGCTTTCATCTGCCTGCTGGTGCTGGCGCTGTTCATCCTGCCGTTTTTCATTCAGCAGAACTTCGGTATCCAACTGCCGTCGGTGCTGGAGATCATTATCCTGCTGTTCATCTTCGCAGCGGAGATACTGGGGGAGCTGGAGTGTTACTTCATCACCTACCCCAACTGGGACTCCATGCTCCACACCACCACGGGCTTCCTCTGCGCCGCCACAGGCTTTGCCCTTATCGACATCCTGAACCGCAACAGCCGCATCAAGTTCCAGCTGTCGCCGGTATATGTGGCGCTGGCGGCCTTCTGCTTCTCCATGACCGTGGGGGTGCTGTGGGAGTTTTTCGAGTTCGGCATGGACCGGGTGTTCCATCTGGATATGCAGAAGGACACCGTGGTGCAGAGCATTACCTCCGTGATGCTGGACCCCACCAACAGCAATACCCCCATCACCATCGACGGCATCCACTCGGTGGCCGTCAACGGCACGGATCTGGGCTTTGACGGGTATCTGGATATCGGGCTGTACGATACCATGGAGGATCTGTTCGTCAACTTCATCGGTGCCGTGATCTTCAGCGTCATCGGCTACTTCTACATCAAGCACCGGGGCAAGGGAAAGCTGGCGCAGGCATTTATCCCCACCCTGTCGGAGGACGAGGACAAGGAGACATCGCTGCCGGAGGGAGACCCCGGAGCGCCGCCGGAATCGGAATAACGACAAAGAGGCAGGCACTTTTGTGCCTGCCTCTTTTGCTATAAGGGGTCAATCGTCCTGCTCCATATCGTATTCCAGTACAGCGCTGGTATAGGCATCGATGACATATTCGTACTCCATGCCATCCGCCTTGAATTCCACCTCGTATACCCAGCGGCCATCCTCGTCATCCAGCTCCACATCCATGTCGTAGGCCCGACTCTCTGACACACCGGCGTGGGTCAGGGCAGCGGCCTTGGCTGCGGCGTGGCCGATCTGCCCGGTGGGCTGGGCATCATCGTCGTCATCGTCGTAGTCATCATCATGGTCATCGTGGTCATCCGCATCGTCGTGACCGTCCGGCTCCACATAGGAGGTGAGCACAGCGCCGGTATAGGCATCGATGCGATACTCGTACTCCGTACCGCTGCGGTCCTCCAGCTCCACCTCGTAGTGGGCGGGAACCTCGTCCAGCTCAGCGTCCACCTCCTGCTTGGTCAGCTGGTCGGCGGACTGCCCGCAGGTGAGCAGGGCGATCTCCAGTGCTCGCTCCATGCCGATGGGCATGGCAGGAGCGCCGGTCTCGGCCAGATCCTTCAGCTCACCGATGGAGAGCCTGGACAGCTCCTCAAAGGACAGACTGTTGTTCAGGGCGAGGATACGGTTCACCAGCGCCGCCTTGCCGGTGGAGATGTGGTGGTCCTTGGCCTGCTTCTCCAGAGACGTGTCCTGCGTGACCGTCTGGGTCAATACGGAGGCCTGAGAGGCGCTGTCCCGCAGGATGCCGTCCACGGCGGCGGAGAGGTCCTGCTGCAGTCGGTGAGCCCGGCTCTGATCCCGATCCTCTACGGAGATCATGATGGCGGAGGAGATGCTCTCCAGATAGCCGTTGCGGACCAGACTGCCGACGATGGCGTTTACTGCCACATCCAGCTTGGCCCCCTTCAGATCCTCGCCGTCGCCCATATCCGCCAGAATGGCATGGGCGTCGTCGTTCATAGGCACGCAGGCCAGAACCTTTTCATTTTGGTTGACCCGCAGCTCGATGCTGGGGTTGACGTCGATGGAGACCACGGAGGCCACAGCATTGGCCTGCCGCAGAAACAGTCCGCCGCCGCACAGCAGCAGAAGGGCCAGACAGGCCGCCATCGCCATCCATTTTTTCAGGGAGTGAGGTTTTGTTTTCATGGGGATTTCCGTTCCTTTCCGCTTCTCACAGCGGGAGAGAACGCCGTCCACGTCATGGGGGGCTGTTTTTTCCAGCGCTTGTGCAAGGCACTGTTCCAGCTTTTCATTTGTCATGGGCGTTATCTCCTTCCAGATCAGCACGCATTTTTCGGATTGCTCGGTGATACTTCGACAGGACGGTGGGGAGGGGCAGCTCCAGCAGAGCGGCGATCTCCCGGTGTTTTAGCCCGGTGACGGCATGGAGCAGTACGATGCGCCGCTCCTCCTCCCCCAGACGGGACAGAACGTGCTGCAGCAGCGTTCGCTCCTCTGTGGTCAGACCGGTCTCCTGCTGGGGAATGGCGTCCCATTCTGCCTCGCTGAGAACGGCGTGGCGCTCCGTGCGCCGCAGACGCATCAGGCACAGATTCCGGCAGACCGTCAGAAGCCAGCCCATGGGAGAGCCGGTGGGGCGATACTGCGGGGCGTGATCCCACACATGAACGAATACATCCTGCGTGATATCCTGTGCGTCGTGGGTGTTTTTCAGGTACGACAGCGACAGACCATACACCGCCGTTCGGGTGAGATGGTAGAGCTGCGCCAGCGCATCCTGCTGCCCGGCGGCGATGGCGGCCAGCAGCTCCGTCAGATGAGCACTGCTGCCGGCATATTCGGTTGTGGCGGGCCATGCAGTCATAGGCTTTTATCTCCTGTCATCCCTGTAATGCGTGGAGATGCGGTTTTATTGCGTGAAAAATAAAAAAATTTGCCAAGCCCGCAAAGAGGGACTCTGCGGGCCTGACAGACAGCTTAATTGTTGCCGGTGGGGATATAGGGCAGCAGGGCGGCGGCCACGCCGGAGATGGGCATGGTCTGCAGCCAGATGCGGCCGGGGCCGGTGAGAACGGTGTTGAACAGGCCCTCGCCGCCCAGCAGCTTGTTCTTCATGCCGGGAACCTGCCGGATCTCCATCTGCACCCCGGCGGTGAAGCCCGCCACGTTGCCGGTGTCCACCACGATCTGCTGACCCGGCTGGAGGTCGTACTCCACCAGCGTGCCGTCGATCTCGGCAAAAGCCATGCCGCTGCCGCTGAGGCGCTGCATGATGAAGCCCTCGCCGCCGAAGAGGCCTGCGCCCAGCCGCTGGTTGAAGTGGATGGACAGCTCTACTCCCGGCACGGCGGCCAGAAAGGCGCTCTTCTGGAGGATCATATCGTGGCCGGGAGTGATGGCGATCTCCTTGATCTGGCCGGGGAAGCTGGAGCCGAAGGCGATCATCCCGGCGCCGTGAGCGGTGTAGATGTTCTGGAACATACTCTCGCCGGAGAACATTTTAGAGAACATCCGCCCCAGTCCACCGCCATGGGTCTGCATCTCCATATTAGGGCTCATCCAGACCATGGAGCCACGCTCCGTGACCATCTGCTCGCCGTTTTCCAGCTGGCAGATCACCACGGGGAAGGGAGTGCCTTTGATTTCATAACGCATGGTGGTATCCTCCTTACGATTTTCCGGCAGAGAAGGGGAGAACCTCCGCCGTGTGTTTCTTGGTATGGCTCCAGTATAGCAGAGAAACGGAACGAAAGGAAGAAGAAAATATACCCGAAGCCTTACATTTTGCAAGAAGCGGCTCAGGACTCCGTCGTCTCCGGCTCCTTGCGGAGGGTCTTGCCGATGCAGAGAAAGTACACCAGATGCTCTGTCTGCCGCGCCGACAGCGTGCTCCATTTTGCGGGCATCCTTGGCAGCGGTGCAACAAAATTCTCTCCGCTCAGATGAGAGCTGGCGGATGCGGCCAAGGTGGTGACGAAGCTGGAGCGCATCGAGTATGTGGAGGATCCGCATCTGGGCAAGGACTCCTACTGCGTGGTGGAGAGGCACGCAGACGGCGGGGCGTGCAGTGTGCCGGACTACGCCGTCATCAAGATCTTCCGCCACATCGTGCAGGGAGAGGGGCCGGACACCATCGTCCGGGAGATCGACGAGGCCATCCAGGCGCTGCCGGAGGGGTATGACACGGTGTGTACGGACGGGATGTTCTCTCAGGGAGAGTGGCAGTTGCTGTCCATTGCACGGGCCGCAGCGGCAGACCCCGCTGTGCTGCTGCTGGATGAGATCACCGCCAATCTGGATGCCGAGACGGAGGCCCGTGTGCGGGAGGCCCTGCGTCAGGCCTCCCGTGGGCGCACCGCCCTCTCCGTTTCCCACCGCATCTATGAGAGTCTTGGCGGCAGGACTGTGGAGATCCGGCCCCAAGGACAGTAAATGCCGGGAGTGCAGCCCCGGAAGTCGTAAGACCTCCGGGGCTGCAAAATGCTGGGGAAAGAAACGGTTGACAGCGTCGATGGGTTCTGTTATGATGAACCGTGGTCGGAGAGACCTATTTCAACCATCAACGGAGGTGAATGTTCATGGATAGCTGCGGAAGTACAGGACGAAGCCGGGTATGCGGCCCGCAGAGACACAGGGTGTGGTCATCCATGGACAGGAGCTGACCACATTCTGTTTTGTTGTGTCCTTCTGCACCGCACCGGAGACGTCTTGCTGTGGCAACTATCTCTGAGGCGGTGTATTTTTGCGCCCATTTTGCCCAAAGTAGCGTCAAAGGAGGACAAGAATATGATGAACAGAATGGTAAACAAGGAGTTCGCACAGGAGATCGCAGCGGTCATCCGCACGGCCCAAAACGGGGACCGTCTGCCGGAGCTGCTGAAGCACTATCACCAGCGAGATGTGGCCAAGGCCGTCACCCTGCTGACGGATGCGGAGCGGGAGCGGTTGTTCCGGCAGTTGGACGACCGGACGCTGGCAGAGATATTCCCCTATCTGGACGATGCCTCCCGCTATCTGGCGGAGCTTCCGGCGGCGCTGGCGGCAGAAATGATAGCCGACATGGACACGGCGGATGCGCTGGATATGCTGCGGGAGCTTCCGGAGGAGAAGAAACAGACCCTGGCCGCACATCTGGACGACGATACCCGGAAGGATGTCCGGCGGCTGCTGGCCTTTCATCAGGAGGAGATCGGCAGCCGCATGAGCGGCAATTTCGTCTGCATCCCGGATACGCTGACCGTCTGCGGCGCCATGAACGAGCTGGTGCGGCAGGCCGGTGAGCACGACAATATCTCCACGCTGTATGTGGTGGACGGCAGCGGCGTCTTTGCCGGGGCCATCGACCTGAAGGATCTGATCATCGCCAGAGAAAACGATGAACTGGAAGACATCATCAGTACTTCTTATCCATATGTAACAGATCATGAAAAAATTGAAAACTGCATCGAAACGATCAAAGATTACGCCGAAGATTCTCTGCCAGTTCTGACCGAAACTGGAGAACTGATCGGTATTCTGACTGCCCAGGATATTGTGGAAGCCGTAGACGATGAGCTTGGTGAGGATTACGCAAAGCTGGCTGGTTTAACCGCAGAAGAAGATCTGCACGAAAAAACATCCACCAGTATCAAAAAACGTCTGCCATGGCTGATCATCCTGCTTTTTCTCGGAATGGCAGTATCCTCCGTGGTCGGAGTATTTGAGACAGTTGTAGCCGTACTTCCGATCGTTATGTGTTTCCAATCCCTGATTCTTGATATGGCAGGAAACGTTGGTACTCAGTCTCTGGCCGTTACTATCCGCGTTCTGGTAGATGAAACACTGACCGCAAAGCAGAAATTTAACCTTGTTTTAAAAGAAATGAAAGTCGGATTCCTAAACGGACTTTTCCTTGGAATCCTCTCCTTCGTATTCATCGGTCTGTACATCTGTGTGTTAAAAAATTATCCGATGGGACATGCATTCCTGATCTCCGGCTGCGTTGGATTTTCCCTGATGGTAGCCATGGTGATCTCCAGCATGGTCGGCACATTGATCCCGATGTTCTTTCACAAGATCAAAATCGATCCGGCAGTTGCTTCCGGTCCGTTGATCACAACTGTCAACGATCTGGTTGCCGTTGTTACTTACTACGGACTTGCATGGCTGCTGCTGATCCATGTGCTGCATATAATTTAAAAAACATACGCCATTCATCATGACTACATGATTAATAAGTACAACAGGATGATAAAATTTGTTTCTATAAAAAGCAAACAAAATCATATAAAAAGACAGCTGTATACTAAGTATTTCTCAGCGTACAACTGTCTTATTTTTTTACATATCGTTGTATTCCTTACTATTATTCGGCCTACATCTGTT
>ONZZ01002271.1_pt1 | contig 10460 bp, 12 predicted proteins | sample 1671101 | NCBI WGS metagenome assembly ONZZ01 (sample SAMN06348122, study PRJEB24527) | human gut metagenome | biome: human gut; feature: ankylosing spondylitis patient; material: feces | host: Homo sapiens | place: China | collected 2015-10
GCTCCGGATGAATATGATGATCTCATATCAGGAACTTGTTCGCACCTTCCTTAGCGGCAATGCGTAGAGCATCACAATTTTATTGATGTCTCCCGCCTGCTGCCAGTTAAAGTCTTTTCGTTTACCGCTAATATAGCCGATGATGACGGTAATGATGACCGGTAATATAGCGCCTGAAATTAATAGAATATTGTTCTGTGTCATGGTGATATATTCTCATTATAAATTATCTTCGGTTCAGAAATGTGTTTTGCCGTGGGTGGTGAGATAAATAAATCCTTTTGAAGTATGCGTTCCGGTGATTTTTGAGCGTATTGATAGCGATATTTATTCGCTAAAAAAGGGCGCAGGGGAAATGCAAAAACCGTTTATTCAATGAGTAAATATCATGCCAATGAAATTTAAGCAGATTCAGGCATTTATTACCGTCGCCCGCGAAGGCAATATGACCCTGGCCGCAGAGAAAATGGGGATCACCCAGTCGGGACTGAGCCGACTGCTATTGAGCCTGGAAGCGGACCTGAGCGCATCCTTATTCGAACGACATAAGCACGGCATGGCGTTGAGCGAATATGGCAGCGCCTTTTTACCCTACGCGCTGACGATGCTTAATACCGAACAAAAGGCGCGCGAGGAAATTGAGCTCATCCGTGGCGCCGGGAAAGGCATTCTGCGGATTGGCTGCGTTTCCAGTCTGCTGACCAGCCATTTCATCGATAAGCTGGCGGCTTTCCATCAGCACCATCCCCAGATCCATCTGCGGATCGTCGACCGCATTGACTCCGAGCTGTATAAGCTGTTGCTGATGCACGACATCGATATCGCCCTCTGCGGTCCCTTACCGCATGATGAGAAAATCGTGGTGCGGGGCAAAATTAACTGGCAGGACCGGATCTGCATCGTCGCCAGGCAGCACCACCCGCTGCATCAGGCGGCGGACGTCACCCTGGAGGCGATGCTGGACTATCCGTGGATTATGCCGCCGCCGTCTAGTACGCCAATGAACATCCTGGCGGATATCTTTCGCGCCCGGCAGCTACCCTGTCCGCAGCCGGTTATTGAGTGCGCCTCATCCTCGGCCATTAAGGCCTTTCTGTGCGAGAGCGATCTGTTAACGTCGATGCCGGCCCCGGTTTACCGACACGAAGAAGCGCTTGGCCTGCTGCGCCCGTTTGAGCTCGAGGGCAGCGTTTTTATCCGGGATTTCTATGCCTACAGCCATTTCGGGGTTCTGTCCGGGGCAGCCCTGCAGTTGATTCAGCATCTGAAGCAGTGAGTCTGGTCGGGTATGGATATTAAGGTGTATGATAAATGCACCTTAAGAGCAGACGAAAGGCGGGGAGATGGGGAAGCGTATCGAACGGGAAAAAATGACGATTCAGCGGATGATTGCCCTCTACCAGCGGCGCAGTCCCGAGGCGCAGGCCGATGATGCGCACTATCAGGCGCTGAACGCCTACGCTGACAAGCGCCTTGATAAGTGCGTGTTTGGCGAGAATAAACCGGCCTGCAAGCAGTGTCCGGTGCACTGCTACCAGCCGGCGAAGCGCGAGGAGATGAAGCAGATTATGCGCTGGGCCGGGCCGCGGATGCTCTGGCGCCACCCGATCCTCACTATTCGCCATCTGCTGGACGACAGGCGCCCGGTGCCGCCGCTGCCGGAAAAATATCGACCGAAAAAGTAGCGGCTTTCCCTGGTCAGCGCTGCGCAGCCGGGCGACAAGTCGTGCTCTTGTAGCCTCGGCAAGGCCTTAGCCGCCACCGGGGATAATTGCTGAAGTTTTCTGTTTCTGACTATCGCGGATCGTGCTTGCGACAAAGGCGACTACAAACAGCGCGGTAAACAGCACCACAATAGTCGGCGCTGGCGCGCTGTCGAGATAAAACGCCAGCCACACCCCTCCCGCCGAGCAGCCGATGGCCACCGCTACCGCCAGCAGCAGGGCGTGGATAAAGCGTCTCACCAGCAGAAGCGCGATCGCCCCGGGGGCAATCAGCAGCGAAATCGACAGAATAATCCCCACCGACTGCAGCGTCGCGACGATGGTCAGGGCGATCATGCACAGCAGGCCGTAGTGCAGCAGTCCGCCGCGCAGGCCGCTGGCTTTAGCCTGCGTTGGATCGAAGGCGTGCAGCAAAAAATCCCGCCATTTGAGACCGATAATCAACGCAATCACCAGTGCGATCGCCGTCGTTTGCCCAATATCGCGGAGGGAGATCCCCAGCATATCGCCGAACAGGATATGGTCGAGATGAACATCGGACTGGATCGCTACGTACAGCACCAGTCCGGCGCCAAACATGCCGGAGAAGACAATCCCCATGATGGTATCGCGCTTGAGTCGGCTGTTATCGTCGAGAAAACCGGTCGTCACGGCGCACAGCAGACCGGCGATAAACGCGCCGATGGCGAAGGGGATGCCGATAATGTAGGCCAGCACCACGCCCGGAAAGACCGCGTGGCTCATGGCGTCGCCCATCAGCGCCCAGCCTTTGAGCACCAGAAACACCGACAGCAGCGCGCAGGGAATGGCGACGACGATCGATATCGCTATCGCATTGACCATAAAAGGAAACTGGAACGGGGCCAGGAACAGGTTCAGCATGCGGCCTCCCTGGCGCGGCGGCGGCTGGCCAGCAGGCCGTGCTTCGGCGCGAAGATAAAGGTGATGAGGAACAGCAGCGTTTGCGCGACCACGATAATGCCGCCGGTGGCGCCGTCGAGATAGTAGCTGAGCCAGGCGCCGAAGAAACTGGTCAGGCTGCCGATAGCCACGGCGATGGCCAGCAGGCGCGGGAAGCGATCGGTTAACAGCCACGCGGTGGCCCCGGGAGTGACCACCAGGCAGATGACCAGAAAGGCGCCGACGGTCTGCAGCGCCGCCACGGTGCAGGCGGCCAGCAGGGTAAAGAACAGCAGCTTCAGGCCGCGGGTGTTCAGGCCAATCGAGCGGGCGTGGTGTTCATCAAAGAAGGTCACCATCAGGTCTTTCCACTTCAGCAGCAGAATCGCCATTGAGATAAAGCCGATCGCCGCCAGCTGGATAATATCCTCCGGGGCGATGGCCAGAATATTGCCGAGGATGATGGTCTGAATATTCACCGACGTCGGATTCAGCGACACCATAAACAGCCCGATCCCGAAGAAGGAGGAGAAGATCAGCCCGATAATGGCATCCTCTTTTAGCCGCGAGCGCTGTTGCAAAAACAGCATGCTGCCCGCCGCCAGGCCGCCGGAGAGAAACGCGCCGAGCGCGAAGGGCAGGCCGAGCATATAGGCCCCGGCGACGCCGGGCACAATCGAGTGGGAGAGGGCGTCGCCAATCAGCGACCAGCCTTTGAGCATCAGGTAGCAGGAGAGAAACGCACAGACGCCGCCCACCAGCGCCGACACCCACATCGCATTGAGCATATAGTAATAGCAAAACGGCTCCAGCAGCCAGCTCATCGTGGGCCTCCCGCCGCGCGCCGGCTGATAAACGGCCGCTCGTCATCGGTGATAATTTGCGCTTCCGCGCCGGTCAGCGCGACGTGGCGCAGCACGCCGCTGAAAGCCCGCTCCAGATTCTCGGCAGTGAAGGTGGTTTCTGTCGGGCCGCTGGCCAGCACGGTGCCTTTCACCATCACCGTATAATCACAAAATTCACTCACTGACCCGAGGTTATGGGTGGAGACCAGCATGGTACAGCCCTCATCGCGGAGCTCGCGCAGCAGGCTGATGATCCGCGCTTCGGTCTGCACATCGACGCCGGTGAAAGGTTCATCCAGCAGGATCACCTGACCCTGCTGAGCGATGGCGCGGGCAAGAAAGACGCGCTTTTTCTGCCCGCCGGAGAGCTCGCCAATCTGCCGATGGCGGAACTCGCTCATGCCCACGCGGGCCAGCGCGGCATCGACAATCTCGCGATCGCGCGGCTTTGCCCGCCGCAGCCAGCCCATATGGCCGTAGCGGCCCATCATCACCACATCCTCCACCAGCACCGGGAAGGACCAGTCCACCTCTTCCGACTGCGGGACATAGGCGACCAGGTTCTGGCGCAGCGCGCGGTTGACCGGCTGGCCGAGTATGGCGATCTCGCCGTGGCCGACGCGCACAAAGCCCATCAGCGCTTTAAACAGCGTGGATTTACCCGAGCCGTTAACGCCTACCAGCGCGGCAATGGAGCCGCGCGGCACGCTGAACGAGGCGTCGCGCAGGGCAGTGTGGCCGTTGCGCCAGGTGACGGTGAGCTGGTTGACATACAGTCCCGCTTGCGCTGCATTCATGGCTGCTTCCTCATCCCGTCCTGGATACCGTTGACGATGGTTTCGGTGGTGACGCGCAGCAGGTCGAGCCAGGTCGGCACCGGGCCGTCGGCGGCGCTCAGCGAATCGACATACAGCACGCCGCCGTAGTGGGCCCCGGCTTCCCGCGCCACCTGACGCGCCGGTTTATCGGAGATGGTGCTTTCGCTGAAGATGGTCGGGATGCGTTCTTTCTTCATGGTGTCGATAACCTTGCGCACCTGTTGCGGGGTGCCCTGCTGGTCGGCATTGATCGGCCACAGATACAGTTCGCGCAGGCCATAGTCGCGGGCCAGATAGGAGAAGGCTCCCTCGCTGGTGACCAGCCAGCGCTTATCCGCCGGCAGCTGCGCCAGTCTGGCCTGCAGCGGCGCCATCGTCTGACGGATCTTCTCTTTGTAGGCCTCGGCGTTACGGCGATAGGTGTCGGCGTGAGGCGGATCGTACTTCACCAGCGCATCGCGAATGTTATCGACATAGATCAGGGCGTTATCTGCCGACATCCAGGCATGGGGATTGGGCTTCCCGCTATAGGGACCCGCGCTGATGCCCATCGGCTGGATCCCCTCGCTGACCACCACCTCCGGAACGCCCTGTAAGTGCTGATAAAAACGGGCAAACCACCGTTCGAGATTAAGCCCATTGCTGAGGATCAGCTGCGCCCCCTGCGCGCGTTTGATATCGCCGGGCGTGGGCTGGTAATCATGGATCTCCGCGCCCGGTTTAGTAATGGAGCTCACGTCGGCGGCGTCGCCGGCCACGTTCTGCGCCATATCGGCGATAACCGTGAAGGTGGTGATAACCCTGAATTTCTCCTGCGCGGTGGCCGGCGTCGCGGCCAGCAGAGCCAGCGCGCTGGCCAGCAGCAATGATTTCAGCGGTGTCAGGTGTAGCATAGGATCCCTCGCAATGGTGTGGTTAATTTCCCAGCGTTTATAGCATTTGCTATGTTATATAGCATAAGCTATTTATAAATGAAAATAATTCTTATCTGCATGCGTGGGTAATAATGAGCCGGGAAACGAAAGCGCGAAAAGGGGAGGTAAGTCTGGCCCGGCGCCAACCGGGCGAAGATCAAGAGATATCGGCGACCGACTGGCGCGGGATCAGGCGGCCAGCCAGCGAGCGGCCCTCGGCGGTGAAGGTTGGCCGGTCGTCAATCAGGCTGCGAATACGCTGAATACAGTTATCCAGCAGCGCCTCCAGTGGCCAGGAGATGCAGGTCAGCGGCGGGTAGAGCAGCGAGGCGAGCGGGGAATCCTCAAGGCTCAGCAGGGAGACCTCCTGCGGGACGGCGATGGTGAATTCGCGCAGCAGACGCATCGCCTCAGCCGCGTAGCGGTCGCGTTTAACGATAATGACTGAGTATTTACTGAAGCTGTTAATTAAGGTCAGCAGCGCCTGCTCGACGTCATCGTTGGCCGTCAGCACCAGCTGGCGGTTAAAAGGAATGGAGTAGTTCTGCAGGACGTTGCGGTAGCCTTCCAGCATCTGACGGCTGGCATCGTCGCTATCGCTGTCCACCAGCAGGGCGATGTTGCGGTGTCCCTTGCCAATCACATAGCGGCAGGCGCTTTCGGTGGCAAAGGCGAAGTCATAGCCCTGGCTGTTGCTCCCGGCGACGCCGAAGCGGTCAAAGGCGATAACGTTGCGCGGCGCGTCGGCGGCAACGGCGCCCAGCACCACCACCGCCACGCACTGGCGCTGCAGATCGTCGATTACCGCCGCCTGCTCTACCGGGTCGCTGACGTACTGGACCAGCAGGCTTTTATTCAGCCCTTTCAGCGCCTGAGAGAGCAGCGGCAGCAGACGTGCGCCGTGGCTTTCGTCCTGCGCGGAAATCACCAGACCAACGTGGCTGGATGTCTGACTGGCGAGGTTTTGCGCGGCAAAGCTCGGGCGATAGTTGAGTTCTTCAACGGCCCGCAGCACAGCTTCCCGGCTCTCTTCGCGCACGCCCCGGGTGCCGGTCAGCACGCGGGATACCGTCGCTCTTGAGACATTCGCTAATCTTGAAACATCATCAATCGTTGGCATGGCTTTTTCTGTCTGAACATTTTCGCCTAGCTTAACATACCTGCTGAAAAAAGTGTCTACCGCTGCCCTTGCGCGGCGCCGGGAAGCCGGGGCAGCCAGGCCGCGCCGCGCACGCCGCTGGCGTCGCCGAAACGGGCCGGTTTGATCTGCGTGCGGCAGGTGTCGGAGAAGATCCACGGCACGATGGCGGCAGGCAGATCGCGATAGATCTGGCTGACGTTGGACAGACCGCCGCCCAGCACAATCACCTGCGGGTCGAGAATATTGATCACCGACGCCAGGCTGCGGGCAAAGGCATCGATAAAGTGTCGCCGTTTTGCGCCGCGGCGACAATGGCTTCCGCACGGGCTTGTTCCCCATAGCGGCGGGCGAAGCCGGTACCGGAGAGAAAGCTTTCGATGCAGTTCGTTTTGCCGCAGTAGCAGGGCTGCGGCGGGCCATCGCGCTCAGGAGTATAGCCCGGCAGCGGATTATGCCCCCACTCCCCGGCGATAGCGTTGGGGCCGCTGAGCAGCTGTTGATGAACGGCGATCCCGCCGCCGCAGCCGGTACCGATAATCACCCCGAAGACGGTGGTAGCTCCGGCGCCGGCGCCATCCACCGCCTCCGAAAGGGTGAAGCAGTCGGCATCGTTTGCCATCCACACCGGCTGGCCAAGCTGCTGCATGATATCCCGGCGCAGATCGTGACCGTTGAGCACCAGGCAGTTGCAGTTTTTAATGCGTCCGCTTTGCGGATCGATAGCCCCGGGCAGGCCGATCCCCAGGGTGAACGGCTGCGGGCTGACCGCGCGAATATCGGCAATCAGGGTCAGCAGCTGACGCATAAAGGCGTCATAGCTCTCTTTGTGGGTCGGCCGGCGCAGGCGCTGGACGCATTCGCCCGCCGGGTCCAGCAGTACGGCTTCCATTTTGGTGCCGCCAATATCTATTCCAAGATGTAACATAGTGACCTCGGGGAATCAGGCCCGGCCAGCGCGTCTGGCCGGGCAAGGCGCTAGGCGTGAAGCGGCTGCGCGCGGTAAATCGCAATCAGTTCGGCAATCAGCTCTTTCGCCAGAATGGATGTCATCAGGTGATCCTGAGCATGGACCATTACCAGCGTCATTTTGGTTTTTCCCTCGCCTTCGTCAGCTTCGATAAGCTGGGTCTGTACAAGGTGAGCTTCGCGGGAATAGTGCGCCGCTTCCTGCATTTTGGCGTCGGCGGTGGCGAAATCACCCGCTTTAGCGGCGTGCAGCGCTTCGTAGCACAGGCTACGTGACTGGCCGGCATTGATGATAATCCCCATCACCTGTTCTTCTAATTCCATGATTATCCTCTGAATCGTTAGCGTTAAGCGGTCTGCGCCGCGTTGTCAGCCTGGCCGACGGCGTTTTCACGCTCCTGGGCCAGCAGCTGTTTTTCGTAAGCTTTGAGAAATGGCAGGTACATCACCATGGCGGTGGCCATACAAATGAGGCACAGGATCACCGGGCTAAAGCTCCAGTTCGCCGCCCACGAGGCGCCGATAGGCGCCGGCGTTGTCCATGGCGTCATCGACACTACGCGGCTGACCAGGTCCAGCTTCAGCGCGAAGTACGCCAGGGTCGCGTTCACCATCGGCACCAGCACGAACGGCAGGAAAAATAGCGGGTTCATGATGATTGGCGCGCCGAAGAGGATCGGTTCGTTGATGTTAAATACGCCCGGCACGACCCCCATCCGGCCGATCGTCCGCAGATGCACGGCCTTGCTGCGCAGCAGCATCAGCGCCAGCGGCAGGGTGGAGCCGACGCCGCCGATCAGCAGATAGTGATCCCAGAAGCCCTGGACATAGATGTGCGGGATAGCGGTGCCAGCGGCCATGGCCGCCTGATTGACCGACAGGTTGGCCATCCAGAACGGGTTCATGATCCCGGTGACGATCAGCGCGCCGTGGATCCCGGCGAACCACAGCACCTGACAGACCAGCACCGACAGCAGGATCGCCGGCAGCGTATCGGAAGCCGCGACCAGCGGCTTCACCAGCGACATGATCGCTTCCGGAATGATCATCCCCAGCTGGGCTTCGATAAACAGGTTCAGCGGATGCAGCGTCAGAATGATCGCCAGCACCGGGATCAGGATTTCAAACGAGCGCGCCACCCCGGCAGGCACTTCCGGCGGCAGGCGAATGGTGATGTTATGCCGTTTGAGGAAGGCGTACAGCTCGGTGGAATAGATGGCCACCAGAATGGCGGTAAAGATCCCCTGACCGGAGAAGTAGGCAGTAGAGATCTGGCCATCTTTCAGCGGCGCGGCTACCAGCAGAAACGACATCAGCGACAGCATCCCGGCGGTCAGCGAGTCCAGATGATGGTGTTTGGCGAGGCTGGCGGCGATCCCGACGGCGATAAACAGGGTCATCACCCCCATGCTGAAGTTGAACGGCAGCATCAGCGCATCGCGATGATCGAGCGAAAATTGCAGCCAGGCGCGGGCAAACCCCCACGTCGTATCCGGAGAAAACGGCGGGAAGATAAACACCAACAGGAACGAGCCGACGATCATAAAGGGCAGGGCAGTGATAAAGCCATCGCGGATCGAGGTGACATATTTTTGCTGGCCGATCGCGCCGGCCAGCGGCGTGATCTGCCGTTCGATCACGTCGATCAGTTTAGCGTACAGAGAGCTCATGATCTTTCCTTAGTTCTTGTTTTCGATAAGGGAAAGGGCGAAATCAAGGACCGCGGCGCCTTTTTGCATGCCGTAGTCCATCATATTGATGGGTTCGACGCGGATACCGTATTTATCCGCCTGTTTTTGCAGATCCTGCTGCATGTATTTCACCTGCGGCCCCAACAGCACCACCTGATAATGGCCGACCTGTTCGGCGAACTCCGCTACGCCATAGGCGTTGATCTCTACCGGCAGGCCCCGCTGTTCGGCTTCCGCAATCATTTTTTTCATCAGCAGGCTGGTGGACATGCCTGCCGAACAACACAACATAATTTTTTTCATAATTACCGCTCCTGATGAGGTTGGATGAGCGGACTATAGTCAAAATGGATGCATTACGGAAAGCGCTTTCCGTTTGTGGATTTATTAATTGTGACCATGATCACCTATGGCAGGCTTTCACTTTCCGGTGTTGTGGGCGATCATCCCGGCGAGACAACCATTCGCAAAGGTAGGAGTATGAACATTCAGTTAATGAATGTGGCCGTGGACATCATCGAGCAGCGGCTGGCGCCGCTGGCGAATGTTCTGACGCGCAACAACCACATTACGGCGATGCGCGATAGCTTTGCGCTGGCTATGCCCTTTGTGATTGTTGGCAGCCTGTTAGTTCCCATTTTGTTTCCGCCCGTTTCCATCGACGGCGCCTCGCGTTTCGGCCAGGTCTATTTGCTGCTGCGGCCTATCCTGCTGCCGACCTTTCAGCTAACTATTGGCCTGGTGGCGCTGATTGTCGCCTTCGGCGCCAGCGCCAGTCTCGCCAAGCAGTACCGTCTGCCGGAACGGCTCTGCGGTTTAACCGGGTGTCTGGCTTTTCTGCTGTTTATCGGCTTTCGCGAGACTGCGGTGAGCAATGTTTATCTCGGCGGTATGGGGATATTTACCGCCCTGATATCCAGCACCTATTCCATTGAGATAATTCGCTTTTTCTACAAAAAAGGCTGGTGCATTCGCTTGCCTGATGAAGTGCCGCTGATGACCCGCAATGGCTTTCAACTGCTGATCCCGCTGCTGGTGGTGATGCTGTCGATAAGCGTGATGAATGCCATACTGCTGCAGACCACCGGACGCATCGTACCGGAGTTGATCAGCGAAGCGGTGCGGCCGCTGGTGCTGGCGTCCGACACGCTGATGGCGGTACTTATCTCTTTATTTATCTGTAACTTACTCTGGTTTATCGGTATCCACGGCGCGCTGATCATCACCGGGATCATGAACCCCTTCTGGATGACCTATCTGTTTGAAAATCAGCAGGCGCTGGCGGCGGGTTCGCCAACGCTGCCGCATATTTATCTGCAGGGGTTCTGGGATTTTTACCTGCTGATCGGCGGTATTGGCTCCACTTTGCCGCTGGTGCTGATGGCGATGCGCAGCCGCTCGCGGCAGCTGAAAAGCGTGGCCAAGATTGGCCTGCTGCCGTCGCTGTTTAATATCAACGAG
>ONZZ01002272.1_pt1 | contig 10455 bp, 7 predicted proteins | sample 1671101 | NCBI WGS metagenome assembly ONZZ01 (sample SAMN06348122, study PRJEB24527) | human gut metagenome | biome: human gut; feature: ankylosing spondylitis patient; material: feces | host: Homo sapiens | place: China | collected 2015-10
TCCTTCAAGAAACTTGCAAAAGAGGATGTTTCAGAAGATGAAATCAAAGCATTGGAAGAAAATGCTCAGAAGATGACAGATAAATATATTGCAGCTGTCGATGAAGCAGTAGAAGTTAAAACAAAAGAAATTTTAACTGTATAAATAAATTGACAGAATAAAAGAAAGAGTGGGGGCATGAGAAAATCGTGTCCTCATTTTCGTAACTTATAAAAGAACAAAAAAAATTACAAGGTTTTGTGCCGTTTGACTGGAACAGAAAGGATATACAATTAGCATGAAGATTCCACAACATGTAGCAATTATATTAGATGGAAATGGAAGATGGGCAAAAAGCAAAGGAATGCCAAGAAATTACGGACATACGGTCGGGGCTAAGAATGTGGAGACAGTCTGTCAGGCAGCCCATGATATGGGAATTAAATATCTGACCTTATATGCTTTTTCTACCGAGAACTGGAACCGGCCGGATAACGAAGTAAATGCATTGATGAAATTACTGGAATCTTATCTGAAAAACTGTATTAAAACTGCGGATAAGAATAATATGCGTGTCCGGGTGATCGGAGATACCACAAAGCTCAGTGAGAAGTTTCAAAATCAGATCAAAGAATTGGAGTCTGCATCTGCACACAATGATGGTTTGAATCTGCAGATTGCGATCAATTATGGAAGCCGGGATGAGATGCTCCGGGGCATGCGGAAAATGTATGCAGATCTCCGTGACGGCAAATTGCAGGAAAACGAGATTGATGAGACACATTTTGAAGCTTATCTGGATACGAAAGATATTCCGGATCCGGATCTGTTGATCCGCACCAGTGGGGAACAGCGCTTATCGAATTATCTCTTATGGCAGCTGGCTTACAGTGAATTTTATTTTACGGAAGTTCCATGGCCGGACTTCCATAAAGAAGAATTAGAAAAGGCAGTTGAAGCATATAATAAACGTGACCGCAGGTTTGGCGCACTCTCAGAGGAGGATGGAGAAATATAATGTTTAAGACAAGATTATTAAGTGGAATCGTGTTAGTGATCGCAGCACTGGTTCTGATCATTACAGGCGGAGATGTTCTGCTGATCTCAACACTGATTATTTCCTATATTGGTATGTTTGAATTATATCGCATTTTTCACATTGAAAAAGAGGCGGTTGGAATCATTGGTTATCTGGCAGCGACCGTGTATTATTGTAATCTGAAATTTGCATTTTTGCCGGATACAATGGTGTTTGTATTAGGTGTTTTGATTCTTATGATGTTCGCATATGTATTTACATATCCGAAGTATAAGACGGAACAGGTACTTGCAGCATTTTTTGGCGTGTTCTATGTTGCTGTGATGCTGTCGTATGTGTATCAGACACGTATGATTGAGGCAGGTGCCTACATTGTATGGCTTGTTTTTTTGTGCTCCTGGGGATGCGACACCTGTGCATACTGTGTAGGAATGTTGATTGGGAAACATAAAATGTCGCCAAAATTAAGTCCGAAGAAATCAGTGGAGGGTGCTGTCGGCGGTGTTGTAGGTGCAGCGCTTCTTACGATTATTTATGGCATGATCTTTAAAAGTGCCATGCAGATTGATCAGACACATGTCTGGATTATGGCAGGAATCAGTGCGGTTGGAGCTTTAATCTCTATGGTGGGGGATCTGACTGCATCCGCCATCAAGCGTAATTATGAGATCAAAGATTATGGAAAACTGATTCCGGGGCACGGTGGTATTTTAGACCGTTTTGACAGTGTGATCTTTACTGCACCGATCATTTATTTCCTTGCAGTGAACTTTATTAAATTATAAGATAAGGAAAACATAAAATATGAAAAAAATTGCAATTTTAGGTTCTACCGGTTCTATCGGTACACAGACACTCGATATTGTAAGAGAGCAGGGGGATATTCAGGTAGTTGCAATGGCTGCCGGAAGTAATATCAGTTTGTTAGAAGCGCAGATGAGAGAGTTCAAGCCATCACTTGTCAGTGTATGGGATGAAAAAAAGGCATCAGAACTTCGTACAAATACAAAAGACCTCGGCATAAAAATCGTGTCTGGCATGGAAGGACTTCTTGAAGTATCGGTGATTCCGGAGAGTGAGATTTTAGTGACTGCAATTGTTGGTATGCTTGGAATCAGACCAACGATTGCTGCAATTAAAGCAGGAAAGAAAATTGCTTTGGCAAACAAGGAAACACTTGTCACTGCCGGACATATTATTATTCCGCTTGCAAAGGAATACAAGGTACCGATTCTTCCGGTAGACAGCGAACACAGTGCGATTTTCCAGTCGTTGCAGGGTGCCGGAGATAATAAGATCAGCAGGATTTTACTGACAGCTTCCGGTGGACCGTTCCGTGGAAGAAAAGCAGATGAACTTAAGAATATTCAGGTGGAAGATGCCCTGAAACATCCAAACTGGAGCATGGGAAGAAAAATCACGATTGATTCTTCCACATTGGTAAATAAAGGACTGGAAGTGATGGAAGCAAAATGGCTCTTTGATGTGGCTTTAGATCAGATTCAGGTTGTAGTACATCCGCAGAGTGTCATTCATTCTGCTGTAGAGTATCAGGATGGAGCAGTGATCGCACAGCTTGGCACGCCGGATATGAGACTTCCAATCCAGTATGCACTTTATTATCCGGAGCGCCGGAATCTTTCGGGCAGGAGACTGGATCTGTTTGAAATTGCAGATCTTACCTTCGAGAAGCCGGATACCGATACATTCCGCGGGCTTGCACTTGCATATCAGGCAATGGAAAAGGGCGGAAATATTCCGACTGTGTACAATGCTGCCAATGAGAAAGCGGTCAGTCTGTTTTTAGACCGGAAGATTTCTTATCCGGAGATTACAGAGTTGATCGAGGCATGTATGGAAAATGCAGAGTTTATCGATCATCCGGATGTGGATGAAATTTTGGGGACAGAAGCAGCTGCTTATGAGTTTATTGAAAAAAAGATGAGTGCAAAATAAAACGCATTTAAAAATGCAACAAGACATCAGGAAAGGTTTTTTACATGAAAATTATTATCGCATTACTGATATTCAGCATTATTATCCTGTTTCATGAACTGGGACATTTTTTGCTTGCAAAGGTAAACGGGATCCGTGTCAATGAATTTTCACTTGGATTAGGACCTACACTTTTCGGAATCCAGAAAGGTGAGACAAAATACTCCATCAAACTGCTTCCATTTGGAGGAGCCTGCATGATGGAGGGAGAGGATTCGGAAAGCCAGGATAACAAAGCGTTTAACAACAAATCTGTCTGGGCAAGGATCAGCGTTGTAGCTGCGGGACCAATTTTTAATTTTATCATGGCCTTTATCTTCTCTTTTATTCTTGTCTGCTGCACCGGATATGATCTTCCGGTACTCTCAGATGTGAGTGAGGGTTATGCCGCAGAGGAAGCGGGACTTCAGGCAGGTGATACGATTGTAAAAATGGGAAATAAACATATTCATTTTTACCGTGAGGTGAGTGCATATTCCATGTACCATGCCGGAGAACCGGTGAAAGTAACTTATGAGCGGGATGGAGAACGTTACACAACGGAACTCACTCCAAAATATGATGAGACCACCGGAAGATATTTATATGGATTTATTGGAATGGCAGCCAGAGAGAAGACAACAAACAATGTATTCACGCTGGCAAAATACAGTGCTTACGAGGTGGAGTACTGGATCTATACGACACTTGGAAGCTTAAAGATGCTCTTTACCGGAGGCGTTACCGTCAATGATATGAGTGGTCCGGTAGGAATTGTCAGTGCAATCGGAGACAGCTATGAGCAGAGTGTTTCCTACGGCTACTTCTATGCATTCCTGCAAATGCTGTATATCAGTATCCTGCTTTCTGCGAACCTTGGTGTCATGAACCTTCTGCCACTCCCGGCACTCGACGGTGGAAGACTTGTATTTTTGCTGGTAGAGGCGATCCGTGGCAAAAAAGTTGACCCGGAAAAAGAGGGCATGGTACATTTTGCCGGTATCATGATATTGTTTGCACTCATGATACTGATCATGTTTAACGACATTCGTAAGTTGTTCATATAGATTAGAAAAAGTTTCGCAATTATCCAGTAAGAATTTATACGAAAGGGAGAAGAACTATGACAAAAACAGTGAAGATCGGCAACCGCATCATTGGCGGCGGCAACCCGATTTTGATCCAGTCTATGACCAATACAAAAACCGAGAATGTGGAGGCAACTGCCGCACAGATCAATCAGCTTACAGCTGCCGGATGTGATATCATCCGCTGTGCAGTGCCTACGATGGATGCAGCGAAGGCATTAAAGGAGATAAAAAAACAGGTGCAGATTCCGGTCGTTGCAGACATTCATTTTGACTATCGTCTTGCAATTGCAGCAATGGAGAATGGAGCAGACAAGATCCGCATCAATCCGGGAAATATCGGAAGCACAGAGCGTGTGAAGGCTGTGGTGGATGTCGCAAAAGAGCGCAACATTCCAATCCGTGTAGGGGTAAACAGTGGTTCCTTAGAAAAAGATCTGGTGGAGAAATACCATGGAGTGACGGCTGAGGGACTGGTAGAAAGTGCTTTGGATAAAGTAAAACTGATTGAAGATATGGGATATGATAATCTTGTCATCAGTATCAAATCTTCGGATGTTATGATGTGTGTGAAAGCACATGAACTGATCGCAAGCCAGACCGATCATCCGCTGCATGTCGGAATCACGGAGGCTGGTACGATTATCAGCGGTAATATCAAGTCTGCCATCGGACTTGGATTGATCTTACACCAGGGAATCGGTGATACGATCAGGGTTTCCCTGACAGGCGATCCATCAGAGGAGATCAAATCTGCCAAATTGATTTTAAAAACGCTTGGACTTCGCAAAGGCGGTGTGGAAGTAGTATCCTGTCCTACCTGTGGACGAACACAGATCAATCTGATCCAGCTGGCCAATCAGGTAGAAAATATGGTTGCCGACATTCCTCTTGACATTAAAGTTGCCGTTATGGGATGTGTTGTAAATGGTCCGGGAGAGGCAAAAGAAGCAGATATCGGAATTGCCGGAGGAATCGGCGAGGGACTTATAATCAAACATGGCGAGGTATTCAAAAAAGTGCCGGAGTCAGAACTTTTAGAGGCACTCCGCTATGAACTGTTACATTGGAATGAATAATTATGGCAAAACTATTTTTTGATGTCTTTCCGACACTGGATGTGTCCGGGGATATGAAGAAAATTTTATCTGAGATGGAAGTTACCAAGGTAGGGATGAATCATGAGAGAGATCATATCCGTGTCTATCTTTTGGGCAGTCATCTTATACATAAAAATAACATTACGCAGTTAGAAAAATCCATTGAGGAGCAGATATTTAAGGGAAAACGGATGAATGTCCGTATTATCGAAAAGTATCAGCTCTCCGAGCAGTATACCGCCCGCACGCTGATGGATATGTATAAGGACAGTATTTTAGAAGAGTTAAAAGCCTACAGTCTGATGGAATACAATCTGCTGCGTGCTTCCAAAATGGAATTTACGGATGACAGTCATCTGCATCTTGTACTGGAAAATACGATCATTGCACAGACACGCTCCCATGAAATTGTGGAATTTTTAGAGAAAATCGTGTGTGAGCGCTGTGGCATGAACCTGATTGTTGACCTTGACTTTGAGGAACCAAAAGAGAGCAGGTACAAGAAAAACAGTGATCTTCAGATTCAGTTTGAAATCAAAAATATATTAAAAAATATCAATTTGAAGGATGAGGACGGAGAGACAGTTGCAGTTGCTTCAGATGCCAATGAAAAAAGTGCAGCTTCCGGTCAGACTACAACATCTGGAGACAGTGGTTCTACAGGTGGTGGAAACGCCGTAAAACCTGCAAAAAACGATGCAAAATCTGCAAATGGTGCAGGAAATACTGCAAAAAAACCATACGACGGACCGCGGAAAGAGTTTAAAAAACGTTATGATGGTGGTGGCTTTGGCGGAGGTAAAAAATCCGATAATCCGGATGTGATTTACGGTCGTGATATTGAGGATGGAGAAACCATCCCATTGGAGAAAATCGTGGGTGAGATGGGTGAAGTTACCATCCGCTGTCAGGTCATGACGGTTGAGACGAGGGAGATCCGTAACGAAAAGACAATCATTATCATGTCGGTCACAGATTTTACGGATTCCATTGTCCTGAAAATATTTACGAGAAATGAAGACAGGGATGAGCTTCTTGGCAATCTGAAAAAAGGGGCATTCTTAAAAATCAAAGGTGTCACGACAATCGATAAGTTTGACAGTGAATTAACAATCGGTTCGATCGTTGGAATTAAGAAGATTGCAGACTTTACGACCACCCGTATGGACACCAGTCCGGTGAAACGTGTGGAACTGCACTGTCACACAAAAATGAGTGATATGGATGGCGTTTCCGATGTAAAAGACATCATAAACCGGGCAAAATCCTGGGGACATAAGGCGATCGCCATCACAGATCACGGTGTTGTGCAGGCTTTCCCGGATGCGAACCACGCGGTTTCGCCGGATGAGGACTTTAAGATCATTTACGGATGTGAGGCTTATCTGGTGGATGACCTGCAGGACCTCGTTGTCAATTCCAGAAATCAAAGCCTGGAGGATGCCTATGTAGTCTTCGACCTGGAGACAACCGGTTTCAGTACGGTGGCAAACAAGATCATCGAGATCGGTGCCGTCAAAGTGGTAAATGGTAAGATCACGGATAAATTCAGCACCTTTGTCAACCCGGAAGTGCCGATCCCGTATCGGATCGAGGAGCTGACCAGCATCAACGACAACATGGTGCTCGACGCTCCGACAATCGAAGAAATCCTGCCGAAGTTCCTGGAATTTTCGGAAGGATGCGTGATGGTCGCACACAATGCATCGTTTGACATGGGATTTATCGAAGCAAACTGCAAACGGCAGGGCATTGAAAAAGAATTTACGGTTGTCGATACCGTAGCACTTGCAAGGGTGTTGATGCCGCAACTGAACCGTTTTAAGCTGGATACGGTTGCAAAGGCACTGAAAGTATCACTGGAGAACCATCATCGAGCCGTTGATGATGCCGGATGTACGGCAGAGATTTTTGTGAAATTTATTGAAATGCTTCAGCAGAGAGATATTACAACGCTGGATGGAGTCAATGAGCTGGGTCGTACTTCCGTGGATAAGATCCGCAAGAGTCCGTCGCACCATGCAATTTTGCTGGCGACAAACGATCTTGGACGTATCAATCTCTACCGCCTGGTTTCCTGTTCACATTTGAAATATTATAACCGAAGACCGCTGATCCCGAAGAGCGAATTTGTGCGTCACAGAGAGGGACTATTGCTTGGTTCTGCCTGTGAAGCGGGCGAACTGTATCAGGCTGTGTTAAACCATCGCTCGGATCAGGAGATCGCAAGGCTGGTCAATTTCTATGATTATCTGGAGATCCAGCCGATCGGCAACAATGCTTTTATGCTTCGAAGCGACAAGACCGATGTGGAGACGATCGAAGATCTTCAGGAGATCAACCGCAAGATCGTAAAACTCGGAGAAGAGTTCAACAAAATGGTCGTGGCGACCTGCGATGTGCATTTCTTAAATCCGGAGGATGAAGTTTACCGCCGCATTATTATGGCGGGCAAAGGATTTACCGATGCCGACGAACAGGCACCGCTTTACCTGCGTACCACAGAAGAGATGCTCAAAGAGTTTGAATATCTTGGCAGTGAAAAAGCAGAAGAGGTCGTGATCACAAACCCGAACAAGATTGCCGATATGTGCGAAAAAATATCGCCGGTAAGACCGGATAAATGTCCGCCGGTCATCCCGGATTCGGACAAAAGTCTGCGTGAGATCTGCTACAACCGTGCCCATGAGATTTATGGCGAGGATCTTCCGGAAGTCGTTGTCGAGCGACTTGAGAGAGAGTTGAACTCTATCATTTCCAATGGGTTTGCCGTTATGTACATCATCGCACAGAAACTGGTGTGGAAGTCGAACGAGGACGGCTATCTGGTAGGATCACGAGGTTCGGTCGGATCTTCGTTCGTAGCGACGATGGCGGGGATCACCGAGGTAAATCCGCTGCGTCCGCATTATTATTGTGAGAAATGCCACTACAGCGATTTTGATTCCGAGGATGTGAAAGCCTATGCAGGAAGAGCCGGATGTGACATGCCGGATAAGACCTGCCCGGTCTGCGGAGCGAAGCTTCGAAAAGAAGGATTTGATATTCCATTTGAAACATTTCTTGGATTTAAGGGAAACAAAGAGCCGGATATCGACCTGAATTTCTCCGGTGATTATCAGGGAAATGCTCACCGCTATACCGAGGTTATTTTCGGAAAAGGCCAGACTTACCGTGCCGGAACGATCGGTACGCTTGCCGAAAAGACGGCATTTGGTTACGTGAAAAATTATTACGAAGAACGCGGCGAGCGGAAGCGTACCTGCGAGATCAACCGTATCGTAAAAGGATGTACCGGCGTGCGAAGGACAACGGGGCAGCATCCGGGCGGTATTATCGTTCTGCCTCTTGGCGAGGAGATTGATTCGTTCACACCGGTGCAGCACCCGGCAAACGATATGACAACGGATATTATAACGACGCATTTCGACTACCATTCCATTGACCACAACCTCTTGAAGCTCGATATTCTCGGACACGATGATCCGACGATGATCCGTATGCTGGAGGATTTAACAGACATCAATGCACAGGACATTCCACTGGACAATAAAGAAGTCATGTCGCTTTTTGTCAGCACGGAGGCACTTGGCGTTACACCAGAGCAGCTTGGAGGATGTCCGCTCGGTTCGCTTGGTATTCCGGAGTTTGGAACCGATTTCGTTATCCAGATGCTTGTGGATACCAAACCGCAGAGCTTTTCAGATCTGGTCCGCATTTCCGGTCTGTCCCATGGAACAGACGTATGGCTTGGAAATGCACAGACCCTGATCGAAGAAGGCAAGGCAACCATTTCCACGGCAATCTGTACACGAGATGACATCATGACTTATCTGATCGGAAAAGGGCTGGACAGCGAGCAGTCCTTCACGATCATGGAGAGCGTGCGAAAGGGGAAAGGACTGAAACCGGAGTGGGAAGAGGAGATGCTGGCACACGATGTGCCGGACTGGTATATCTGGTCGTGCAAAAAGATCAAATACATGTTCCCGAAAGCACATGCGGCAGCTTATGTTATGATGGCATTCCGCATTGCCTGGTACAAGATTTTTTATCCGCTGGCATATTATGCGGCATATTTCAGTATACGAGCTTCTGCATTCAGCTATGAGCTGATGTGTCAGGGACAGGAAAAACTGCTTCACTACATGGACGAATATCGCAAAAAAGGCGATGCACTCTCCAAAAAAGAGCAGGATTCCATGAAAGACATGAAGATCGTGCAGGAAATGTATGCCAGAGGTTATGATTTTCTGCCACTTGATCTCTATCAGGCAGATGCGAGACGTTTTAAGATCATCGACGGCAAGTTGATGCCGGCGTTAAGTACGATCGAGGGTCTTGGAGAGAAGGCTGCGGATGCCGTTATGGATGCGGCAAAAGAAGGAAAATTTTTATCAAAAGATGATTTCAGAGACCGGACAAAAGTCAGCAAGACAGTCATCGACCTGATGGATGATCTGGGAATTCTGGGCGATCTGCCAGAGAGCAACCAGCTGTCGCTGTTTGACCTGGTAGGATAGATAAGGAGAAAAAAAGAATGAGCGAAGCAATCGTTACCCTGAAAAAGGGCGAAGGAAGAATGTTGAAATCAGGCGGACTGTGGATCTTTGACAATGAGATCGCAAGTATCCTCGGAAGCTTTGAGGACGGAGATATCGTGGCAGTACATGATTTTGACGGCTACGGACTTGGCAAAGGCTTTATCAACCGCAATTCTAAAATCCGTGTGCGGATGATGACAAGAAACCGTCATCAGGAGATTGATGAGGCATTTCTGAAGATGCGTGTGCAGGAGGCATGGGATTACCGCAAAAAAGTCAGCGATACCGGAAGCTGCCGTGTGATCTTCGGCGAGGCAGACTTTCTGCCGGGACTGGTGGTAGATAAATTTTCCGATGTGCTGGTCGTACAGTCCCTGGCACTTGGCATTGACCGCCTGAAAGATCAGATCGTGGAGCTGCTAAAAGAAGTCCTGGCAGCAGACGGCATCAAGATCCGCGGTGTCTATGAGCGAAGCGATGCAGGAAGGCATGGAGCTGTACAAGGGATTTATCGGAGAAGCGTTTGATACCAACGTGGAGATCGAAGAAAACGGTGTCCGCTACATGGTCGATGTCAAAGACGGACAGAAAACAGGATTCTTCCTTGATCAGAAATACAACCGAAAAGCGATCCAGCATCTCTGCAAAGATGCAAAAGTGCTCGACTGCTTTACACACACCGGATCCTTTGCCTTAAATGCCGGATACGGCGGGGCAAAAGAAGTGACCGG
>ONZZ01002292.1_pt1 | contig 10351 bp, 7 predicted proteins | sample 1671101 | NCBI WGS metagenome assembly ONZZ01 (sample SAMN06348122, study PRJEB24527) | human gut metagenome | biome: human gut; feature: ankylosing spondylitis patient; material: feces | host: Homo sapiens | place: China | collected 2015-10
TGGCTGCCGAAGGAAAAGCCATCGCAAAAGTAAACGACCTGGTGATTTTTGTTCCCTATGTAGTGCCGGGTGATGTCGTAGACCTGCAAATCAAGCGTAAAAAGAATAAATATGCCGAAGCTGAAGCGGTGAAGTTTCACGAGCTGTCGCCCAATCGCGCTGTTCCTTTCTGCCAACACTATGGCGTATGCGGTGGCTGCAAGTGGCAAGTGCTCCCCTATTCGGAGCAGATCAGATATAAGCAAAAGCAAGTGGAAGATAATTTGAGACGTATCGGAAAGATCGAACTTCCCGAAATTTCTCCAATTCTCGGTTCTGACAAGACGGAATTCTACAGGAACAAACTGGAATTCACCTTCTCAAATAAACGCTGGTTGACAAACGAAGAAGTTCATCAGGATGTGAAGTATGACCAGATGAATGCGGTGGGTTTCCACATTCCGGGAGCCTTTGACAAGGTGCTGGCTATTGAGAAATGCTGGTTACAGGATGATATATCCAACCGTATCCGCAACGCTGTACGTGACTACGCTTACGAACACGATTACTCTTTCATCAATCTGCGCACACAGGAAGGTATGCTGCGGAATATGATTGTACGCACCTCTTCAACTGGCGAACTGATGGTAATCGTCATTTGCAAGATTACAGAAGATCACGAAATGGAACTGTTCAAGCAGTTACTCCAATTCGTAGCGGACTCTTTCCCAGAAATCACTTCTCTCCTATACATTATTAATAATAAGTGCAACGACACAATCAATGATTTGGATGTGCATGTATTTAAAGGGAAAGATCACATCTTTGAAGAAATGGAGGGACTGCGTTTCAAGGTGGGACCGAAATCATTCTATCAGACCAACTCGGAACAGGCTTATAATTTATATAAAGTAGCCCGTGAATTTGCCGGATTAACAGGCAACGAACTGGTATATGACCTCTATACAGGAACGGGAACAATCGCCAACTTCGTATCACGCCAGTCTCGCCAGGTAATCGGTATCGAATATGTGCCGGAAGCTATCGAAGACGCAAAGGTAAATGCAGAAATCAATGATATCAAGAATGCATTGTTTTATGCCGGTGATATGAAGGATATACTGACGCAGGATTTCATCAATCAGCATGGACGCCCGGATGTAATCATTACTGATCCTCCTCGTGCCGGTATGCACCAGGATGTAGTTGATGTCATCTTGTTTGCCGAACCGAAACGGATTGTGTATGTAAGTTGTAATCCTGCCACTCAAGCACGGGATTTGCAATTACTCGATGAGAAATACAAGGTGAAAGCCATTCAACCGGTAGATATGTTCCCTCACACCCACCACGTAGAAAATGTGGTGTTGCTGGAACTTCGATAATCCGTGATGATAATAGAATTTCAAAAGAAAAAAGAAATGGGAAAAAGACCTAGAAGAACTCCTGCTGAAAAAGCACGTGCTCAATATACCAATTATGCAGTGAAAGAACCCATGGAACTAATGGAGTTCCTGGCTACCAAGATGCCGGACGCAAGTCGTACGAAATTAAAATCGTTGTTAAGCAAACGGGTTGTATTTGTTGATAATGTGATAACCACACAATTCAACTTTCCTCTTGAAGCGGGCATGAAAGTGCAAATCAGCAAACAAAAGGGAAAAAAAGAATTTAATAACAGACTGCTGAAAATCGTATATGAGGATGCCTATATCATTGTTGTCGAGAAGATGCAGGGACTTTTATCAGTCAATACAGAAAGACAGAAAGAGCGCACAGCCTATACAATACTTAACGAATACGTGCAACGTTCCGGACGTCAATTCCGTGTGTTTATCGTTCATCGCCTGGACAGGGACACTTCCGGCCTGATGATGTTTGCTAAAGACGAAAAAACACAGCGGACACTACGTGATAACTGGCACGATATCGTGACTGACCGTCGATATGTAGCTGTGGTGGAGGGAAGTATGGAAAAAGATTATGATACAGTCGTTTCCTGGCTGACTGATAAAACGCTTTATGTAAGTTCCAGTGAATATGATGACGGTGGATCAAAATCTATTACCCACTATAAGACCATCAAACGTGCCAACGGATATTCTCTGTTGGAACTCGATTTGGAAACCGGCCGAAAGAATCAGATTCGTGTACACATGCAAGATTTAGGACATCCTATTATCGGTGATGGAAGATATGGAAGAGAAGATGCTCCCAACCCTATCGGACGACTGGCACTCCATGCTTTCAAACTTTGTTTCTATCATCCGGTAACGGGAGATTTGATGGAGTTCGAGACACCTTATCCGGCGGAGTTTAAGAAGTTGTTTCTGAAAAAATAAATTCCTATATTCAAAAATAAAGCCAGAATCATAATCGACTCTGGCTTTATTTTTAATCTTCATTATTATTTTATTGACGCCTCATATAAAATGGCTGTCCATCTATTCTATCTCTAAAATCCTGCCAATTATTATACCATGTTCCACTAAATGTCCTGCCGGTAGCTTCTGCACCCCAAATATAGGCATAAGTGCGGTCACCGTAGAAAAATAATTCCATTGAATTATATCCTCCATCAATCCATCTCCACTCAAAAACCAGATAATTTGGATCACCAGCAGAACCAATCGTTCCTTGATTTCTCGCATTAAATGTCATGAGCGTACCTCTTCCCCAGGTATATGCCCCGAAATCAATTTCTTCATTAGTATACCACTCGCCAGGCAGATTAAATTCTGTCTCTTCTTCACTCTCACACGAAGTAAAGCCAACCAATAAAGTCAGCATCATCAAGATACCTGCATATCTCTTTATCATTTTCATAATTCTCTAGTTTATTGCGTTTATTAATACAAAATTAGCATTTTATATTTACTATACATCACAAGCCACAAGTTTTTTGTACCTTTGCAAAGATAATATTAAATTTTCCACATGAAACTTCTTTGGCTTGATTTAAATAGTTCGTACGCTCATTCTTCGCTGGCATTGCCAGCCTTACATGCCCAGATAGCAAATAATACAGACATTGAATGGTGTACGGTCTCCGCCACTATCAATGAAAATACCGGTAGTGTCGTCAATCAAATCTACCGCCATCAACCGGATATCATTGCAGCTACCAACTGGCTATTTAATCACGAGCAACTCCTGCACATCGTTTCACGCGCAAAAGCGTTACTACCTCACTGCTGTGTTATACTCGGAGGTCCCGAGTTTTTAGGAGATAATGAAGCTTTCTTATATAAGAACAAATTTGTAAGCGGAGTGTTTCGCGGAGAAGGCGAAGAAGTATTTCCTTTATGGTTAAAAGTGTGGAATCAGCCAAGAAAAGAATGGAAATCAATCACAGGACTCTGCTATCTGGATGAATCGGAAGCATACCATGACAACGGGCTCGCCCGTGTCATGAACTTTTCCGAATTAGTTCCTCCTGAAGAGAGCCGTTTCTTCAATTGGAGCAAACCCTTTGTGCAATTAGAAACTACCCGCGGATGTTTTAACACCTGTGCCTTTTGTGTCAGTGGAGGTGAAAAACCGGTTCGCACCCTATCTCTTGAAGCAACCCGGAAACGTCTTGACGTGATACACCAACACGGAATCAAGAATGTACGGGTACTGGACCGCACTTTCAATTACAACAACAAACGGGCAAAAGAATTACTAAATCTATTCCGCGAATACCCGGATATCTGTTTTCATCTGGAAATTCATCCTGCACTCCTTTCCGATGAACTCAAACAGGAATTAGCCACCCTTCCTAAAAGACTGCTACACCTGGAAGCCGGAATCCAAAGCCTTCGGGAAAACGTGCTTGAACAAAGCCGGAGAATAGGCAAACTCTCCGATGCTCTGGCCGGACTCAAGTATCTATGTTCCCTTGAAAACATGGAAACTCATGCCGACTTAATAGCAGGACTCCCACTCTACCATCTATCAGAAATTTTCGATGATGTCCGTACTTTAGCAGAGTATGGCACAGGAGAAATCCAACTGGAATCCCTCAAATTACTTCCGGGCACCGAAATGAAAAGAAGAGCGGACGAATTAGGCATACAGTACTCTCCACTCCCTCCATACGAAGTTCTTCAAACTCGTGAAATCACCGTAGATGAATTACAGACAGCACATTATCTGTCCCGCCTGTTAGACGGTTTCTACAATACCCCAACTTGGCGAAGCATCACACGGATACTCATTCTCGAAAACCCTCATTTTATACATGAGTTACTCGATCATTTAGTTCAAACAGATGTGATTGACACCCCTCTTAGCCTGGAAAAAAGAGGATTAATCCTCTATGACTTCTGCAAGAATCATTATCCCGACTACCTGACACAAGTCAGCATTGCATGGATAGAAGCGGGTATGTCATTAAAAAAAGCTCCGGCAGAAAAAGTAAGAACCAAAAGACAGCTACCACCTGAAAGCTGGGAAATAGAATACGGAGCATATCGCGAGAATCTACGATTATGTTTCCTTCCCACCGATGAAGAAGGACATGGTTACTGGTTTGGTTTTGAGTCGGAGATTCAGAAGATACAACCGGTTTTCAAGGCTAAAAAACTATCATAAATAAAAGAAAAGTATTCTCATATTATGTGAAATTATTATTAGTCGCTAATCGTTTAGAGCAGCATTTCCTGTTTTCCACCGTCCATACAATAAACTTTACTAGCACAGTGTATGGACATTCGAAAATATCAATTCAATATTTTTTGCCTATTATTGTTCCCCTTATCCGCAACAGGACAAGAATGGAACAAACAGGATTCATTGAGACTTCAGCAAATGCTGGAATCCGATCAGGAGATCAAGATAAATAGAAAGTTTATCGAAAAAGTAGAGCAAAACATGTACTCTCGAAAACCATTTGTAGATTTTGATCCCACACTACCGACTTTAAAATCTTCCATGATTTTTTCGAAACCTTCCATTCGCACTTATCAGACATTCCTAAAACCGGGTTCCACCTTTTTACCCACTTACTCCTGGTTAAGAATAAACAAGAATCTTGTGCTGCACAGTAAAAGTAATTTTGCAGAAAATTCCAGTTGCTTTCATATCCAAAGCCAAATAGAATATAATTTATCTCCCAAATGGTCTCTCAACATATATGGCGTACAAAACCTTGATACCCGAAAACACCGGGGCCTCCCTTCCGAAGTGGAACCCACCCAATTGGGTAGTAATGTTGTTCTCAAAATAAATAAAAACTGGAAAATAAAAACAGAGGTACAATACCAATACAATGTCCTCCGCAAAAGATGGGAATGGATACCTCAAATTAGTGTTTCATACGAATGGTAACCCGTGCCGACAATCAGGAATCGAAAAGTTTTAGAAAACAAGAAAGCATATTTTCCATTTATTCTCGTACCTTTGTCATACGATTAAATATGCTATCATAATGAAGAACTTTATCAAGGGATTCCGGTTTACCCCCTCTAATTATCCGGCAGAAGTAGAAGCAAAAATACAGAAATACAGAAAGCAAGGTTATAAACTTCCACCGCGCAAAGTACTCCGTACTCCCGAGCAACTGGAAGGTATCCGGGAAAGTGCCAAGATCAATACTGCACTGCTGGACTATATTTCAGAGAATATCCGGGAAGGCATGTCCACCGAAGAAATTGATGTGCTAGTGTATGATTTCACCACCAGTCACGGTGCCATCCCTGCCCCACTCAACTACGAAGGATTTCCCAAAAGTGTTTGCACCAGCATCAACGATGTAGTGTGTCACGGAATACCCAATAAAAATGAGATTCTGAAAAGCGGAGATATTATCAATGTAGATGTTTCCACCATTTACAAAGGATATTTTTCCGATGCATCCCGTATGTTTATGATTGGAGACGTCAACCTTGATATGCAAAAGTTAGTACAGGTAACCAAAGAATGTATGGAAATAGGAATTGCTGCCGCACAACCCTGGAAACAGCTGGGTGATGTAGGCGCCGCCATCCAGGAACATGCAGAAAAGAACGGATTCAGCGTAGTCCGTGATCTCTGCGGACATGGCGTAGGGATGCAATTCCATGAGGAACCGGACGTAGAACATTTCGGACGCCGGGGCACAGGCATGATGATCGTGCCGGGCATGACCTTCACCATCGAACCCATGATTAATATGGGAACCTACGAAGTGTTTGTAGACGATGCCGACGGATGGACCGTCTGCACCGACGACGGACTGCCTTCCGCCCAATGGGAAAATATGATTCTGATTACTGAAACCGGAAACGAAATTCTGACATATTAATGGAACTGATTCTACTTATTGTTATTGCCGTGTTAATGATAGTCCTACTTGTATTATCACTAACCAAAGGCAACAATCAAACTCAAGCAGAACAATTACAAATAGCCTTGCGTCAGCAAATGCAGGAAAACCGGGAAGAACTGAACCGCAGCATCCGGGAACTTCGCATGGAAATGACGCAAACGCTGAACCAGAATATGCAACAGCTCCAAGATGTTCTGCACAAGAATATGATGACTACCGGAGAACTGCAACGACAGAAATTCGACATGATGGCCCGCCAGCAGGAAGCATTACTGAAATCCACCGAGAAACGACTGGATGATATGCGCCTGATGGTGGAAGAAAAGCTCCAGAAAACCCTGAATGAACGTATCGGCCAATCATTCGAAATCGTCCGTTCGCAACTTGAGAACGTGCAAAAAGGACTGGGAGAAATGAAATCTCTTGCTCAAGATGTCGGGGGACTAAAAAAGGTATTGAGCAACGTAAAGATGAGAGGAACGTTCGGCGAAGTCCAACTGGGTGCACTCTTAGAACAAATGATGAGCCCCGAACAGTACGACGCCAATGTCAAAACCAAAAAGAGCGGAACCGAATTTGTAGAATTTGCCATCAAACTTCCGGGAAAAGATGACGCCAACAGCACCGTCTACCTCCCCATCGACGCCAAATTTCCGAAAGATGTATACGAACAATATTACGATGCATTCGAAGCGGGAGACGCAGCATTGATGGAATCGTCCGGCAAGCAATTGGAAAATACAATCAAAAAGATGGCAAAAGACATCCATGATAAGTATGTGGACCCGCCTTTTACCACAGATTTTGCCATCATGTTCCTCCCGTTTGAAAGCATATATGCCGAAGTAATCCGACGCACCAGTCTCATCGAAACACTCCAAAAGGAGTATAAGATTGTAGTTACAGGTCCGACAACATTAGGCGCCATCCTCAACAGTCTCCAGATGGGATTCCGCACACTTGCTATCCAAAAACGTACCGGAGAAGTCTGGACCGTATTGGGAGCTGTCAAAACAGAATTCAGTAAATTCGGAGGGTTACTTGAAAAAGTACAAAAGAACTTGCAAAGCGCCGGTGACCAACTCGAAGAAGTCATGGGAAAACGAACACGTGCCATCGAACGCAAACTGCGGCAAGTGGAACAGTTGCCACACGAAGAAAGCCAAAAGATTCTACCTATTGACGTAGAAGACGATTTGACAGATTACTAACTGATATTATTTAGGCACGGATTACACGATAAACACGGAAAGAAAATAAACTTATCCGTGCAATTCGTATAATCCGTGCCTAAAAAAATTAGAGAAAGTGTTTCGACACACCTCCACACTAAACAGAAAATGCTCTACAACATTTCCATATCACGTCAATCCGCATAACTCCGCAAAGCCAAATTCTTCACCCAAAGAACGAAGATACCCGTCAGAATCAGATTCAATACCAGAGTAAGCACTGAAATAACCAATGCCGGGCCACCCAAGTTATATCCCAATGCAATGAAAATGATTCCGGCCCCTACCTCACCACGGGTAAACATACCGATGGAAAGAGCCAGTCGCTCACTTAATTTCCGGTCACGATAAAAGAACATCGGACAAAGCTTTCCTATATTCGACAATAAAGAGACAATCACCACATGAAACATAATCATTCCCCACGACATCATCTCCTGCGAACCAGTCACGGAATAAGAACCAGCATGAGTCTCCGCAAAGTTCACTCCGATAAAATGCGGCATACTCATTCCCACCAGGAACATGAAGAAAAATGAAATCCCGGTAGACACCTTTCGTTCCACAGGTGTGTCATGTTCCTTATGTTTCATAATCATACCCAGAACAAATGCCGGCAACAGGACTTCAATATGAATACTTCCCTCGTCCCCATACAATTCTTTACTCCCCAGATACAGTATTTGAGTAGCCAGAAATATAATCATTGAATAAAAGAGGATAGCCTTCCAGTCCTGACGCCAATCATACTTATTCAATCTTTGCCAGCCGATCGACAATAACAAGAACACAATCACCACCACAATAATCAACTGCCAGCGCAGCCCAATCATCATAATCTGAAGAGGAATCATTAAAAGAATCGTATCCAAGTCATCGAAAATTGCCAATACCTGTATTTTCTTATAAATCCAACTGGACTTCAGTCCGATAGCCGCCAACATCGTAAACAGAATACCGGCTGATGTAGGTGCAGCAAAACGGCTTAACAATAAATTCTCCTTCCATGCTTCCCAACTATTCCAAAAATCGGGAGGAAGCAATACAAACACATAATAAATAGCAATCATAAACCATGGTAAAGCAGCCGTAGCCATGGCTATAAAATAATCTTGAGCGTAACTTTTCCACCGTGTTTTATCAAGGACGAACTCACGGCCTACATTAATATTATTAACTCACTCTAAATTGGGCTTTGATTGAAAATCAAGAAGTTGGGCGTTTGCCTATATTATATAGGTAACAATATGGAAACGAGCGGACTTCTGCTCGTTTCTGTATTTTGCAATATGCAAAGAACGCCTCAATTCGGGGACAAAGATACGATATTTTTCTTAATATCCCATAATTTGCAAGAAGAGAAACATAGAAATTAGGACTTTTTTACATGAAATCTCAAACTTGTGAACATAAGCCCATCATAAAATGAATAGCAAGTATTCCTGCTGAGTTTATCAAATAAGGGCCATTGTTGTTGATGACGACTCTACCATCAGCTCATATATACCTTTTCGACACAAGCATATCTTGTTTTCGTTTGTACTCCGAGTGTGTACAGTTTCAAACCATGATTTACATTCTTATATAAGAAAGTGAAGCCGTGACCATTTGTGTATTTTTGCCAAACTAACTCCAGTACATACAACAGATGTAAAAGATTTCTGCAAAATCGACCAAAATCATAAGAAAAAAACACCAAATCAGCAAATTTCTTAAAGATTATATCCGTTTATTAAGATTATTTTTGTATATTTGCAGCATTAGTTTGGTGGTAAAGCCTATTGGCCTGCCACGTGACAATAGGACTTTACGGAGCAAGCCTATATCACAATTCTTCTCCGTAGTAACAGTCCGTTCTCTCTCACTGGTCTCTCCCTGCGCGGCAGAGGCATACGTTTTTATATTTTTCAAACACTCCAAATTGACAGCGCATGATAGATCAAAGTCGCCAATTTAAAATCTCTGGAGCTGAAAAAATCACCGATAAGGTAATAGAAGAAAAGGACTCTAAAAATAATAATACAAAAGATAATAAATAATGGATACGATACCTCTATGGTGCATAATATTTATTAATTGCATAACGCTCTTGAGTAGTGTATGGATACTTATATATTTATACAGAAATAGGAGTAAAAAAAGTTTTTCCACATATATATATGGAATAGCTTCATTGATAGGACTGTTCTTAGGTGTGATAAGTTTTTTTATTACATCTGTCATGCATTTTGTGCAATATTATTTGGTATAGAAATATTCATTGATACATATATGGAACAGAAAAAGAGTCCTGTTAATAGGACTTATTTCAAAATAACAATTCCTCATCCTTCAGTTCTTAAGGGCTACTATGGCGGTATTGGTTTTATGTTCTATGGGATAATGGTGATATTATATTACATGATATAAGCAAAAATATGTCCAATAGTTGCAGGTTATCAAGGATAATTATGCAACCTTTGCAGTGCCGTACAACGGCGAGGACAACAACGACTATGTGGACGGCGAGGTGGTGCAGCATATCGAGTATGTACCTTTCGGTGAGGTTTTCGTTGAGGAACGCAATAACATTTCAAATAATCCATTAAGAAGAGAGAGAAATGGCAAAAGATAGGATGCTTTATATGAAATTATGTTTTGTAGTAATAGTCTTTGGACTATCTTTTATTATTTGTAACAAGCATTATATTAAGTATAGTGCTTGTTACAAGCTTCCGATACCTAAAACTCCATTTTATCCAGATGCTTATAAATTTGCAAATACAAAAGAAGAGTTTTTGTCAAATATAAAATTAATTAACAATGCAATAAAAGTAGAAGCCATTATTGATATAAATAAACTTGATTT
>ONZZ01002303.1_pt1 | contig 10325 bp, 9 predicted proteins | sample 1671101 | NCBI WGS metagenome assembly ONZZ01 (sample SAMN06348122, study PRJEB24527) | human gut metagenome | biome: human gut; feature: ankylosing spondylitis patient; material: feces | host: Homo sapiens | place: China | collected 2015-10
AAATTGCTTGCGGGTGCATACGGAATGCGCCCCTCCGAATAACGGGTGCGTTGGAGGGGCGGCCATTGGCCGCCCGCGGAACGCGGTGGCTGCCGCAATGTGCCTGCGGGCGGGCAATGCCCGCCCCTACATGCCCGTAGGGGCGGATTCCATATCCGCCCGAGAACTGCGCCATAACCCCATTTTTACCTATTATACCGTATTTTCCCCTATAATTCAATCACAGAAAGGAGAAATCCCTATGCAAATCACACGCTTGTCTGCTGCTGAATGTGAGGACCTCTACCGCTCTGCCCTGCCGCGGGATTTCCCCGCCGCCGAGCTGAAGCCGTTTGCCGAGATCCAACGCCTGCTGGAGTCCGGCGTCTACGAGCCGCTCCTTCTGACCGATGACGCGGGCGCACGGCTGGCCTATGCGTGGCAGGTCGTGCTGCCGGGCCAGCGCACGGCGCTGCTGGACTACTTTGCCGTGCGGTACGACCTGCGCGGCAGCGGCGTGGGCACGGCGGCGCTGGGGCTGGTCCGGGACTACGACGCCATGCGGGTACACGACCTGGTGCTGGAATGCGAGCACCCCGCCGAGGCTCCCGACCCGTCCATCGCACGGCGGCGCATTGGATTTTACCTGCGGGCAGGCGCGCGGGCCACGGCGCTGGAAAGCCGGGTGTTCGGCACGCGGTACGCCGTGCTGGCCCTGCCCTGCGGCGGTACGGTCCCCGACGCGGCGCTTTGTAAAGAGCTGCGCACGCTGTACAAGGTCATGGTGCCGCACCCGTATTATCGCGGGCAGGTCATATTTTACGGCAGCTAGGCACATACTACCCCCAAAAAAGGGAGGAATGAAATGTGAAACTGGATCCCAGGCAATATGATGAGATGGTCAGCCGCGCATCGCCGCCGTCGCCCGTGGTGCGGGACTGCGCGTGGGCGTTTTTGGTCGGCGGAGCCATCTGCACCCTCGGCGAGGCACTGCGGCAATTTTTCCTGATTTGGTACGACAAAACGCTGGCGGGCACGCTGACGAGCATTGCGCTGATTTTTCTGTCCGCCATTTTCACACTGCCGGGCTGGTACCAAAAGCTGGCCGCCAAGGCGGGCGCGGGGACGCTGGTGCCCATTACAGGGTTTGCAAACTCCGTCGTCAGCCCGGCGATTGAATTCAAGGCCGAGGGCTGGGTGACCGGTGTAGGCGCGAGGATTTTCGGCATCGCAGGGCCGGTCATCGCGTTTGGGACGCTGGCCAGCTTTGTGTGGGGCGTGCTCTACTGGCTGCTGGGAAAGGTGGGGTGACCGATGACGCGCAGAGGCGATACCCTGCTGTTTGACGCGCCGCCCACCGTGGCGGCCTGGGCCGCGGCAGGCGGCAAAAAGGAGAGCGAGGGCCCGCTGGCATCGGCCTTTGACTTTGTGACGCAGGACGCGGCTTTTGGCGAGCAGGGCTGCGAAAACTGGGAGCAGGCCGAAAGCCTCTTGCAGCGCAAGGCCGTGGAGCTCTGTCTGCGCAAGGCGGATATTCCGCGTTCCAAAGTCGATCTTGCGTTTGCGGGCGACCTGCAGGCCCAGTGTACGGCCAGCAACTACACGATGCGGGAACTGGGCATCCCGTTTGCGGGCGTCTACGGCGCGTGCTCGACCATGGCGGAGACGCTGGGCCTTGCCGCGGTGTTTGCGGCAGGCGGCATGGCCGAGCGGGTCCTGGCGCTGACAAGCAGCCATTTTTGCGCGGCAGAGCGGCAATTCCGCACGCCGCTGGAGTACGGCGCCAAGCGCACCCCCACGGCCCAGTGGACCGCCACGGCGGCGGGGGCCTGCCTGCTGCGGGGGCCGGGGCAGGGGGGCGTGCAGATTTTGTCCGCCACCTTTGGCCGGGTGCAGGATCTGGGCATCCGGGACATCAACAACATGGGGGCCGCCATGGCCCCCGCCGCCTACGACACCCTGCGGGCGCACTTCACTGCTACCGCCACCGGCCCGGAGGATTATGACCTCATCGTCACCGGCGATCTGGGGTTGCTGGGCCACCAGATCGTCACTGACCTCTTCCGGCAGGACGGCGTGGACATGACAAAGAACTACACCGACTGCGGGCTGCTGCTGTACCATCTGGAGAAGCAGGATATGCACGCCGGAGGCTCCGGCTGCGGCTGCTCCGCCGCCGTGTTCAATGGTTACCTGCTCCGTGGCCTGCGTGAGGGACGCTGGAAGCATCTGCTCTTCGCCCCCACCGGAGCGCTGCTGAGCCCCACCTCCTCCTTTCAGGGGGAGTCCATCCCCGGCATCTGTCATGCGGTGGCACTTTCCGCCGCAAAGGAAGGAGTGTAAGCCTTGGATTACCTGAACGCATTTCTCTGCGGCGGCGTCCTCTGTGCCATCGGCCAGTTTCTCATCGACCGCACCCAACTGACCCCTGCCCGCATCCTCACCGGCTATGTGGTGGCCGGGGTGCTTTTGCAGGCGGTGGGCGTCTATCAGTATCTGGTGGACTGGGGCGGCGCCGGCGCCACTGTCCCCCTCACCGGCTTCGGATACAGTCTCGCCAAGGGCGTGGCTAAGGCCGTGGCGGAAAAGGGACCGCTGGGCATCCTCACCGGCGGCCTTACCGCCACCTCCGGCGGCATCGCCGCAGCGGTGGTCTTTGCCGTGCTGGCAGCCATTTTCTTCAAGCCCAAAGAAAAGCGTTGACAAATACCCACAGGGGGTATATAATGCCACCATGAAATTATACCCCAGGGAGGTATTTGTATGGACTGCTGCTGCCATAAGACAAAGCACCGCTCCGACGAGGAGCAAAAGAAACTCACCCATCGCCTCAACCGCATCGAGGGACAGGTCCGTGGCCTGCGGGAGATGCTGCAAAAGGACGCCTACTGCCCGGATATCCTGATCCAGGTCTCCGCCGTCAGCGCCGCCCTCAACAGCTTCAGTAAGGAGCTGCTGGCCACCCACATCCGCACCTGCGTGGCCGATGGCATCCGTCAGGGGGATGACGCCGTCATTGACGAGCTGGTCACTACCCTGCAAAAGCTCATGAAGTAAGGGGGTGCCGATGATGACCGAACAATTTGCCGTGACCGGCATGACCTGCGCCGCCTGCTCGGCTCATGTGGAAAAGGCGGTCTCCAAGCTCAGCGGCGTGCAGAGCGCCCCGGTGAACCTGATGCTGGGCAGTATGACCGTCACCTACGACGAGAAGGCGGTCACCGAAGGCGATATCATCGCCGCCGTAAAGGCGGCTGGCTACGGGGCCTCCCCTGCCTCCCAAACGGATCAGGGCCAGCTGCGCCGGGATCAGGACGCCGCCCTCCGCCGCCGGAAGAAGCACCTCATCTGGTCGGTGGTATTTCTGGTGCCGCTGTTCTACCTGAGCATGGGCCACATGATGGGCCTGCCCTTGCCGCAGGTGCTGCATACGCGCCCTCTGCTGCTGGCCTGTCTGCAGCTGGCGCTGGTGATCCCCATTCTCATTCTCAACCGCAATTATTTTACCGTAGGTTTCTCCCGTCTGGTGAAGCTTAGCCCCAATATGGACTCGCTGGTGGCCGTCGGCGCTGCGGCTGGCCTTGTATACAGCCTCATTGAAATGGGCCTGCTGGCCGCCGGACAGGTATCCGGTATGCCGGACCTGTACTTCGAGTCCGCCGGCATGATCCTGACGCTGGTGACGGTGGGCAAGTATCTGGAGGAGCGCTCCCGCGGCAAGACCACCGGCGCCATCTCCGCCCTGCTGGCTCTGGCCCCGGAGAGTGCCATGGTGCGCCGTCAGGGGCAGGAGCTCACCATCCCCACGGAGGAGATCGTGGCCGGTGACACCGTCATCGTCCGTCAGGGCGGCCGTATCCCCGTGGACGGTGTCATCACCGACGGCCACGCCGCCGTGGATGAATCCGCCATCACCGGTGAGAGCCTGCCGGTGGAGAAGGTCCCCGGCGACGCCGTCACCTCTGCCACTGTCACCAGCTCCGGTTATCTGGAGCTGCGGGCCACCCGTGTGGGCGGCGACACCACCCTCTCCCAGATCATCCGGCTCATGGAGGAGGCCGCCTCCTCCAAGGCCCCCATCTCCCGGCTGGCAGACCGCATCAGCGGCATCTTCGTGCCGGCGGTCATGGCCATCTCCCTGACGGCGGCCCTGCTGTGGGCCTTCGTGGGGGGCATGGATGTCCACTTCTGCCTCTCCATCGCCATCGCCGTGCTGGTGATCTCCTGCCCCTGTGCTTTGGGTCTTGCTACCCCCGTGGCCATCATGGTAGGTACGGGACAGGCCGCCCAGCAGGGCATCCTCATCAAGTCCGCAGAAAGTCTGGAGCTGCTGCACAAGGTGCAGACGGTGGTGCTGGATAAAACCGGCACCGTCACCATGGGCCAGCCCCGTGTCACGGATATCCTCTGCGCCTCCGGCGTCACGGAGGAAGAGCTGCTCTGCGTGGCCGCCTCGGCAGAAAAGCCCTCGGAGCACCCGCTGGCCCACGCCATCGTGGAGGAGTCTCAAGCCCGCCACATCCCCCTCTGCCCCGTGTCCGGCTTCCGCTCCGTCCCCGGCGGCGGGATCCAGGCCACCCTCTCCGGCGAAGCGGTGCTGGCCGGCAATGCCGGTTATCTGGCGCAGAACGGTGTCTCGCTGGCGGCCATGGAGGCCGACGCTCACCGGCTGGCCGAGGACGGCAAAACGCCCCTGTTCTTCGCCGAGAGCGGCCATCTGCTGGGCTGTATAGCCGTGGCGGACGTGGTGAAGCCCGACAGTGCCAAGGCCATTGCAGCCCTGCGGCGCATGGGCCGCCGAGTGGTGCTGCTCACCGGCGACAACCAGCGCACCGCCAACGCCATCGCCCGTCAGATCGGCGTAGATCAGGTCATCGCACAGGTGCTGCCGCAGGATAAGGCCAAGTGCGTGGCCCAGCTCCAGCAGCAGGGTCAGCGGGTGGCCATGGTGGGCGACGGCGTCAACGATGCCCCGGCGCTGGCGCAGGCCGATGTGGGCCTTGCCATCGGCGCCGGTACGGACATCGCCATCGAGTCGGCGGATGTGGTGCTGATGAAGAGCAGTCTGCTGGACATCCCCGCCGCCATGGACCTCTCCCGTGCCGTGCTGCGGAACATTAAGCAGAACCTGTTCTGGGCCTTCTTCTATAACTCCATCGGCATCCCTGTGGCCGCCGGTGTCCTGTATCCGGCCCTGCACCTGACCCTGAATCCCATGCTGGCCGCCGCCGCCATGAGCCTCAGCTCCGTGTGCGTGGTGTCCAATGCCCTGCGTCTGCGGGGCTGGAAGCCCCCGGCCTTTCCCGATCAGCCTGCACCCACCGCTCCCCTGCCGGAGAGCGCCGTGTTCCAGTCTCAAGGAAAGGAGGAGAATACCGTGAACAAGACCATCCATATTGACGGCATGATGTGCACCCACTGCACCGGCCGTGTGGAAAAGGCCCTCAATGACCTGCCCGGCGTAGAGGCCACCGTGGATCTGGACTCCAAGTCCGCCGCCGTCACCTGCACCCCCGACGTGTCCGATGACACCCTGCGTCAGGCCGTGGAGGATGCCGGCTACCACGTTACCGGCATCCGGTAATTGCCGCCTCCCACCACGGGGCTTTCCTCCCGGGAGGACGCCCCATCCCATGGCATTTTCCCAAGAAAAAGAGCATCCTGTGAGGGCTATTTCCTTCACAGGATGCTCTTTTTAATTCTGTTATCCGTTGTTCTGCTGCCCCACATGGGTGAAGTAATATCCGCCGATACCATCCGTCAGCAGTCCCGTGTAGGCGCTGCTGAGCCGGCTGCTCTGACCGGTAAAATACAAGGGGCATACATACCCCGTCTCCAGCAGCAGACGCTCGGCATCCTCCAAATAGGCGTCCCGTACCTCTACCTCGCCGCAGTCCGCCGCCACACCCATCAGCATATCGTAGGCGTGGGAGTAGAAGAACTCCCCCTCCTTGCTGCCGCTGGCCCACTGCCGCAGCAGGCCCATGGCGTCGTTGCGGTCGCTTTTCAGCGTTACCATAGCGATGGCAAACTCGCCGCTGGCCACATCCCGCTGTACCTCCTCGCCGGTAACGCCCTTCAGCGTCACCACAAGGCCCAGCTGATTCCGCCAGGTATCCCGCAGCAGCTGAGCGATCTTGGCGTTGATGTCGTTCTCCTCGTACAGCAGCGTCACCTGCCCCAGCCCCGCCAGACTGCTGGGGTCTGTCAGGCCGGCCTGCCGCATCAGCTCCGCCGCCTTCTCACGGGCAGCCCTCCGCGCCTCTGGGTCGTTGTTAATGAGGTCGCCGCTCTCCGTGCGGAAGTCTCCGCCCATGGTGTTACGTATCCCTCCGGGAATCAGTCCGGTCGCCAGAGTCACCAGACGGCTCTCTGTCAGCGCCGCCAAGGCGTTCCGGTCGATGACCAGCGACATGGCCTGCCGCAGCTCCTCGCTGGCCAGGCTCTGTGCCATCTGGTTCACCAGCAGCGTCATCACCTGAGGATAGCTGTCCGGTGTCCATGTCTCCGGCTCATCCGCCAGCTCCTCTTGGGACAGTCCCAGTACGAAATCCACCTCGTTCTTTTTCAGCAGCTCCGTCCTCATCGCCGCATCCGTCTCGAACCGGAACACCAGCGTGCTCATTTGCAGTCGCCGCTGGTCGTAGTAGTTCTCCGGTACCGTGGCGGTCAGCAGACCGTTCTTCCATTCGCTGATGCGGTAGGCCCCGTTGGTACACAGGGCCGTGGGATCCGCCTGCCAGTTCTTCGGCTGATCGCTGCGTACCGGCATGGTGGCCGCTGCCGTACACACGGCGCTTAAAAAGTAGGCGCACCGATTGCTGAGGGTCACCACAAAGGTGTTCTCTTCCGGGGCCGACACCTGCAGCTTGCTGACATCGCCGCTGCTGCGAACCTGCCGATACCCCGCCACCATCTCCAGCAGCGCCGCATTAGGGGAGGCCGTGGCCGGGTCCGCCAGCCGCTGCCAGGCGTAGACAAAATCCGCCGCCGTCACCTTCTGCCCGTCGGACCACTTCATGTCCCGCAGGGTGAAGGTATAGGTCTGGGTTCCGTCGTTGTTGTCGGTGCAGGTATATTTCCGGGCAGCCCCGGCCTCCACCCGGCTGCCGCCCTGCCCGTCAGAGGACAGCTTCATGAGAGTCTCATACAGATGGCTCACCACGATGCGCTCGGAGTCTGTGGTGACCATAGCCGGGTCCAGCGTCCCCGGCAGCTCCGGCAGGCATACCCGCAGCGTCTGCGGCTCCCGCCGGGTGCCGCAACCCGCCAGCGCCGCCGCCATCACCAGCGTCAGCAGCAGGCAAACGCCCCGTTTCCAAATATTCATAGCCCCACCTCTTACTTCTCCAGCGGAACCACCGTGCCGTCCCCCTCCAGCTTGGCGGAGACGATCTGGCTGCGGGTGTTGCGGGCGATATCGTCCAGCCGCATCCGGCTGGGAAAATCCGACAGCAGCGTATAGGCCACGCCGTGGCGCTTGGCCCGCCCTGTCCGTCCGATGCGGTGGACGTAGTACTCATTCTCCTCCGGCACGTCGAAGTTGAAGACGGCGTCCACGTCGTCCACGTCGATGCCCCGGCTGGCCACGTCCGTGGCCACGAACACATGGAGCTTGCCCTCCCGGAACTGGGCCATGACCTCCTCCCGCTTCTTCTGGGGGATATCTCCGTGGATGCACTGGGCGTCCAGCCCACGCATCTGCAAAAACTTCGTCAGCCGCTCCGTGGAGCCCTTGGTGTTGCAGAAGCAGATGACCCGCTCCAGCCCCTGCTTCTTGATGATGGCGGCAATGGCGTCCACCTTGGCGTCGGAGTCCACATCGAGGCGGTACTGCAAAATATCGGGCTTATTCTCCTGCGTGGCCTGCACCGTGATCTCCTCCGGATCCCGCTGATAGATCCACGAGATATCCATCACCTCACGGGAGATGGTGGCGGAGAACATCCCCAGATTCTTCCGGTTGGGGATCTTGTCCAATATCCGCCGCACATCGTGGATAAAGCCCATATCCAGCATCCGGTCCGCCTCATCCAGCACCACGGTGGACACCTCGTTCAGCACCACCGTCCGCCGCTTCATGTGGTCGGAGAGCCGCCCCGGCGTGGCCACCACGATCTGGGGCCGCCGCTTCAGGGCGTTGATCTGCTTACCGATAGGCTGGCCGCCGTACAGGCACACCAGCCGCACCCCCTCGTGGCACACCGCCACCTCCCGCATCTCCTCGGTGATCTGCATGGCCAGCTCACGGGTGGGGGCCAGGATCACCGCCTGCACCGCCTCGCTCTCCGGGTCGATGCGCTCGATGATGGGGATGCCGAAGGCCATGGTCTTACCGGTGCCGGTAGGGGCCTTGGCGATCACGTCCTTCCCCGCCAGCATGGGGGGGATGCACCCGGCCTGTACGGGGGTGCTCACTTCATATCCTTTGTTGTGTATGGCACGCATGGTCGCCTCCGACAGCCCAAAGCTCTCGAAGGGTGCGCCCTGTGTAATGTCCATAGTGTTGTCCTCGTTCAGCCATAATAGATTATACCACCGCTGTCAATAGAGCGGCGCACCCTCCCGCCGGAGAATACGCCGCTCATCATCTCTTACTCCGCCCGTTGGCGCTGCACCTGCTCCACCGTGTGCCGGTACTGCTCCGCCGCCGTCTCGGCGCTCACCCTTTCCGGAGAGCCCATCAGCCGGAAGCTCCCGTCCTCCAGCCTTACGCCGTAGGAGATGCCGCCGAAGAAGTACAGCCGCTCCTCCGAAGCCGTCCCGCCGCCTTCCTCGGCCAGCCCCTCATAGGCCGGGATACCGTCGAAGGAGTAAGCGCCGGTGCAAAGCTCCCCGCCCAGCGCATCCACTTGAAGATACCCTGTCTCCATGCCGCCGGTGGTCAGCCTGCACACATATCCGTTGCACCGGTCGTCGGGGCCGTAAAGGGGCCTGCCTTGGAGGATCGCCGTGGTATCGTCCCATGTGCAGTCCGGCCCGCCCTCCCCGGCGATGCGGCGGATTTCACCCTCTGCGAAGGTCATGGCCTGCTTTTCCGTCACGGATACTACGGTCCCCTCCGGTTCTCTGCCACCCCGACCTATCCAGAGCAGCACCAGCACAAGCACTGCCAGCAAGGATACCGCAAGCACCGCTATGTTCCTTCCCGCTTTCATGATAGAGCCTCCTTTATCGCCCATCCAACCACTGTCTTTCTCCTTACTTTTACCATACCTCCACGGCAAAGTCAATAGATTCGTCCCTCACTTTTTTGTGCAAAGTGCGTATTTTCCGTTTCGCCTCCTCCAAATATTATAAATTATTGACAATTCATTTTCTTTACCATACAATTATCTTACCATATACCGAAAACATATCGTGTGAAAAGGAGGGCCACCGTGAAGCATCGAATCCTCTATCTCTTGAGTGCGCTGTGCATCCTGCTGACGGGATGCAGTGCCTTACCCGTGAACACCGGCGATGAGATCGCCTATTGGACCGGCGAGACCCCCTTCAATGCCGCCGTGATCCCGGCAGCGCCCACCTGCACCGACGGCGTATTTTACGCAGACGGTCAGGCCCTGCCCACCGAGACCTTCTCCGGTACCCTGCCGGAGGGACAGCTCACCTTCCTCTGGTGCCAATATGATGGGCAGATCTTCCTCCAGAACCAGCAGGAGGACTGGTCTGCCGAGCCCATCTCCGGCTCCATGGACGCCGCCCTGTGCCGCCTGCGTGACCCGGAGCAGCTGGATCAGGGCCGGTACGCTCTGGCGTGGCTGGAGAGCGGCCAACTGACGTGGCTGCTGCCCGACCTGCTGACCCCCTACGGCATCTGGCAGCTGGAGGTCTCCCCGGATTTGCAGCAAGCCATCTTCCTGACCAAGCAGGCGGATCGTCAGGGCGCTTTCTACTGCGACGGACAGCAGGTGGTGGATCTGGCCTCCGCCTGCGGCATAGCGGAGGGTGCCTCTCCCATGCTCACCGCCCGCTGGCTGGGAGCGGATATCCTCGTGACAGCCACGGCTGGCGGAAGTCAGGAGTCCCGCCTGACGGATGTCTATGTCTACGACTGCGCCACAGAACTGGCCCGGCCGACCGTGTCCCGTGCCGCCGCCTACATCCCCCAGCGGCAGGAGGACGGCCTGCAATTCTATGCCGGTGCCGCCTATGCCACCTACCGGCAGAACGGAACCCTCTGGGTGACAAACCTCCGCACGGGAGATACCCACGACACCGGCGTCTCCGCCGATGCCCCATACCACATCTGCACCGGCGGAACCGCCCTCCTGCGGAGGCTCTCTCTGTCATGCGTTTCCCCTTTACAGCGCCTGTTCAATGGCCGCCAGCAGGTCGTCATACTC
>ONZZ01002311.1_pt1 | contig 10298 bp, 7 predicted proteins | sample 1671101 | NCBI WGS metagenome assembly ONZZ01 (sample SAMN06348122, study PRJEB24527) | human gut metagenome | biome: human gut; feature: ankylosing spondylitis patient; material: feces | host: Homo sapiens | place: China | collected 2015-10
TTTATGCAACTATAAGCAAAGCAAGTATTAGTTTCGTTAAAGCAAAGTAAAAGATAAATAGAAGCGTATGAAAATAAATGGAAGCATATGGGCAGGGAGGGCATTGTTAGCAGCCTTCTTGTTATCTTTTCTGATGGGTTCGGCACAACAACCGGTTTCGCTCGATTCTTGCCGACAGATGGCATTAAAGAATAATAAGCAACTACGTATAGCCGAAGAAAAGGTGAAAGGGGCAGGCTATACAAAAAAATCGGCTAGGGGAGCTTATTTCCCGGGAATAGATTTTACCGGGTCTTATATGTATAATCAAAAGTCGATATCGCTTTTGGAGTCCGACCAATATTTGCCTACAAAGACATTCGATTTAGCCAGTCAAGAATACAAGTATAATGTGGTAACTAACCCGGCGACCGGGCAACCTATATTGAACAACGGGCAGCCTATACCGTCGACTGTCGCCATGATCCCGAAAGAGGCTTTCGAGTTCGATGTGCATAATGTGTATGCCGGGTTGGTGACACTGACGCAACCTATTTTTATGGGGGGTAAGATAAAGGCATTGAACGATATTGCCGGATATGCCGAGAAGTTGGCGGTGTCGCAGAAGAATACGGCCGAGAAGGAAATTATTTATCAGACAGATGAGGCTTATTGGCAAGTGGTCTCTCTCGTTCATAAGAGAAAACTGGCCGAGAGTTATACGGCTTTACTCGATACGTTGAACCGGCATGTACAAGAGATGATAGCCGAAGGAGTTGCGACTCAGTCGGACGGATTGACCGTAGCCGTGAAGTTGAATGCTGCTCAGATAACCCTTGCTAAGGTCGATAACGGATTGGCTTTGTCGCGTATGGCTTTGTCTCAAATCTGCGGGTTGCCGGTCAATTCTATATTTACGCTTGAAGATGAATCGTTGGAGCGTGTAGCTCCGCAGGAGACTCCGTTGTCGTATAATATGGAGGAGGTTTTTAAAAATCGGAATGAAGTGTTGAGTCTTAATTATGCGGCGAAAATCTATGAAAAGAAGAAAAACTTGGCTCTTTCCGATATGTTACCCAAGTTGGCTTTGGTAGGGACTTATTCTTTTACCAATCCCAACGTATTTAACGGATTTAAAAACGAGTTCGACGGTATGTTCAGCGTGGGAGTAATGCTCAATATTCCAATCCTTCATTGGGGAAAGAACTATAATAAGATTCGTGCCGCTAAGAGTGAAGCGGTTGTTGCCAAGTTGGAATTGGCCGACGTGAAAGAAAAGATAGAATTGCAGGTAAGTCAAGCGGCTTTTAAAACTTCGGAGGCTTATAGAACTTATAAAATGGCTGTGAAAAATTTGGAGAAAGCCGATGAAAATTTGAGAAATGCGCAACTTGGATTTCAAGAGGGAGTACTTACGACAACAAATGTTCTTGAAGCTCAAACAGCATGGCTCGAAGCCCAATCGGAAAAAATAGATGCCGAAATCGATACCCGACTTTGCGAGGTTTATTTGGCTAAGGCTTTGGGCACTATGAAATATTGAAAATAGAAAATATAAAAAATAGCAAAACAGATTTACAATGGAAAATCTAAGAGAAAAGAAAGAGCGCAGTTTGGTCGTAGGCCTCATTGCTTTGATTGTCATTATAGTTGTTTTGGCCTTGATCGGATTATTCTTGCTTAAACCGGAGCCCCAAATTATTCAAGGGCAAGCCGAAGCGACACAAGTACGGGTTTCAGGAAAGTTGCCCGGCCGAGTGGTCGAATTCATGGTAGAGGAGGGACAGCATGTTCTGGCGGGGGATACATTGGTACATATTCATTCTTCGTTGGTAGAGGCGAAACTCTCACAGGCCGAGGCTATGGAAACCGTAGCTAAGGCTCAGAATAAAAAGGTGGACAGTGGTACGCGTGTGGAACTGTTGAATTCTGCCTATGATATGTGGCAACAGGCTCAAGCCGGTTTAACGATCGCCAAGAAGACGTATGAGCGTATGCAGTCGTTGTATAAGAAAGGAGTAGTTTCGGAACAAAAACGCGATGAAGCCGAGGCTGCTTATAAAGCAATGGTCGCTACTGAAAGTGCGGCTAAATCGCAATATGAAATGGCAAAGGCCGGTGCGCAGGCTGAGGATAAGGCTGCCGCTGCCGCTATGGTCGCCGCCGCACAAGGTAGTGTCGCAGAGGTCGAGTCTATTTTGTCGGATTCTTATCTGACGGCTCCTACCGATGGTGAAATTTCAGATATTTTTCCGAATGTGGGGGAATTGGTGAGTTTAGGAGCCCCGATTATGAATGTATTGAAACTCGACGATATGTGGGTTTCGTTCAATGTTCGGGAAGACTTGTTAGAAAATTTGACTATGGGAGCCGAAGTACAGGCTATAATTCCGGCATTGGAAAATAAGGAAGTGACTTTGAAAGTATTTTATATTCGGGATATGGGGTCTTATGCGGTATGGCGCGCTACGAAAGTTACCGGGCAATACGATGCCAAAACTTTCCAAGTGAAAGCCCGTCCGGTCGAACCGGTCGATAATCTACGTCCGGGAATGTCGGTATTGTTGAAAAGAGATAAAAAATAAAATGGAAGTTCTGTAACTTCGAGAATGTCTATATGTCAGAACGAATGGAATATCAAACGGGGCTTTGGGCTACTATTGTCCGGGAATTGAAACAACTGGTTTCGCGTCCTATCTATGTACTTTGTATGGTAGGAGCGCCGCTATTCAGTTGCATATTCCTGCTTTCCTTGATGCACGAAGGGTTACCTCATAAGATTCCGGTAGCGATTGTTGATCACGATCACACCTCTACGTCTAGGAATTTTATTCAACAGCTTGGATCTCAGGAGTCGGTCGATGTTACCTATAAGTTGAATAGCTTTACCGAGGCTCGGGAGTTGATGCAGTCGGGTGATATTTTCGGATTTTTGATTATTCCTGAGGATTTTGAAGCGAAGGCTATCGCCGGTCGTCAACCCGAGATTTCTTTTTATACGAATGATGCCTATTACATTCCTGCGTCGTTGCTATATAAAAGTTTCAAAACCATGTCGGTGTTAGCTTCGGGTGCAGTCGTGCGCCAAGTGTTACTTTCTGCGGGAGCCGAGGAGTCACAGATTATGGCTAAGTTGCAGCCGATAGCGACGGATATGCATGCGTTGGGCAATCCGTGGATTAGCTATTCGGTTTATCTGAATAATTCTTTCCTTCCCGGGTTATTGCAATTGATGATTCTGTTGGTTACGGTTTTCAGTATCGGATCTGAGATGAAACGAGCCACGTCGAGAGAATGGCTGCGGACTGCCGACGATTCGATTATTATTGCTATTACAGGTAAACTCATTCCCCAAACGATCATATTTTTTTCGATGGGGCTTTTATACTTGTCGTTGCTATACGGTTATTTGCATTTCCCGATGCATAACAGCATTTGGCACATGATTTTCGCGATGTTCTTGTTGGTTGTCGCTTCACAGAGTTTTGCGGTAATTATTATGTGTTTTGCGCCTTCGTTAAGAATTGGGTTGAGTGTCGGTGGTCTGGTGGGAGTCTTGTCTCTTTCTATCGCGGGATTTTCTTTCCCTGTGCCGGCTATGTATTTGCCGTTCCAAGCTATCTCGTATGTGTTGCCTGTACGGCATTATTTTTTGATTTATGTAGATCAGGCATTGAATGGAATACCTCTTTATTATTCGCGTGTACATTATGTCGCATTGATTTTGTTTGCGGTGGCATCCACTCCGTTGTTACCCCGGTTGAAAAAGGCTTTGATGCGTCAAGTATATGTACCGTGATGTAAAAATAAAATGATATGAAATTGTTTCATTCTATAAAAATAGGTTTGTCCGACATTTATTACATTTGGCGGCGGGAATACCGTGCTGTTTTTCATGATTTGGGAATCGTGCTGTTTTTCTTTGCTTTACCATTCGCTTATCCGATTGTATATGCCGCAGTGTATAACCCTGAGGTAGTGAGGGAAGTGCCTATGGTCGTCGTGGATAATGCCCGTACCCCTTTGAGCCGGGAGCTCGCTCGTGAGATGGACGCGACACCGAATGCGCATATTGTTTCGTATTGTGCCGATATGGACGAGGCGAAGCACATGATGTATGAAAAGCGTTGTTATGGAATATTGTTTATTCCGGAAGATTTCAGTCGAAAAATAGAGCGAGGTGAACAAAGTGTCGTTTCGTTCTATTCGGATATGAGTATTCTCTTGAATTACAAAGGTTTTTTAATTGCGTTAACCGATGTGACGATGAACCTCGGAGGAAAGTTACAGACTCAGGCTTTGGGTGGAGCCACGCAGGAACAAATCAATGTAGCGACACAACCCATTCCGTATAGCTCTATTAATTTGTATAATCCAGAGTCGGGTTTGGCATCGTTTTTGTTGCCTGCCATATTGGTGTTGATTTTACAGCAGAGCCTTATTTTGGGAATTGGTATGATGGCTGGGGGAATTTATGAACATCGACAGTTACACCTATTTTACAGTGGACGAGAACATATGCACAATAATGTATTGCATTTGGTGATAGGCAAATCATTGTGCTATTTTAGCTTGTATATTTTATGTACGGCATACATATTACATTTTATTCCGTGGCTTTTTAAATATCCGCAGATAGGTAGTCAGGTAGAAATTTATTCTTTTGCCGTTCCGTTCTTGTTATCTTCTATATTTTTTGGAATGACGCTATCTATATTTGTTCGAGAACGCGAAAGTTCTTTCTTGTTGTTTGTCTTTACTTCGGTTATATTTTTGTTCATATCGGGTATTACATGGCCTCGTTATGCCATGCCGGAGTACTGGAAGTGGTTGGGTGCTCTCATTCCGTCTACTTGGGGAATAGAAGGCTTTGTACGTATGAATACGGCCGGGGCTGGTATTTATGATGTGCGTCATGCCTATACGATGTTATGGATTCTAACAGGAGTTTATTTTGTGACGACTTGCTTGGTTTATAGGTATCAGATTTGGAAAGATAAAAAACGAGGCTTTTCGGGAGTGCTCGATTCAGGGATAGATTGAAAGAACAGGTTAGTTATATAGATAGAAGCCGACATCTTAATAGATAGTCGGCTTTGTTGTTTTTTGTGAAATCCATCGATTTTAAAACGGTTTTGACATTTTATTATTATCTTTACGTCCCTTTTCTAAAAATATAACTTAAATAATAGATAATGAACTGTATTTCACGTAACTGTTTGTTGCTTGTCGTTTTGACTTGCTTGTTTCCGTTCTTTGTATTTGCAGAGATTCCTGCCGGATATTATGATGATGCTGTTGGAAAAAGCGGTGAGGATTTGCAAAAAAGTTTGTCTACCATCTTAAACGATGCAACCGATGTAGGTTATGACGGTTTGTGGAATCTTTATAAAACGACAGATAGACGTTCCGATGGGAAAGTGTGGGATATGTATTCCGATGTAACGAACTATACTTTTGGAACCGATCAATGTGGTTCATACGGGGTTGAAGGCGATTGCTATAATCGGGAGCACTCGGTTCCTAAAAGCTGGTTTAGTGAGCGATCGCCTATGAAGTCCGATGTGTGGCATGTCTATCCAACCGATGGAAAAATAAACGGAATGCGTAGTAATAACCCGTTTGGAGAGGTAGGCTCTGGCGCATCGAGCTCGAAAAATGGATTTTCCAAATGGGGAAAATGTGTGACTCCCGGTTATTCGGGTACGGTATTCGAGCCGAACGATGAATATAAAGGAGATTTTGCGCGTACTTATTTCTACTTTGCTACTCGGTATCAAAACCGTATAACGAATTGGGGAAGTATATTTGTTTCTAATTATCCTCATATTATCGATTGGCAACTCAATATGTTACTTCGTTGGCACGAACAAGACCCCGTTAGCCAAAAAGAATTGGATAGAAACGAAGCTGTCTATGAGTCGCGTCAAGGAAATCGGAACCCGTTTATCGATTATCCCGAATTGGTCGATCTCATCTTTGGAGACAGTCGTAATATCCCCTTTATGCCAGATGGAGGAGATGCTCCGTATATCGAGGCTCCTCGAAACGGATCGACTGTCGATATGGGAATCGCTTCGGTGAATAGTTCTTCACCGGTAACGGTTCAACTATCTGTTAGAGGACGTAATATCGAGAGTGCTGTTTCGGTTGAAGTAGGAGGCGATGATAGCGAGTGCTTTTCGGTGAATCGTCGGGAACTTACAGCCGATGAGGTTAATAATGGAACGACTGTCGAGTTAGCCTATCGTTCTTCGGTAGTAGGCTCGCACGAAGCCGTTTTGGAAATATCGGGAGGTGGATTAAAGTCTCCGATTATCGTTAATTTGAAAGGACAGGCTATCGATGATTTTGTCGCATTGCCGGCGAAGGATATTACGAAAAATTCTTTTGTGGCGGTTTGGACTCCGAAATCGGAAGCAACCGATTATGAATTGAATGTGTGGTACGACGACTATTCGTTGAGTGCTCCTGAGAAGGACATATTGGACGTGACGTTTTCGTCGAAGCCCGATTCGTGGACCTATGAGGGATATACTGCTGTTGAATCGGGAAAATTACGATTAGGTTCGGGTAGTGATGATGGTAGCGCCATTTCTCCGGTAGTCGATTTGTCGGCAGACGATGTGTCTATAACAGTGGAGGCATCGCCTTACAGAACAACCGATAATTCGGTTTTGTACATTCTGGTAGATGATGAACCTGTCGATGAAATATCGTTGCCGGAAGGGACGGTGACGAAAACTATTCCTTTCAAAGGAGGAACGAAGTCATCGAAGATTACGTTCAAAGCAGAAAAAAAACATCGTGTCTATTTGCACAGCGTTAAAGTGAAAAGCGGCGGAGGTTCTACCCCTGTTGTTTTAGATGGATATCCTCGTCGGGTAGGAGATGTAAACGAATATATGGTATCCGATTTAACTCCCGCTGTGCAGTATCATTATACGGTGACTCCCTATATCGGGGAAGAGGCTCAGTCGGTGTCTAATACGATTTCAGTCTCTACGTGGTCGGCTGCTGTCGATGATATGGAGGCAGATCGTGTTTTGATATTTACCTCTGGGAATGTGTTGCATATACTCAATGCCCCGATGAATACCGTTGCCTCGTGGTATACGATGGACGGGCGTTTGTGTGGCTCGCGGATTTTGCATAGCGAGGAGGTCGAATGGGAGTTGCCCGAAGGAATTTATATCGTGAGGGTTGTATCTCCGTCGTTACAAAATACGGTGAGAGTGCATAGCTCGCGTTGAGATTAAAAATCTGTATTATGAGTACTATGAAAAATTGTGCCCGGATAATTTTCGGGGTATTGGGAATTTCGTTTCTGGGATTTCGGCTTGATGCCACAGTTCCTGCGGGCTATTATTATGCGGCCGATGGAAAACATGGAGCTGAGTTGAAAACTGCATTATACGAGATAATAAGTTCGATGCATACACTCGGTTACGGCAGTGGGGAAGATGCCACGTGGGAGGGCTTCTCCCGAACAGACCGTAAAGAAGATGGCAGTGTGTGGGACAGGTATTCCGATGAAATACGCTATTTCGATGGCTTTAATGCCGTCGGGGGCATGCATATAGAGCACTCTTTCCCGAAAAGTTGGTGGGGCGCTTATGAAAATAATGCTTATAGGGATTTGCATCATTTGTTCCCGGCAGACGGATCGGCCAATTCCGCTAAAAACAATTTGCCGTTGGGTGAGGTCACGGGAGTTTCCGGCTTTGACAATGGGATCTCGAAGGTAGGAAAGAATGGTTGGGGAGTAGATTATACCGACCGTTGCTTCGAACCTGCCGACGAGTATAAGGGCGATTTTGCTCGTGCCTATTTCTATGTCGTAACGGCCTATGAAAACTTGTGTGACTATTGGCAGTCGCCTATGCTCGATAACAATACTTATCCGGTATGGAAAGAGTGGGCGTTGGACATGCTGTTGGAGTGGCATTCGCAAGACCCTCCGTGCGAAAGAGAGTTGGCGAGGAACGATTCGGTTTATACCATACAGGGGAATCGAAATCCTTATATAGATTATCCCGATTTGGTCGAGTATATATGGGGAGCTCATCGGGAAGACCCGTTCAGGTTCCCCGCAGAGACTCTCCCTTTCTTGGCTTTGCCTCGTCGGGATCAAATCATGGATATGGGGGTGATTATGTTGGGTGATAATAAAAGCGAACAACTTGATATATTGGGAAACAACCTCACCTCTCCTTTGTCCCTCTCGTGGGCGATAGGAGGCATATTTGAACTTTCCGATTACGAAGTGTCGGCACAAGAAGTGCACGATGGTTGTACAGTTGAAATATCGTGTCGAGAGCTGAGGAAAGGAGAATATCGCGATACGGTGATTATTTCGGGAGGGGGCATTGAGACCCCGTACCGCATACCGGTACAAGTAGTTTCAGTCCCTTCGTTTATAGAAACCTCGGCATCCGATGTTACGGCCACCGAGGCTTTGATACATTGGGTTAATTACCCCGAAGCTATCGATTACCAAGTTTCTCTTTGGTCGGGGAATACCTCTGCCGGAGATTTGATTATTTCGGCTTATGTCGAGGGAGCGGGGTATAATAAAGCGATTGAAATCTATAACGGAACAGGAGTCCCGGTCGACCTTTCTGCATACAGTTTGCGAATGGAGGTTAATGGCAGTGGTTCTTTCGTGAACGATACTCCGTTAGGAACTTCTATATTAAATAACGGAGAGACCTATTTATTATTAAATTCGCTATCGACTGATGGGGAGTTAATCGCTAAGGCTTCGCAGATTATTCCCGGGGGAGAAACTTCGCCTCTCAATTTCAATGGGAATGATGCTGTTGCGCTTTGTCGCGATGGTATAATAATTGATGTGGTGGGTGTTGCCGGGGAAATAGCTTATTGGGGGCAAGATAAAACGTTGTATCGCCGATCCGAGATAACACACCCTACATCGCGATATAATGGGAAAGAGTGGATATCGTCTCCGAAAGATGATTTTTCGAGGATAGGGCTTTTTCGTATGCAGCTTGACGACAAACGGGAATATATACAGACCGATAAGTCAATCGGGCTCGTACAAAACTATCGTTTTACCGAATTGCGACCGTTGACTCGCTACACCTATCAAGTGAGCGCTGTTATACCTTCGGGTATAGTAAAGGCCGCATACAGCATGCAATTTGAGACAGATTCTCTGGCTGTGCCGCAGTTGCTCGATGCCTCGGATATAACCGATAGTACTTTCCGAATAAATTGGGAAGAAGTTCAGGGAGCCGATAATTATGAGATAATTTGTTTTACACAGACCGGTGAACAACATGTTTATACTGAGGGATTTGACGAAGTAGATTCGTCCGGAAAACCTCTGCCCGATAATTGGGAGGGAACAGCTTCCGGTAATTATACATCTGTGGCAAGTAGCGGAGTGTCGGCTCCTTCGGTCGCATTGAAAAATACGGGAGAATATTTACAGACCCCTCGGTATAACGAGGGTATAGTAAAGTTTTCGTTTATGTATCGTTTTGCATCCTCCGGGACGGGATCCTACATTGTTGTTGAGAAAGAATCGGATAATAGTTGGACAGCTATTGATACATTGCGATATGTCGATACTTCTAAGAATTATCCCGAATATACCTTTTCGATCGATGAGCAGGTAACTTCGGTAAAAGTCGTTTATGCACATAAAGAAAAAGGAAACGTAGCTGTCGATGATGCTTCGATTACTTATGGAGCTTATGTTAAGGATATTTTCTCTCAGGAAAAGGTCGGGAATATTACGACTCATGTTATAGAGGGGCTTTCTCCTCAGACAGAGTATGGCTATCAAGTCCGTTCGGTATGTAAAGATGTTGTTTCAAATTGGTCTTCGGTACAGAGAGCCGTTACGGCCGATATCTCGGCTGTTACATCTGTTCGATCATGTGATCCGCTCGTATATGTGTCGGGACGGCAAATTATAATAGCGACTCTTTGTGGTTCCGAACGAATATCGGTTTACAATCTATCTGGGCAAATGTTATATGCAGTGGCTGCTGAGGGGAAAAACCAAATAGCGATAAATGTCGATCGAGGAATTTATATAATAAAAATAGAGGCGAGGAATAAAATATTCAATAAAAAAATAATTCTGTAAAATGCAGAATATTATATGGTTATATTTTATTAAAAAAATAATTCAAAAAAACATTGAGAAAAATTTGGATTGTAAGTGGGAAAGGCAGTATCTTTGCAGCACTTTCGCAAAACGGGGAGGCCGCGGGGCCGCCGTTGGAGAGAGAAGTTCATTGAAGGAATTGAAGAAGCAAGTGTAGTACAGGAAATAAGAGAGAAAG